>Ga0307515_10001170_pt1 | contig 59992 bp, 51 predicted proteins | sample 17_EM_MG_FD_194513 | JGI IMG/M metagenome (GOLD analysis project Ga0307515, IMG submission 194513) | Populus trichocarpa ectomycorrhiza microbial communities from riparian zone in the Pacific Northwest, United States - 17_EM | ecosystem: Host-associated > Plants > Roots > Unclassified | place... | reverse complement strand
CCGACCCGGCGCAGCACGTCATCGCCCATGTGTTCAAGGTCACCAACGACCCCTACGTCGGCAAGATGGGCGTGTTCCGCATCCACCAGGGCACGGTCACGCGCGACAGCCAGCTCTACATCGGCGATGGGCGCAAGCCGTTCAAGGTGGGCCATTTGTTCATGCTGCAGGGCAAGGAGCATGTGGAAGTGCCGCGCGGCGTGCCGGGTGACTTGTGCGCGGTGGCCAAGGTCGACGAGCTGCACTTCGATGCGGTGCTGCACGACGCCGCCGAAGACGACCACCTGCACCTCAAGCCGCTGCCGTTTCCGGTGCCTGTGCACGGCCTGGCGATCGAGCCGAAGCGGCGCGGCGACGAGCAGCGGGTGTGGGAGATCCTGCAAAAGCTCGTCGACGAAGACCCCTGCCTGCGCCTGGAGCATGTGGTGACCACCAACGAGAGCATCGTCTACGGCCTCGGCGAGTTGCACCTGCGCACCTTGGTCGAGCGGATGCAAGAGGTGCACCACTGCGACGTGGTCACCCGCCCGCCGCGCATCGCCTACCGCGAGACGGTCACGGCCTTGGCCGAAGGCCATCACCGGCACAAGAAGCAATCGGGCGGTGCCGGCCAGTTCGGCGAGGTGTTCCTGCGCGTGGAGCCGCTGGCGCGCGGCCAGGGCTTCCAGTTCGTCGACGCGGTGAAAGGCGGGACGATCCCCGGGCAGTTCATCCCCGCGGTGGAGAAGGGCGTGCGGCAGGCGCTGGAGGCCGGCGTGCTTGCGGGCTACCCGGTGCACGACCTGCGCGTGACGGTGCATGACGGCAAGCACCACAGCGTCGACTCCAAGGAGATCGCCTTCATCGTTGCGGGGCGCAAGGCCTGCATCGACGCGGTGCTGAAGGCGCGGCCCATCGTGCTGGAACCTGTCGTCAAGGTGGAGATCACGGCGCGCGAGCACCACCTCGGCGACATCACCGGCGACCTCGCATCACGCCGCGGCCAGATCAGCGGCACACAGACGCTGATCGACGGCAGCATCGTCGTGCGCGGCGAAGCGCCGCTGGCCGAACTGGTGGCCTACCAGACCCAGCTCAACGGCCTGACCGGCGGCGAAGGCCGCTACACGCTGCAGCTCAGCCACTACGACCCGGTGCCGCCGAACCAGCAGGCGACGCTTGCGAACCAGTACAAGCTGCGTGACGAGGATTGAGGCTGCGGCCGGCTTTGCGCAGACCGATCAGCACCAGAGCGACTCGGCCGGCACGGCCGTGATGGGCGCGCCCAGACTCTGGATGGACGGCAGCGTGGCGTTGTGGTGGGCCACGATCCGCTTCGCCGAGAGGTGAGGCTTGTCGTGGGTCGTGTGGGCGTCGCTTACGAGGGCGACCGGCAGCCCGAGCGAGGCAGACCAGCGCACCGTGGAGTCGATGCAGAACTCGGTTGCATAGCCTGTGATGACGACGGCTTGGACGCCCCGCTCCTGCAATTGGCGATGCAGGTCGGAGCTTGCATACGGCGCGGAACTCGTCTTGCGGATGAGCATGTCCGCAGGTTCAACCGAAAGCCTCTTGTCGAGTTGCCACGCGGGGCTGCCGTAGGCGAGTTCGGTCCCCGCGGCTTCATGCTGGATGAAGAAAACGGGGGCTCCGGCGGCGCGAGCCCGCTTGGCCAGAAGGTTGATGTTCTCGATGACGGCGTCGATCTCGAACGGCCTCGGCTCGTCGGCGAACAGACCTTGCTGAATATCCACCACCAGGAGTGCTTGCTTCACGTGTCGTCCTTGTCTCTCGTGCTGCGCGGAGTCAGCCCTTCCGTCCATGACGCTCAAGGAGTCTTGGCCAGGCATTCGCAAACTCTCCGACGAGCTGCTCGAACGCCTGACGTTCGTTCTCACGGCGCGCTTCGTCGGCGGCGTTGCTGCTGCCCCAGGAGGTGGACAGCGTTTCAGCTTTCTTGGTCGTCTCGTAGGTCGAATACACGTAGCCGGTGCGGGTGTCTATCAGCAAGGCCGACAGCGTGGTGGCGACATAGACCTTTCGCGTGGGCGACAGGCCCAGGCTGATGACGGTCAGCGGCTTCGCGAGGTCGGTTTCGAAGAATGCTGTGTCAAAGGTATAGACGAAGAGCAGATCCGCCTGAAGGCGAGCCGCTGCCTCGCGAAGCTCTTTGTCGCCTTCGAGTTTTTGCGGCAGCAGCATTCGATTGATCGACGTGATGCCGGTGACCTGCGGGAGCCGTGCAATGCGTTCGATCTGGCTTTCATCCTCCACTTCGCGCGTCGTGATGACCGAATAGCGGCCGGAGCCGTAGGCTCCACCGGCCTGCTGAAGACGGTAGTTGGTGTAGGTGGGCGCCTGCACGCGGACAAAGGCGATGCTGGCCGGGAATGGCGCAGTGGCCTTGGCCGCGAAGCCCTCTTGAATGGACGCCGGTGCGAAGGCCTGGAGGTCGGCCCTGGCACCCGGGGCGATGTAGGAGGCACAGCCGGTGAGCGAGGCCAAGCCAGCAGCAAGGAAGAGGCGAATGAAGACTCGGCGCATAAGTAATCGTGGTTCAGTGAAAGGGAACAGGTTTGATTCGAGCTTCGAGTTCCGGCAGCTCGACGGAGGGGTCAGGCCGCACGCTGCTCTTGGGATTGGTTTTTCTCTTCGCTGAACCACTCAAACAGAATGAGGCCCACGATGGAGGCAATGGGGAAAAAGAGCAGGGCAAGAATGACCCACCCCCAAGCCGAACGCCCGAGCCGTTGCGCGGCAATCCCGACAAAAACCAGGTGCAGTATGAAGCTCACTGCCAAGGCGATGCCAAGCGCAACCATCAGCGGTATCGACTGCAGGGTCTGTTGATTCAACGGCGGCAAGAATGCGGCGATGCATCCGCCGAACGCAAGCAGGGAAACCGAGGCCGCGACGATCGGTTGATGTGCTCGAGACATTTGCATGGCAGGCTCCTTTGCCCAGCGCGTAGATAGAACTTGTCGTACGGGAACGCTCGGCATGCTACGGCAAGGCAGCGAAATTCGGCCATCCCGGGTCGACCGTGCGGCGCAAGCCCGGCAGCGATTCGTCTACCCGCCGCGCCGCCGTGCGAACGCCACGAACCACGGCACGCAATCGGCGTTGGCCATCGCGTCGAGCTTGAACACCTGCTCGGGCGGCGTGCCGAGCAGGAGCTTCTTCACCGGCAGCTCCATCTTCTTGCCCGACAGCGTGCGTGGGATGGCGCTGACCTGGAAAATCTCGTTGGGCACATGGCGTGCAGACAGGGCGGTCTTGATGGCTTCGCGCATCTTCTTCGTCAACGCATCGTCGAGCGTCACACCTTCGCGCAGCACGACGAAGAGCGGCATGTAGCTTTCGCGGCCCAGGTATTCGAGGTCGACGACCAAGCTGTCGAGCACTTCGGGCAGCACCTCGATTGCACGGTACAGCTCGGCGGTGCCCATGCGGATGCCGTGGCGGTTAATCGTCGCGTCGCTGCGGCCGTAGATGATGGCGCCGCCACGCGGCGTGATGCGGAGCCAGTCGCCGTGGCGCCAGATGCCGGGGTACATGTCGAAGTAGCTGTCGTGGTACCGCTGCCCTACGCGCCTGGCGCCGGGCCGCCCCAAGGCGGGCGCGGCCCCCTCCGGGGGGCGGGCGGTACCCCCGCCCGGGAGCTCCATGAACTCGGGGTCGTTCCAGAAATACAAGGGCATCGAGGGCATGGGTTTGACGCAGACAAGTTCGCCGACTTCGTCGACCAGCGGCTGGCCTTGCTCGTTCCACGCCTCGACCGCGGCGCCCAGGCAGCGGCACTGCATCTCGCCTTCGACCACCGGCAGCGTGGGCAGCCCGGCAATGAAGGCGCCGGCGAAATCGGTGCCGCCGGAGATGACGGCGAGCCAGATGTCTTGGCCTTCGACCTTCGGCAGCTTGTCGCACGCCCAGCGGTAGCACTCCGTGGCCAGCGGCGAACCGGTGGCGCCCAGGGCGCGAAGCTGCGAGAGGTCGGCCACCGACATCGGCTCCACGCCGGCCTTCAGGCAGCTGGCGAAGAAGGCCGAGCCGGCACCGAAGAAGGTGGCCTTGGATGCAGCGGCAAAACGCCACAGCGTGGACCAATCGGCGGCGCCGCTCTTTCCCGAGGGGCTGCCGTCGTAAATGCAGATCGTGGTGCCGAACAGCAGCCCGGCCACCTGCGAGTTCCACATGATCCAGCCGGTGGCGCTGTACCAGTGATAGCGGTCGCCCGTCTCGACCGTTGCGCCGAGGTTGTTGTGCAACCCGATCATCTTCAGCGCTTCGAGGACCACGCCGCCATGGCCGTGGACGATGGGCTTGGGCAGGCCGGTGGTGCCGCTGGAATAGACGACCCACAGCGGGTGGTCGAAGGGCACCCAGGTGGCCTCGAAGCTCGCTTCATCTGCGGTGAGCGCAGCGAAGTCATGCGCAAAGCGCGCAGGGCTCGCAAGGCTTTGCACATCGGCCGCTTCATCGAGGTAGCGCCACAGCACCACGTGGCGCACGCTGGGCAGCTCGCCGAGCAGGCTGCGCAGCACGGGCAGGCGGTCGTGCGCGGTGCCGCCGTACACATAGCCGTCGCAGCCGATCAGCAGCTTGGGCTCGATCTGGCGGAAGCGGTCGAGCACCGCGACCGGGCCCATGTCGGGCGAGCACACCGACCACACCGCGCCCACGCTCGCCACGGCCAGGAAGGCGACGGCCGTTTGCGGTGTGTTCGGCAAGAAGGCTGCAACGCGGTCGCCGGGTTGGATGCCCAGGCGCTTGAAGTGCGCCGCGAGCGACGCCACCTGCCGCCGCAGCTCGGGCCAGCTCAGTTCGCTCAGCTCGCCACGCTGCTGCATGCGTTCGTTCTGGAACACGATGGCTGGGTGGCCGGCCGCCTGGGCGGCATCGGCGTGGCGAAACACCTGCTGCGCATAGTTGAGCTGCGCACCTTCGAACCAGCGCGCGCCGGGCATCTGCGCATCGGCCAGCACCGCCGTGTAGGGCGTGGGCGATTGCAGGTCGCAGAACTGCCAGATCGATTCCCAGAATGCGGGCAGATCGCTCACCGACCAGCGCCACATCGCGTCGTAGCCCTCGGGGGTGGAGGTGTCGAAGTGCAGCCCGCGTTCGCGGGCGAGCCATTCGGTGTAGACGGTGATGCGGTGGGGAGGAAGGCTCATGCGGCCCACTCTACCGCCGGCGATTCGGGCGGCGTGATGCCGGAATCACCAATGCCGCTTGCTCAAAGCTGCTCTTCCGGAACCACCAGCGACTGCAGGTAGAGCTTGATGCGCTGAAAGACGTTCGCATCGGGTTCGTCGTCCAGCTCTTCGTCGTTCACGCCGTCGCGCGCCACCCAGCGCAGGCCGCCGTTGGGTTTGAGCACCACCTCGTAGAAGCCGGGCGAGCTGAACTCCGTGATCAGGTCGAACACCTTGCCGGCCAGCTCGGGGCTGTGGACCGCGATGCCGATCTCGGTGTTGATGCGCGCCGAGCGCGGGTCCATGTTGACCGAACCGATCAGCAGGATCTTGTGGTCGATCACGCCGATCTTGGCGTGCAGGCGGGCGGTCGATTTGCCGAGCGCCTGCTTCACGCGGTCGACCAGCCTGAAGCGCGAAGAGCTGAGCTCGAACAGGCGCGCGCCCGCCCGCAGCATGCCGACGCGGTAGCTGCTGTAGCGGTAGGTCACCAAGGGGTTGTCGCTCGCCCCCAGCGAGTTGGTCACGATGCGCACCGCCGTGCCGCGGTCATGGGCCGCCTGGATGCCCTTCATGCCGTCTTCGCCGGGGATGAAATAGGGCGAGACGAGGAAGATCTCTTCGCGCGCCTCATGAATCAGCGCCAGCAGTTCGGAGCGCGCGGTGGTGGGCGGTGCTGCGATGCCGGTCACCGGGTCGACCACGCCGGTGTTCTTGCGCGGCGCATCGGCGTAGACGGTGGCATCGGCCACGATGAAGTGGAACTGCTTCTGGTCGAGCTCGGTGCCCACTGTGGGGGCGCCGAGCAGGTCAGTCGCGGGCATGTTGCGAGGCTTCGCCAACGCTTCGGGCCGCGTCAACTCGGCAAACTTCGCCTGCGCCTGGTCGGCCGGCGGGCGGGGCGTGAGTGCGTGGATCGGGAACACCTGGTCGCTGTTCCAGTATTGGTCGAAGACGCGGCTTGAATCGGCCACCACCTGGCCGGTCATCAGCAGGTCGAAGTCGACGAAGTTCGCTTCCTGGCTGCGCAGGAAGTATTCGTCGGCCAGGTTGCGTCCGCCCGCAATGGCCATCGCCCCATCGGCCACGAACAGCTTGTTGTGCATGCGGTGGTTCAGCCGGCGAAAGTCGGTCAGGAAGTTCCAGCCCCGGCCCGCCGAGTTGCCGCGCCCGTAGACGAAGGGGTTGAACAGGCGCACCTGCACGTTGTCGAACGAGGCCAGGCCGAGCAGCAGGTCTTCGAGGTCTTCGGTGTCCAGGTCGTCGACGAGCAGCCGCACTCGAACGCCACGCAAGGCCGCGTCGTGCAGGCCCGCCAGGATGGTGCGGCCCACCTCGTCGTTGCCGATGAAGTAGTACTGCAGATCGAGCGAGACCTGAGCGCGCTTGATCAGCTCGAGCCGCGCATCGAATGCGAACGAGCCTTCGGGCAATGGGCGGAAACCCGAACGCCCCGGTGGGATGCCGGCCTGCGCAGCCACGCCGCCCAGCGCCGTGGCGGGCGAGGCGGTGATGGCCGTCGATGCGGGCCGGTCGACCTCAACCGGCAGCGAGGAGCACCCGGCCGCCGCCCAGGCCCACACCAGCAGCAGGCCCACGCGCAAGGCATTGCGAACGTGCGCGTTCATGGTCCGGGCCGGGCGCTGCGCCCGTCGAGAGTGAGTTCAGGTTTGTCGCAGGAAAGGAGCATCTTTTTCGCCGGAAGAGAGTGGGGTGCCGTCTCGCAAGAGGCGGAATTGTCGCCTTGCGCCTCGTGTCGCACGCAAACGACGCCAGGGTCGGCGCCAACGGCCGACAGGCGTAAGCTCCCGCCAGCCGCATCGATCGCCTGTCCAACGGGCCGGATCGAAGCCTTGCAAAGGCAGCTCTTGATCGAATCCCTTGCAACGCGTCGGCGTTTCTTGTCAGTCACAACAACCCACTAGGAGAGAGATTCCATGAAGAAACTATTGATCGTGGCACTCGCGGCCGCCTTGCCCAGCCTTGCCGCTTTCAACGTCAGCGCCGCCGAAGAACAAGGCAACGCCGCCAGCGCACCCAAGGTCTCCAAGGAAGAGCGCAAGGCCGCACGCGAGAAGCGTCAGGCCGAGATGAAAGCCTCCGTGAAGAAGGGCGAGGTCAAGGACCCGGCTCTCGCCGGCAATGAAGTCAAGCCCGCCCCTGGCGCCGCGTCGAGCGCCGAGCGCAAGGCCGCCCGCAAGGAGCACCGCAAGGAAATGGCCGACACGGTCAAGAAGAACCAGATCCCCAACCCCGACACGGCCGGCACCAAGTAATCGGCTTTCCCCAAGCCCGCCGACGGGCTTGCCGGCTTCGGGTCGGCAAGCCCGTTTTGCTTTCTGCCCGCCGTGTTGTGGGCTATGCCCCAACCTCCACATAGCGCCACAAGTCGCGCATGAACGGGTGCCGCAGGTGGCCGCGCACCCACGGGTGGACCAGGTCGGTGATGATGGTGTGCGAGTGGGCCTTGTAGGGCATGTAAGCGGCGAGCATGTTCTTCGCCTCGAAGATCAGCGCGTTGCGCGCCTCGCCGTCGGGCAGCACCTTCTGCTGCTCGAACAGGCGGTCGTAGGCCGGCAGCACGAAGTGCGAGTCGTTGGACTCACCCTTGTTCGGCCCGTAGGCAATGTTCAGGTAGAAGCTGCCGTCGGGTGACTCGGCGACCCAGGTGAAGCTCCACATCATCATCGTGCCGGAGCGGCTCATCTTCAGCAGCTCGGGCCAGTTGGCCACGTCGAACTGCATGCGCAGGCCCACGGCCGCCATCTGCTTGCGCCACAGCTCGTTGATGGAGCGCTGGCGCTGGTCGGGCGTGCTGGCCATGCGCAGCACCAGCGGCTTGCCGTCGGGCGTCTCGCGCCAGCCATCACCATCACGGTCGACATAGCCGCAGAGGTCGAGCAGCGCCTTGGCCCGCGTGGGGTTGTGCTCGCTCATGGTGCTGCGGTAGGCCTCGTCGTAGCCGGAGGTGAAGGGCGCCACCACCGACTGCGCTGCAATGCCCTGGCCTTGGTCGATCAGGCGCAGCTTCTCGTCTTCGTCCCACGCGAGTGCGATCGCCCGGCGCAGCGCCACCTTGGGCTCCGACAAACCGCCGACCACCGGGTCGTCCATGTTGAAGAAGGTGTGGAACATTTCCGGCCGCAAGACGGTCTGCGCGATCACGCCTTTGCGCACGAGGTTCGGCGCGATGCGGCCGTTGGGGATGGCCTGCGACGCGAACTGGCGCGGCAGCTCCAGCACGTCGACGTCGCCATTGAGGAAGGCCAGCCAGCGCGGCTGCTCTTCGATGATGACGCTGATCGCAATGCGGTCGACCAGCGGCAGCCGCTTGCCGGCCAGCTGCCGCGCGACGGCCTGTGCATGCGCGTCGCCGGGCGCGGGCTCGGCCTCGAACAGCTGCTCGCGAAAGCGCGGGTTGCGCAGCAGCTCGATCGACGAGCCGCGCCGCCACGCGCCCAAGCGGAAGGGGCCGGTGCCCACCGGGTGGGCCGGGATGTCGTCGCCATAGGCCTCGACCACCTCGCGCGCCATCGCGCTGGTGAGCGAGGGGTTGGCGAAGTCGTACTGCAGCCGCGGGTGCGGCTCGGCCAGCACCACGCGCAGGGTGTAGCGGTCGACCGCGCGCAGGCCTTCGACTTCGGTGTCGTAGTCGAAGGGCTGCTTCGCCTTGATGGCCTTGTCGCGCAGCTCGGTCAGCCCGAGCAGCTTGGCGTTCTGGAAGATGTAGAGGTGCTCGCTGTTGATGCGCGGGTCGTAGAAGCGCTTGATGGCGTAGACGAAGTCTTGCGCCACCAGCTCGCGCGGCTTGCCCTTGAACACCGGGTCGTCGGCGAAAAAGATGCCGGGGCGGATGCGAAAGGTGAAGCGGCGAAAGTCGGCCGATATTTCGGGCAGCGCCTCAGCGGTCTGCGGCCGCAGCTTCACCGGCCGTGCGAGGTAGTCGTAGGTGAGCGGCGCTTCGAAGATGCTGGCCGCCACCATGGCCGAGTTGAAGTCGGCGATCTGCGGCGGGTCGAAGCCGGTCTCGGCGACGCGGAAGGCCCAGTGCAAGGTGCGGCTGTCGCGTGCCGCGCGGGCTTGCAGAGGCAGCGCCGCCAGTGCGGCCGTGGTGGCCAGCCATTCGCGGCGGTCCATGTGTGCGCCTCAGTGAGCGGTGCGCCGGCTGTCGTCAATATCGACGTACTGCCACCACTGGTTGCCGAACATCGGGTGCCGGTAGCCGACGAGCCAGGGCTGCATGAGGTCGTTGAGCACACGGTGCACGCGGACCTTCATCGGGGCGTAGGCGGTGGCGATCTTGAGTGCCTGGTCGACCAAGGCCAGGCGTTCCGGGCCATCGGGCAGCTTCAGCATTCGCTCGTAGAGCGCGTCGAACTCGGCATGGCGGAAACGCGACAGGTTCTGACCGCCCGAGGCCGGGCCGTAAAGCAGCTGCAGCCCATCCTGCAGGTCCGGGTTGATCGCTGTGTAGCCGAGCTGCCAGACCATCAACTGGCCCGCCTTGCCGGCCTTGAGCTGCTCGGGAAACTGTGCCATCCGAATCTTGAAGCGGATGTTGAGCGCGGTCAGCGACTTGGCCCACTCTTCGCTGAACTGTCGGCCGCTGCTGTCGGGGTAGCTCGCGTACTCGACGACCAAAGGCTTGCCGTCGGGCATGTCGCGCCAGCCGTCCCCATCGCGGTCGACGTAGCCATACATGTCGAGCAGGGCCTTGGCACGTGCGAGGTCGTAGTCGCTGTTCTCGTTTTTGTAGTGCGGGTCGTAACCGTGGGTGTTCGGGGCCACGAGGCTTTGCGCTGGAATGGCCTGGCCCATCCGAATGAACATGATCTCGTGCTGCACATCGATGCCCAGGTTGATGGCGCGACGCAAGGCAACCCTGTCGGGCGTGTAGCCGCCGACGACCGGGTCTTCCATGTTGAAGTAGGTCAGCGTGCGGTCGGGCGAGAGCACACGGTCGAGCTGGATGCCGCGTTTGGCGAGGTTCGGTGCCAGCTTGCCATTGGGCACGGCCTGCGCGGCGAACTCGTAGGGCAGGGGAGCAACGATGTCGAACTCGCTGTTGACGAAAGACAGCCAGCGCGGCTGCGGCTCTTCGATCACCGAGATCTCCACCCGGTCGATCATCGGGATGCGCCGGCCCTTGAACTTTTGCAGCAGGGCCTGGGCCTTCGCATCGTCTGCAGCGGGTTGGCCGTCGTAGAACTCTTCGCGGAAGTTGGGGTTGCGCTCCAGCACCATCCGCGAACTGCGGCGCCACGACGCGAGGCGAAATGGGCCGGTGCCCACGGGGTGGTCGCCGATCGCGTCTTTGTAGTACTCGACGACTTCGCGTGCCAGCGCGTTGGTGATGCCGTTGTCGGCCAAGATGTAGAGAAAGCGCGGGTTCGGCTTGTCGAGCTTGAACTGCAGCGTGTAGCGGTCGAGTGCGCGCAGGCCGGCGACTTCGCGGTCGTAGTCGAAGGGGGTTTTGTTCTTCAGCACGGCCTGGCGCAACTCGTCGACACCGATCACGCCCTTCTCGCGGTAGCTGTCATAGAGCGGGCACTTGTTGACCGGGTCGTAGAGGCGCTTCCACGAGTACACGTAGTCGGCCGCAACCAGCTCGCGCTTCTTGCCGCCGAAGGCCGGGTCATCGGTGAAGTAGATGCCGGGCTTGATGCGGATCGTCCAGGTCTTGAAGTCATCGGCAATCTCGGGCATGGCCACGGCCGTGTTGGGCCGCACCGCGGGCACGGTCGACAGGTAGTCGTACTTGTAGAGCGCATCGAACACGTGGGCCGTGACGATGCGCGAGTACAGGTCACTGATGCGCGCAGGGTCCAAGCTCGTCTCGGCGGACAGGAAGGCGTAGCGCACGACCTTCGGTGCCGAGGCAGCCGGCGCGGGTGCTTGCTGCGCTTGCACTGAGACCGACAGCCCCACGAAGCACAGCGCCGCCAGGCACCGTGCCAAGCTCACTTGCGGCCCTCTCGCGGCATGCTGGTGTCGATGTCGACGTACTGCCACCATTGGTTGCCGAAGGCCGGCCGCCTAAAGCCCTGCAGCCAGGGGTGGGCCAGGTCGGCGGCGATGCGGTGCACGGTGTAGCGCTGCGGCATGTAGGCCGTGAGCAGCTTGTTGGCCTGCGCTGTGGCTTCGAGCCGCTCGGGGCCATCGGGCAGGGCCTGCATGCGCTCGTACAAAGCGTCGAAGGCGGGCAGCTTGAAGCGCGCCAGATTCTGGTTGCCGGATGACGGTCCATAGACCATCTCGAACGCGTCTTGAACATCGGGCGCTTCGGACGACTGACCCAGCAGCCACACCATCAGCTGACCGGTGCGGGCTTTCTTCAATTGCTCCGGCCATTTGGCAATGTTGAACTGCGTACGCAGGCCCACCGCGTTGAGGTTCTTCTGCCACATCTCGTCGAACTGGCGCGTCAGACTGTCGGGCGTGGTGGCGTATTCGATCACCAGCGGCCGGCCGTCGGGCTGGTCGCGCCAGCCATCGCCGTCGCGGTCGACGTAGCCATACATGTCGAGCAGGGCTTTCGCGCGCGCCGGGTCGTAGTTGCTGTTCTCGCTGCGGTAGTTGTCGTCGTAGCCGTAGGTGTACGGAGACACGATGGACTGCGCCGGGATGGCTTGGCCGCGCCGGATGATGTTGATCTCGCGTTCGATGTTGCCCGACAGGCTGATGGCGCGCCGCAGTGCCACCTTGTCGGGCGTGTAGCCGCCGACGACCGGGTTCTCCATGTTGAAGAAGTAGAAGACACGGTCCGGTACCAGGCTCTGGTACAGCTGGACGCCACGCTTGGCGAGGTTGGGCGCGAGCTTGCCGCCCGGGACGGCTTGGTTGACGAATTCGAGCGGGATCTGCCACGCAAGGTCGAACTCGGCGCTCAGGAAAGCCAGCCAGCGCGGTTGGCTTTCTTCGACAATGCTGATTTCCACGCGATCGATCATCGGCAGGCGGCGGCCGGAGAATTTCTTCAGCAGCGCCTGACCTTCTGCATCGTCTGCATTGGGCTCGGCGTCGTAGAACATCTCGCGGAAGTTGGGGTTGCGCTCGAGCACCATCTTCGAGCTGCGCCGCCAGGCCGTCAGGCGAAACGGCCCGGTGCCCACGGGGTGCTCCATCGACTTGCCGGGGTAGCCCTCGATCACCTCACGCGCCACCGCACCGGCGATCGCGCTTTGTGACAAGCGATAGATGAAGCGCGGTCGCGGGTTCTGCAGCTTGAACTGCAAGGTGTAGCGGTCGAGTGCGCGGATGCCTTCGACCTCCTTGTCGTAGTCGAACGGCCGACCCTTGAGCGCCGATTCGCGCAGCGCTTCGAGGCCGACGATCTGGTCTTCAGCAAAGCCCGAGTAGCGCGGGCTCTTGTTGGCCGGGTCGAAGATGCGCTTGATGGAATAGACGTAGTCCTGCGCGACCAACTCGCGCTTCTTGCCTCCGAACACCGGGTCGTCTGCGAAATAGGTGCCGGGCTTGAGGCGCACCGTCCAGGTCTTGAAGTCGGCAGACACCTCGGGCAAGGCCGCGGCCGTGTTGGGGCGAATCTTGAACGGCCTCGCCAGGTGGTCGTAGCGGTAGGGCGCATCGAAAATGTGGCCGGCGACGATGCTGGAGTACAGGTCCTGAATCTGCCCCGCATCGAAGCCGGTCTCGGCAATCAGGAAGGCATAGCGAAGCACCTTGGGTGGCGACTCGGCCGCGCCGGCGGTCGATGCCATCAACGCAGCCGCCAGTGCAAGCAGGCGCGTCCATCGACTCACAGACCTCGGGCTCATGACGACTTGCCGCGCTTGAGCTGCATCTGGGGGTCGACGTCCACCCACTTCCAGAACTCGCGCACGAAGACGTTGCGGTGGTAGCCGATCACCCAAGGCTGCGCGAAGTCGGTGAAGATGCGATGCACCTGCAGCTTGTAGGGCATGTAGGCCACCATCAAGCGCTGCGCTTCGTTCATCGCGGCCTGGCGTTCGGGGCCGTTGGGCAGGCGCTTTTGCGTGTTGTAGGCCACGTTGTAGGCCGGCAGGTCGAAACGCGATTTGTTGGACGAGCCCTTGCTGCCGCCGTCACCCATCGACAGGAAGGTGTCGCCATCGGGAGCACTGGCGCTCCAGCCCAAACCCCACATCATCAGCTTGCCGGCGGTGGCCTGCTTCAGGTTCTCGGGCCACTTGGCCGTCTTGAACACGATGCGCACGTTGATCGCGTCCATGTTCTTCTTCCACAGTTCGACGAGTTGGCGCGAAGCCTGGTCTGGCTGTGTCGAGTATTCGAGCGTCAGAGGTCGTCCATCGGGCAGGTCGCGCCAGCCATCGCCATCTCGGTCGACATAGCCGTACATGTCGAGCAGCGCCTTGGCGCGTGCCGGGTCGTAGTCGCTCATCTCGGTCTTGATGCTCGGGTCATAGCCCCAGGTGCTGGGCGCCACCGGCCCTTGCGAAGGCACGGCCTGGCTCTTGCGCACGACGCGAATTTCCTTGTCCAGGTTCACCGCCAGCGAGATCGCGCGGCGAAGCGCCACCTTGTCAGGCGTGTAGCCGCCGACTGTCGGGTCTTCCATGTTGAAGTATGAATACGTCACCTCGCCGCGCGGGTAGCGGATCATGTCGATGTGCCGCTTCTTCAAGTTGGGCGCAAGCTGGTTGTTGGGCATGCCGATCTCGGCGTATTCGGACGGCACCTCCCACAGAATGTCGTGCTCACCATTGAGAAAGGCAAGCCAGCGCGGCTGGTTCTCTTCGACGATGGCGATCTCAACCCGGTCGACCATCGGCAGCTTGCGGCCTTTGAGCTTGGCCACGGCGGCCTGGGCCAGCGGGTCGTCGGCTGGCGCCTCTTCGTCGTAGAACTGGTCGCGGAAGCCGGGGTTCTTTTCCAGCACGATCTTCGAGGCGCGGCGCCACGCTCCCAGGCGAAAGGGCCCGGTGCCCACGGGGTGCTCCATGATCTTGTCGCCATACATCTCGACGACCTCTCGCGCTACTGCGCCCCACACCGACCCGTCGGTGAACTCGAGCAGCAGGCGCGGGTTGGCCTCGCCGGTCTTGACCTGGAAGGTGTACTTGTCGAGCACCTTGAGGCCTTCGACCTCGCGCTGGTAGTCGAACGGTTTCTTGGCCGCGACGCCCTCTTGCCTGAGCTCGCTCAGGCCGAGGATCTTGGCGTTCTCCAGGACGTAGAGGTTGGGGCTCTTCCAGCGCGGGTCGTAGTGGCGCTTCCAGGAGTACACGTAGTCGGCCGCCACCAGCTCGCGCTTCTTGCCGCCGAAGGCCGGGTCGTCGGCGAAGTAGATGCCCGGCTTCACACGGAAGGTGAAGGTCTTGAAGTCGGCGCTGACCTCGGGCAAGGCCACCAGCGTGTTGGCGCGGTAGCGGAAGGGCCGCGCAAGAAACTCGTACTGCAGCGGCGCATCGAAGATGTTGGCCGTGATGGTGCGCGAATACAGATCGGAGATCTGTGCCGGGTCGAAGCCGGTTTCTGCAACGCGGAAGGAATAGTGGAGCACCTTGGGCGCCGTCACTGCAGGCGCGTCTTGCGCCCATGCCGGCAGGGCGGCGAGCGCCAGCCACAGTGTCACCAGCGCCCCGGTCAGGCCACGCTGTTTCATCGATCGATTCTCCTTGTGGGATGTTCGGGTGATGGCTTGTTTGGCCCGTCCCGACGGCGCGAAGTCTAGGGTCTTTGCAAAGTCGCGCGCCACCGGGCAGACCCGCGACGCTTTGACACCGCATCGGCATGCAAGTTGCGTGCTGCGCACCCGGGCAAACGCGAGGCGGGCGGCGCCGGCACGCCGCTTAGACTCGCGCCTGCCGCCCAACAGGCGGCACCCGGCGCCCCGCCTTACCCGGCTGGCCGACCCGGATTTCCATTGACTGCTCCACCCGAGATGCAAACACCATGGCCGCGTATGTGATACGGCGCCTGCTGCAGATGATCCCCACCTTGCTGGGCGTGCTGCTGCTGGTCTTCCTGCTGTTCAAGATGGTGGGTGGCGACCCTGCCGAAATACTGGGTGGGCTCAACGCCAGTGCCCAGCAGATCAATGAGATCCGACAGCAGCTGGGGCTCAACGAGCCCTGGTACGTGCAGCTGTGGATCTACTTCAAGAGCATCGTCACCTTCGACTGGGGCCGCAGCTGGGCCACGCAAGAAGCCGTGAGCAGCATCTTCACGACGCGCTTGCCGGCCACGCTGACGGTGATGCTGCCCATCCTCGTGCTCGACACGGTGATCGCGCTGCCGATCGCGATGTGGGTGGCCTACCGACGCGGCTCGCTGGCCGACCGCACGCTGATGGTCGTGACCACGGTGGCGTTGTCGATCTCGTTCCTGGTCTACATCATCATCGGCCAGTATGTGTTCGGCTTCCAGCTCGGCTGGTTCCCGGTGCAGGGCTGGAGCGACAGCCTCGGCACCAACCTCGTCACCTATGTGCCGCTGCCGCTGATCCTCGCGCTGATGGTCGGCGTGGCGCCGCAGACGCGGCTGTACCGCACCTTCCTGCTCGATGAACTCGGCCAAGACTACGTGCGCACCGCGCGCGCCAAGGGCATGACCGAGCGCACGGTGCTCTTCAGCCACGTGCTGCGCAACGCCATGATTCCCATCATCACCAACGTGGCGCTGGTGCTGCCCGGTGTGTTCGTCGGCTCCTTCCTGATCGAGGTGTTCTTCTCGATCCCCGGCCTCGGCCGCGAAATCATTCTCGCCGTGAACCGCAGCGACTACCCGGTGATCCAGGCCGTCGCTATCTACCTCGCCATGCTGACTATGCTGATCAACCTGGGCGCCGACATCCTCTACAAGCTGGTCGATCCGCGGGTGGTTCTCAAATGAGCGCGGTGTTGAATCAAGTCCCCGCGATGAGCGCCCAACGGCCTGAGGGGGTCTGGCGTGCCGCATGGAAGCGCCTGCGCGCCGACCACGTGGGCATGGCCTCGATGGCAGTGGTGCTGCTCTTCATCCTGCTGATCCTGCTGGCCGTGAGCGGCCTGGTGGCCAAGGGCTGGCAGCAGGAAGTGGGCGTGCCCAGCGCACCGCCGACCTTCATGGGCCCGGCGCCCAAGGTGGAGAGCACCACCATCCCCGTGCCCAAGGGCCCGAACGTCGACATCTCGTCGGTCGACCCGCTGGCCCCGCGCTACAAGGAATGGGAAGAGCGCGCCGCCAAGTTCAAGTCCGAAGAAACCGTGAAGGCCGAGACGCTGCCCTTCGGCGCCGACCGGCTCGGCCGTGACGTGCTGGCCAAGGCCACGAAGGGCACGCAGACCTCCGTTTTCGTCGGCCTGATGGGCGCGGCGATCGCGGCGCTGATCGGCACCTTGCTCGGCGCGGCGGCCGGCTTCTTCGGCGGCAAGATCGGCGACTTTCTCGAGTGGCTGTACAGCGTGTTCACCGCCATGCCCGACATCCTGCTGCTGCTGGTGTTCGCGGTGATCTTCGGGCGCGGCATCGGCAGCGTGGCGATCATCCTGGCGCTGGTCGGCTGGACGAGTGTGTACCGCCAGGTGCGCGCCGAATTCCTGAAGCACTCCACACGCGACTACGTGCGCTCGGCCGAGGCCATTGGCGCCTCCACCGCGTCGCGCATGTTCCGCCACATCCTGCCGAACGTGAGCCACGTGATCCTGGTGCGCATGTCGCTGCTGGTGGTGGCCTTCATTAAGTTCGAGGTGATCCTGTCGTACCTGGGCCTGGGCGTCGGCGTGGACGACGTGTCGTGGGGCACGATGCTGGCCGAATCGCAGAGCGAGCTGATCCTCGGGTACTGGTGGCAGCTGGTCGCGGCCACCGGCTTCATGGCCGTGTTCGTGACGGCGTTCTCTCTCTTCACCGACGCGCTGCGTGATGCGCTCGATCCCAAGTTGCGAGGTCTGGAGTGAGCACTTTGCTGAGCATCAAAGACCTGCGGGTCTCGTTCCGCGTGGGTGTGGAAAACGGCGTGACGAAGCGCGCACAGGCGGTGGGCCGCGGTGACATCGGCGTGAGCTTCGACGTGCCGGAGAACACCACCGTGGCGCTGGTCGGCGAGTCGGGTTCAGGCAAGAGCGTCACCGCCATGTCCATCCTCAACCTGCTGCCCGACAACGCCGAGCGGCAGGGCGCCATCACCTTCCAGGGGCGCGACATGCTGGCGGCTTCGCTGCCGCAGCTGCAAGCGCTGCGCGGTCGCGAGATCGCCTGCGTGTTCCAGGACCCGATGAGTTCGCTGAACCCGGTATTCCCGGTGGGCCGGCAGATCTGCGAGCCGCTGATCAAGCACCTGGGCCTGAGCCCGAAGCAGGCGATGGAGCGGGCCGAGGCCTTGCTGGTGGAAGTGGGGCTGCCGGAACCGAAACGCCGGCTGTCGGCTTACCCGCATGAACTGTCGGGCGGCCAGCAACAGCGCGTGATGATCGCGATGGCGCTCTCATGCGAGCCCAAGCTGCTGATCGCCGACGAGCCGACGACGGCGCTCGACGTCACCATCCAGCGGCAGATTCTCGACGTGCTCGCACGGCTGAAAGAGAAGCACCGCATGAGCATGCTCTTCATCAGCCACGACCTCGGCGTGGTGGGCGAGATCGCCGACCAGGTAGTGGTGATGCGCCAGGGCACGGTGCGCGAGCACGGGCCGGTGGCCGGCATCTTTGCCGACCCGAAGGATTCGTACACCAAGGCACTGCTGGCCTGCCGGCCGACGCTGGAGCAGCGCGCGCCGCGGCTGATGGTGATCGACGACCACATCTCGGGCAAGGCCAACACCGCCGCCGGCAAGCCGAAAGACCCGGCTGCGCCGATCGTCATCGAGGCCGAGTCGCTGACCAAGAGCTTCTGGCTGCGCGACGGCGTGTTCGGTCGCCGCGAGTTCAAGGCCGTGAAGGGCGCGAGCTTCAAGCTGCGCCGCGGCCACACGCTGGGCGTGGTGGGCGAGTCGGGTTCGGGCAAGACGACGATGGGGCTCACGCTCTTGCGCCTGCACGAGCCGAACGGCGGGCCCAGCGGCGGCGTGGTGCGTTTCGATGGCCGCGACCTGCTGACGGTACCGCGCCGCGACATGCTGCCGATCCGCCAGCGCATCCAGGTGGTGTTCCAGAACCCGTATGCCTCGCTGAACCCGCGCTTCACCATCGGCCAGACGCTGGTCGAGCCGATGACGATCCACGGCATCGGTGCCGACGCCGCCGAGCGCGAGGCGCGCGCGCGGGCGCTGCTCGTCAAGGTGGGCCTGGACGACAGCGCGATGCACAAGTACCCGCACGAGTTCTCCGGCGGCCAGCGCCAGCGCGTGGCGATCGCCCGCTGCCTGACGCTGAACCCCGAGGTGCTGGTGCTCGACGAAGCGGTGAGCGCGCTCGACGTCTCGGTGCAGGCGCAGGTGCTCAACCTGCTGAAGGATCTGCAGGATGAACTCGGCCTCGCCTACATCTTCATCAGCCACGACCTCGCGGTGGTGCGCTTCATGGCCGACGAGGTGCTGGTGATGAAAGACGGCGAGGTGGTCGAACAGGCCAGCGTGGCGCAGATCCTCGACGCGCCGCAGCAGGAGTACACGCGGCGGCTGCTGGGGGCCATTCCACGGGGCTACATCCCCTCTACGGCCTGATCAGGCACCGCGGGCGCGGCCCGCAGGTGCACCACCATGCGGGTGCCGACACCTTCGGTGCTCTCCACCGTCAGGCTGCCGCCCATGCGCTTGACCAGCTCCTGCGTGATCACGAGGCCGAGGCCGCTGCCCTGCACTTTCGAGAACTGGGCGCCCAGCCGGTTGAAGGGCTGAAACAGTTGCTCGACCTGGTCGGGGCGAAGGCCCAGCCCGGTGTCGCGCACGGTGATCGAGACCGCGTCGCCTTCGCGCTCGCACGACAGGTGCACCTCGCCCGACGGGCGGTTGTATTTGACGGCGTTGGAGAGCAGGTTGACCAGCACCTGCTCCAGGCGGCGCGCGTCGGCCATCACCAGCAACTCGGCATGGGGCAGATCGGGAACCACGCTCACCTGCTGCGCGTGGGCCATGGTCTCGATCTGGTTCAGGCTCGCCTGCAGCACCGGCGCCAGTGCGACCGGCTGCACCGGCAGCATCGCCTGGCCTTCGTCGAGGCTGCCCAGGTCGAGGATGTCGTTGATCAACGCCAGCAGGTGGCGCCCGGAGTCGAGTACACGCTGCAGGCGCTGGGCCTGCGTCGGCGTCAGCGGGTCGACGGGGTCGGTCTGCATCAGCTCGGTGAAGCCGAGCACCGCATTGAGCGGCGTGCGCAGCTCATGGCTCACGCGCGACAAGAACTCGCCCATGCTGCGGTAGGCCCGTTCGGCCGCGTCTTTGTCGAGCTGGAGTTGGGCGGCGTGCATCTCGTCGCTCACGTCGCGCAGGATGCCCACCATGCCGACGCCTACGCCGTCGGCGCCGTCCTGCTCCTGGAAGCGCGCACAAGAGTTGGCCTGGATGTGGCGCTCGACCCCGTTCAGCACCACGCGATAGCGGACCATCACCGGCGCCGGGTGGGCGATGGTCTGGCTCATGGCGGCGCGGAACCGCGCGGCGTCGTCGGGGTGGAGGATGTCGCGCGACAAGCTGGCGGCTTCCACGGTCACCGGCTCGGCGGGCAGGCCGTACAGGGCCGCCGCCCGCGCGTCCAGCGTGGCCTTGCCGGTGCGCAAGTCCCAGTCGTAGAGCCCCATGCCCGCGGCCTCGGCCGCCAGCACCCAGCGGTCGTTGCTTTCACGCAGCGCGCGCTCGACGCGCGATTGCTGCTTCAGCATGTGGCTCGTCAGCAGCACGCCCGCCAAGGTCAAGCCGGCGGCCAGCAGCAGCGTGACGACGATCACCAGGCGCCTCGCGGTGCGCGAGGCCTCGCCCAGAACGGCCGAGAAACGCAGCGCCCGCTCGGTCAACCGCTCGCCCAGCTCGGGCAGCCGCGCCTTCAAGGCGCGCAGCTCGGGCGAGCCGGTGTCGCCCGTCGCCAGGCGCTCGTGGATCTGCCGGCCCAGATCGTCCAGCTCCATGATCTGCAGGTCGGCCGCAGTCCAGAGCGCGATCGCGTCGGCCATGAAGCCGACCCGCCGGAACCGCAGGAAGAGTTGGACCAGGCCGTCGACGTCGTCGGCATGGTTGCCGCCTTCCAGGAAGCCCCGGTAGGCCGCGCCCAGATCGGGTGGCGTCTGCTCCAGCGCCACGCGCGCCCGGCGGTCCCCCAGCGGCACGGCCAGCGCTTTCTGGAAGCGCTGGTAGTCGAGCGCGTCGTACGAGGCGACGTAGCGGCTGAGCTGATAGACCGCCTCTTTCTGGCCCTTGGACCACAGGCTTTCGCCGCCCACGAAGGCACGCACGGCCGACAGCGTGTCCACACTGGCCACGGCCAGCCCGGCGAGCAGGGCCACGACCCCGAGAAACGGGCCGATCACCAGCCAGCGAATGCGCCCCAGCTCCAGAGCTGCTCGAAGCACGCTTCCCCCCTCGTCAGATGACGTTGACGGCCTGTGTACCACGAGAGCGGCCGCGCTGCCATGAGCAAAGAAGGGGGTAGACCGCGCGCGGCGTCAAGAGGAACTTGACATCTCGTACGATCGTGCGAAACTTGCCCGATGGAAACCAAGACCGAACGCAGCGAGCTGACCCTCGCCGCGATACTCGACACCTCGCTGGCCATGGCCGCCTCGGACGGGCTGGACAGCCTGACCATCGGCGAGGTGGCCAAGCGGCTGGGCCTGTCCAAGAGCGGCGTGTTCTCGCGCATCCGCTCGCGCGAGGCGCTGCAGAGCGCCGTCATCGAAGAATACGGCCGCCGCTTCCTGCAAGACGTGTTCACGCCCGCCATGCGCGAGCCGCGCGGGCTGCCGCGCCTGAACGCCATCATGCGGCTGTGGCTGCAGCGCGCCCGCGACGTCGAGATCCGCAGCGGCTGCCTCTACTGCGCCGGCGCCTTCGAGTTCGACGACCGCGAAGGCCCGCTGCGCGACCTGCTGCTCACCCACGTGCTGCGCTGGCGTGCTGCGCTGAAGCGCACCGTGCTGCAGGCCATCGAAGCCGGCCACCTGCTGGCCGACACCGACGCCGAACAGCTGGTGTTCGAGCTCGACGGCCTGTTCGTCGCGCTGATGCGCGAAGCGCGCTTTCTGCGCGACCCGCGCGCCGCCGACCGCTGCTGGGCAGCCTACGAGCGGCTGATCCAGTCCCTGTTGAGTTCCCCCTCGCGTTGACCCGTGCCATGGCCCCGGTCGACGCCTCTGCCGCATCAACTTCGCACGAACGTGCGACACAAGGAGTTCCATCATGCTGATCGCCCTTCTGATCGTTCTGGGCGCGGCCGCCGTGCTCGCCCCCACGGCCGTGGCCCTGCATTCGCTGTGGTCGGCCGTCCCACGCAGCAATGCCGATTTCCAATGGCTGGACCTCTGATGAGCAGCCCCGTGCCCGCGGCCTCGGCCAACCCCGCAAGCGCCTTCTACGCCGGCGGCATCGCCCGCAGCCTCGGCCTGGCATTGCGCATGTTCCAGGGCGTGGCGCCGGCCCTCGCCACGCGCCTGGCGCTGCGCCTCTTCTTCACGCCGATGCCGCTCAAGCTGGCGGCGCGGCGCCGGCCGCTGCCTGCGCCCTGGCGCATCGAGCGCTGGCCGTTCGAGCACGGCGCCATGGCCGCCTACCGGCGCGACGACCCCCACGCGCCCGAACGCCCCACCGTGCTGCTGGTCCACGGCTGGGCCGGCGACGCGCTGCAGATGCTGGCGCTGGCCGACGCGCTCGACCGTGCGGGCCTGAACCCGGTGCTGCTGGACTTCCCCGGGCATGGCCGCAGCGACGGCTGGCGCGCCACCCTGCCGCAGTTCGTGCGGGCGTTGTGGGCCGCGTCGGCGCGCCTCGGGCCGCTGCATGGCGTGGTCGCGCATTCGCTCGGTGCGGTGGCCGCCGCCCACGCCGCGGCCAACGGCTTGCCGGTGCAGCGGCTGGCCCTGCTCGCAACGTCGCCACCGCCGGCCTTGTTCCTGCAGTGGTTCGCGCGCAGCCTCGGCCTGGGCGAGGGCCTTCCGGCGCGCATGGGCGCGGCGATCGAGCGGGTCGAAGGCGTGCCGCTGCTGCGCTTCGAACCGGCATGGCTGGGCCAGCGCCTGGCGCTGCCCACCTTGATCGTCCACGACGAGGGCGACCGCGTCGCGCCGCTGGCGGTAGGCCAGCGTTTGAGCGGCGCCATCCGGGGTGCGCAATTTCTCACGACCCGCGGCCTCGGCCACCGCCGTGTTTTGGCGGACGAGGCAGTGGCTCACTCCGTCGCAGAGCATCTGCGGCTCGACGGGCGACCAAACGAGTCAGAGATGTAACTCCGCTCTTACGCCCTGGCCACAAATCGGCCGGCGATTCGTGAAAAGGCAGCGTTTTTTGTCCGTCGGCCGGCCAGCGCGCGGCCATGGGCATTGGCATGGAAGCTGCGCTTTGGTTTGGCATCAATCGCCGCTCCAGGGCCACCAGCCTCCAGGCGACAGACATCACAAAAGGACGTCGTGCCATGCCTCTGTTTCACCGCTCAGGTTCGTCTGTGTCTTCCGGTACTCGCCGGGTCATTCGGCCGGCAAGCCCCAGCTGCCGCGGTGGCGCGTCGTCGATGTTGCGCCTGGCCCAGCCGGCCACCCCGCGCCAGAGCGACCTGTCCCACTGGCTGAGCCGCGCCGCCAAGGTGTTCTCGCCGCCCGCCGCCCAGGCCCTGGCCGTGAGCCACAGCGAATTCGCCCCCAGCCGCTGGCTGGTCGGCCACTGAGCACCGGCCATGAACGAGCGCGTCGCCAAGCCGGTGCAACGCATCGGCACATTGCGCCCACCGGCTCTGCCGGCGCGTGAATCGGGCTGGGCCAGCCTGCCGGCCGACCGCACCTTCAAGGTCTTGCAGCCGAACCGCGCACCTGCACAGCTGTCGCTGTTCGGGCCGCCGGGGCAGGTGATGCGCCCGAACAAGGCGCTGGCATGAACCCGCAGCTTCTCTCGGCAGCGCCGGCCACGAACCGCACCGATGCGCACTGGTATCAGCGCGGCTACCGGCTGAGCTGGCGAGCGAAGCCTCTGTTTTCGGTCGCCCGCCTTCTGGCCGGGCGCAGCACCAGCCGGCCACAGGAGCCGCTGATGTCTTTACTGGTTTCTCGACGCATGTGACGTCCAAGGGAAGCGGGCAACCCGGGGTGGATTGAGAGCGAGCTCCCGGCCTCTGTCCCGCTTCCCTCTTTTTTTCACATCGTCGCGACAACCCCCTCGCGACAGCGAGACCTCCCCGCCTTCTTCTCGTAGCCGCGGCTCAACGCGCAGAGCGCACCTGCTGTTCGTCGATGCAGTGCAGCAGCTGCGCCACGTTGAGCGGCTTGGTCAGGTAGGCCGTGAAACCGGCCGCCACCGCGGCCTGCACCTGGTCGGGCGCTGCGTCGGCCGACAGCACCACGCGAGGCAGCTGCCGCAGCAGCGGGTCGCGCACCAGCCGCTGCGCGAGTTCCAAGCCGTTCATGTCGCCAAGATGCATGTCGACCAGCAAGAGGTCGGGCCGCTCCTGCCCTGCGATGCGGAGCGCCTGTTCTCCGTTGGCCGCCACCAGCAGGCGGCAGGCGGGGCGCATCTTGAGCACTTGGCGCACCAGCTCCACGTTGATCGGGTTGTCTTCGGCGTAGAGCACGGTGTAGGGCGGCGCGGCACCCTGCGCCTCGGCCCCCGCAGCAGAAGCGCCCATCGCCTGGACCAGCGGAAGCGTGGCGGTGAAGAGGCTGCCTTCGCCGACCACGCTTTCCACCGACATCTCGCCCCCCATCAGCTGCACCAGCCGCCGGGTGATGACGAGCCCGATGCCGGTGCCGTCGATGCCGCTGCGCTCGATGCCCAAGCGGTTGAACGGCTCGAACAGATGCTCCTGCTGCGCCGCGGTGAGGCCGATGCCGGTGTCTTGCACCTGCAGGTGCACCCGGCCGGCCGCCGCGTCTTCCGGCCAGCGCAGCGCCACGCTGCCGCCGGGGCGGTTGTACTTGATGGCATTGCTGAGCAGGTTGACCAGCACCTGGCGCAGGCGCAGGTGGTCGGCGCGCACGCAGGTGGCGTGGTGCACCAGCACCGGCACGCTGCGGTCGACATGCACGCTGACGCCCGCACCGGCCGCGGCCGGCGCCACCATGGCCAGCGCTTCGTTGACGACGACGTGCACCGGCACGTTGGCGGGCAGCAGCGACACGCCGCCGCTTTCGATGCGCGAGAGGTCGAGCACGTCGTTGATCATCGCCAGCAGATGCGCGCCGGCCTGCGAGATGTGCTGCACGCGCGCCAGCTGCGAAGGGCTGAGCGGCTGGGTCGAGTCGAGCACCAGCAGCTGCGAGAACCCGAGCACGGCGTTCAGCGGCGTGCGCAGCTCGTGGCTCATGCGCGAGAGGAACTCGGTCTTCGCGGCATTGGCGCGCAGCGCCGCCTCGGCGGCGAGTTCGGCCTCTTCGGCGCGCTTGCGTGCGGTGGTGTCGACGATCAGGCCGCGCAGCAGCGGCGGGCCGCCCTCGGTGCGGATCACCGTCACCAGGCTGCTCACCCACATCACGCGGCCGTCGCGCGAGATGAAGCGGTAGTCGATGGACTGCGCCGAGCCCGCTTCTGCCGCCGCCATGACCTCGCGCAGCGCGCGTTCGCGGTCGGCCCGGTGCACGTGGATGTACCAGAAGTCCTTCTCCATCCACTCCGCAACCGGGTAGCCGGTGATCGCCTCGGCCTTGTCGCTCACGTAGGTGAAGCGGCCGGCTTCGAGGTCGGCCTCCCAGAAGATGCCGTCGACCGAGTTCACCAGGTCGAGAAAGCGCTGCTGGCTGCTGCGCAGTGCGGCCTCGGCGAGCATGCGGCCGGTGATGTCTTCGACCACGCCGATGAAGTAGTCGGGGCTCCTGTCGGGCTTGTGCGCCAGCGTGATGTTGGCGTTGACCCAGACCATGTGGCCATCGGCGTGCCGGTAGCGCTTGGTGGTGTTGTACTGCGCCAGCTCGCCGTCGAGCAGCCGGCGGCGCTGCTCGGCTTCGTTGGGCATGTCTTCGGGGTGCGTGATCTCCTCGGAGCGGAGCTTCATGATCGCCTCGCGCGTGAGGCCCAGCATCTCGCACAGGCGCCGATTCACCATGCGCGGCAGGCCGTCCAACCCGAACTGCACGATGCCCACGCCGGCCAGATCGAAGGCGGCCTGCAACTGCTCTTGCTGCGCGCGCAGCGCCTGCTCGGCCAGGCGCCGCGCGCGTTCGGCGCGCACGGCGCCGGAGATCGCGGCCACGCTGGTGAACAGCGGCTGCAAATGGTCGACCAGCGCCTGGTCGTACCCGCCCGCGCGGTTGGCCATGCCGAGCATGCCCACCATCTCGCCGCCGTGGAACAAGGGCACGCCGAGAAACGCGTGCAGCGGCGGGTGGCCGGGCGGCAGGCCGCCGCGCCGGGGGTCGGCGGCGGTGTCGTTGCTGATGAGCACCTCGCGGGTGACGAGGGCCACGCCGAACAGCGTGTCGAGGTTGTGGAACTCGAGTGCGTCTTGCGGGCCGCCGCGCGTGTGCCGCTCGACCAGCGCGCGGGTGGCGTCGTCCCACGCGATGTTGGTCAGCACCTCGATGCGCAGGTAGGGCGCGCCTTGCGCGTCGTGCAGCACTTCGGCGAGGAAACCGTATTCGCTGCCGGTCCACTGCAGCAGGTCGGTCAGCAGCGGCTCGAACACCTCGCGCGGCGGCGCGGCGCGGATGTAGCGGGACTGCACTCGCCCGATGATCGCGCCGAGATCGCGTGGGCCCAGGGGCAGTTCGCTCAGGTTGGTCACGCCGGGATCTCCTCCAGTGTCACGACCCAATGTGGCACAGCCACCACGGCTTGGGAAGGCCCGGAAACCCACCTTCACGGCGCTACGGCACACTCACGCGCATTGCCCTTTCATTGCCCCTTTATTGCCCTTTCCCCCCGGAGCTTTCCTGATGCACCGCAACAACCAAGATTCCTTCACGCGGCGGCGCCTGCTGGCTGCTTCTGCTGCACTGGCCGCGGTACCGGGCGCGGTGTTCGCGCAGAGCGGCTGGCCCAACAAGCCGGTGCGCGTCGTCGTGCCCTTTGCACCCGGCGGCACCACCGACATCCTGGCGCGTGCGTTGGCGCCCGAGCTCAGCCAGGCCTTCGGCCAGCAGTTCATCGTCGACAACAAGCCGGGAGCGGGCGGCAACGTCGGCTCAGACCAAGTGGCCAAGTCGCCGGCCGATGGCTACACGCTGCTGATGGGCACGGTGGGCACGCACGGCATCAACCAGTCGCTGTACCCGAAGATGCCCTTCGACCCCATCAAGGACTTCGCGCCCATCACGCTGGTGGCCGGCGTGCCCAACGTGCTGGTGATGAACCCGGCCAAGGCCGAGGCCAACGGCATCAAGAACGTGGCCGACCTGATCAAGTACGCGAAGGCCAACCCCGGCAAGCTCAACATGGCCTCGAGCGGCAACGGCACCTCGATCCACCTGAGCGGCGAGCTCTTCAAGAGCATGACCGGCACGTTTCTCGTCCACTTCCCGTACCGCGGCTCGGGCCCGGCGCTGCTCGACCTGATCGGCGGCACCATGGACCTGATGTTCGACAACCTGCCTTCCGCGATGCCGCAGATCAAGGCCGGCAAGCTGAAGGCGCTGGCCGTGACCACCTTGCAACGCAGCGCCGCCTTGCCCGACGTACCGACCATTGCCGAAGCCGGGCCAGTCAAGGGCTTCGAAGCAAGTTCGTGGTTCGGCCTGCTGGCACCGGCCGGCACGCCGGCCGACATCGTCAACCGCATCCAGCAGGAAAGCGCCAAGGCCCTGGGCGCGCCCGCACTGAAGGAGCGGCTGCTGTCGCAAGGCGCCATTCCGAGCGGCATGGCGCCGGCGGCGTTCGCGGCCTACATCGCTTCGGAGACGAAGAAGTGGGCACAGGTGGTGAAGGTGTCCGGCGCGAAGGTGGATTGAGCACCGAGCCCCATTTGATCCGGAGCTTTCTTCGATACGGGCTGATCGGCGGCGTTGCGACCGCCGTGCACTATGCCGTGCTGGTTCTGTGCGTCGAGGTGTTCAAGTGGCCGGCGTTCATCGGCTCGGGGACGGGCGCGGTGGTCGGCGCACAGGTGGCGTTCTTCGGCAACCGCCATTTCACCTTTGCGCACCGCGGTGCGCTGAGCCCCGCGTGGGCCAAGTTCCAGGGCACCGCGCTGCTCGGCGCGCTGGTCGGCATGGCCGTGGTGGCCCTCGCGGTGCATGCCGGTTGGCACTATCTGGTGGGGCAGGGCCTTGCGACGCTGGTCGGGCTGGTGCTGACCTTCGCGGTCAACCGCGCATGGACGTTCCGCTGACGCTGCGGGTAGCCGCTACGCGCGCACCCAGGCGGCCCCAAGCGTGACCTGCGCTTCGGCGAGGTCGCTCACGAACGCACCGCTTTCCAGGTAGGCCAGCTCGCGCATGCGCGCTTCGCCGATGGCGTCGCCGGTGCCCGCCGCTTCAGCGGGGTGGCAGAACAGCAGCCCGCCTTCGCGCGGCAGCTGCGCGAGCCATTGCCGCATCAGCCCGCGGTAGTCGGGAGTCATGAAGTCGTATGCCCCGAGCAGACTGGCGTTGTGGCGCAGGCCGCGCCGCGCGAGTTCGCGCTTCAGTGCGCGGCCGCCGGTGCGCTCGATGACGAAGCGCTTGAACGCGAAGCCGGGGCCGAGCAGGCGCGCCGTGCTGCGCACCGCCGGCCGCGGCGCCATCGGCGCGATGCCGTCGAGCACCACCTGGCGCAGCAGCGGCAGGTGGTGCACATGCTGGTGGCCGTCGACCATCGCGGGGGGCCGCCCGGTGGCTTGCACGAAGGCGTCGAGCTGGGCCTGCCATTCGAAGCGCAGGGCGAGCGCGGGCAGCTGGCGCAGGTGCGACATCAGCAAGAGCTTGGGCAGCGACGGCAGCTCGGGCCAGACGCGCGCCAGGTCGGCGCTGAGCGGCCGCCCTTCGGTGAGGTTGAAGTGGAGGCCGACCGTCACGCTGCGCGGCAAGTCGCGCAGCGAACGCGATGCTTCGCGCCAGTGCGCGGCGTTGGTGATGCACGAGATGGCCGACAGGCGCTCGGCACGCGCCAGCATCGTGATGCCGCGCGAGATCGGGGCCGACAGGCCGAAGTCGTCAGCGCACAGCGTGAGCACCCGCCTCATGACCACCCCTCGACAGCGGAGTACCGCAGTCGATCCCCCGAGGAGATTCGGGCCGGCTTGGGAGCGGCCCGGCGCTCGGCCCGCAAAAACATCTTCATCGGGCCGGCATCTCGTCGGCGAGTTCGAGCCCCGTTCCCTGCTCGCTGGCCACCAGGTAGATCGGCCGCTGCTTCACTTCGTCGAAGATGCGGCCGACATACTCACCGAGGATGCCGATCGACAGCAGCTGCACGCCGCTGAAGAACATCAGGCTCGTGACCAGCGTGGCCCAGCCGGGCACGTCGTGGCCGCGGATGAAGTGCTGGATCACGATCATCATGCCGAAGCCGATGGCGCCCACGGCGATCAGTGCGCCCAGCGCGCTCCACAAACGCAGCGGCAGGTTCGAGAACGCGGTGACGCCGGTGAGCGCCAGGCGCACCAGGCTGCGCAGCGAGAAGCTGCTCTGCCCGGCCTGCCGCTCGGCCGGCTGGTAGTCGATGATCTCGGTGCGAAACCCGACCCAGGCATACAGGCCCTTCATGAAGCGGTTGCGCTCGGGCAGCGACTTCAAGGCGTCGACCACGCAGCGGTCCATCAGGCGGAAGTCGCCCGCGTCGACGGGGATCTGCACCTTGCTGCCCCTGCGGTTGACCATCCAGTAGAAGAGCGCGGTGCCGATGCGTTTGGCCAGGCTTTCATCGGCACGCGAGGCGCGCGCGGCGCACACCATGTCGGCACCGCTCTGCCACGCGGCGACCATCTTGGCGATGATCTCCACCGGGTGCTGCAGGTCGGCGTCCATCAGTACCACCACCTCGCCGCCGGCATGGTCGATGCCTGCGGTGAGCGCGTGTTCCTTGCCGAAGTTGCGCGACAGGCGCAGGTAGCGCACGCCACCCTTCGGCAGCCAGGGCGCGACGGCCGCAGCGGTTTCGTCGGTGCTGCCGTCATCGACGATGACGACCTCGAAGCGCTCGGTGAGGGCGGCCAGCTCGGGCAACAGCTGGGTCAGCAGAGTGGGCAGGTTCTCGGCCTCGTTGAAGGCCGGCACGACACAGCTGATGGAAGGGCGCGCAGGACGAGAGGCAGCTTGCATGAGGCAGACGGGCACCGGGACGACAGCCCGGGACTTTACGTCGACTTCCGCTTCGGAAACTTTTTCTGCAGCGCCTTGATCATCGTCTGCGCCGCGTCGTAGCTGTCGGGCAGAGGCGGCAGGTCTTGCTTGATGAGCTTGATCTGCTCGACCATCTCGCGCAATTGATCCAGCGCGTGATCGCCACTCTCGCCCAGCTCTCCGGGCTTGATGTGGTCCACCAGCGCCAGCAGCAAATCGCTCAGCACGCCGATCTGCCGGCCGTACGACGCCACCTCGCGCAACGTGCGCACTTCGATCTCGTCGCTGCCCGACTTGGCCAGCAGGCTGGGGTGGATGTCTTGCGTCACCGAACCGCTGAACGGCCAGTGCACCTCGGGGTTGAAGTTGAGCCAGGTCACGTCGGTCTCCCTCGCAGTTGGGTGCGTGATGGTGCGGCGCAGCATGTGCGGCGTCAAGCGGGACGCGGTGGCGTGCCCCGTGCGCAGCCGCCGCGCCGGGCTCTCCGACACAATCGCTGCATCCAGCCCCACGCAGCCGCCAACGCCCCACGCATGTTCGCCGCCCGACTCCGCCTCTACCAACAAGCCGGCTTGCGCGACGATCTGGTGGCGGCGCTGATCGTGGCGGTGCTGCTGATTCCGCAGGGCTTGGCCTATTCGCTGCTGGCGGGCTTGCCGCCGCAGGTGGGCATCTATGCGAGCCTGTTGCCGATGGTGGCGTATGCCATCGCGGGATCGAGCAGCGTCACCTCGGTGGGGCCGGCCGCGGTGCTCGCACTGATGACGGCGCAGGCCATGGCGCCTGTGGTCGGGCTCGAAGGCGTGAGCCCGTCGTGGGCGGCGCTGGTGCTGTCCACCGAAGTGGGCCTGCTGCTCGCCGCTGCGGCAGCGCTCAAGCTCGATGCGCTGGCCTCGCTGCTGAGCACGCCGGTGTTGCAGGGGTTCTCCACCGGCGCGGCCATTTCGATCGCCTTGTCGCAGCTGCCGGCGCTGTTCGGCAGCCCGGCACAGGGCTTCAACGCACGCGAGCTGCTGGCATCGGTGTGGCAGCACGGCCGCAGCGGAGAGGGGGTCGACATCGCCACCGCCACCTTCGGCATCGGCGCGATGCTGCTGCTCACGCTGGCGCGCCGTGCCTTGCAGCGCGTGGCGGCTCGCTGGCTGTCGCCGGAGAACGCGGTGCTGGTGGGCCGCACTGCGCCGCTGCTTGTGATCTGCATCGCGGTGCTGCTGGTCTGGGCGCTGCCGGACGCAACGCGCAGCGTGGCCGTGGTCGGGCCGCTGCCGTCGCTGGGCTTGCCGCTCGGCCTGCCACCGTTCGACCGCGCGCTGTGGTGGCAGCTGCTGCCGGGTGCGTCGTTGATCGCGCTGGTCACCTTCGTCAGCAGCTTTGCCGTGGCCGAGAGCCTGGCGCTGCAGCGCGGCGAACACGTCGACGGCCGGCGCGAGCTGGCCGGCCTGGCCGCCGCCAACCTGACCGCCGGCCTGAGCGGCGGCATGCCGGTCGGCGGCAGCTTCTCGCGCAGCGCGGTGAATGCCGAGGCCGGCGCGCGCACCCGCATGGCCGGCGTGTGGGCTGCCGTCTTCATGGCGCTCGCGGTGCTGCTGGTGTCCGCTCCGCTGGCCTTGCTGCCGCGTGCGGTGCTGGCCGCGAGCATCGTGGTGCCGGTGTGGAGCCTGATCGAATGGAGCTCGTTCGAGCGGGCCTGGCGCTATTCGCGCAGCGAGGCCGCGGTGATGTTCGCCGTCGCGGCGCTGACGGTGCTGCAAGACACGCAATGGGCGCTCGGCGTGGGCGTGGCGGTGTCGATCGCATTGCTGCTCAAGCACACGGCGCGGCCGCACGCCGCACTCATCGGCCGCCTGCCCGGCACCGAGCACTACCGAAACGTCGAACGCTATGCCGTCGAGCTGACGCCCGGCGTGGTCAGCCTGCGCATCGACGAAAGCCTGCTCTTCACCAACGCGCGCCAACTGCTCAGCGTGGTGGCGCGCCATCTCGACACCCAGCCCGACACGCGGCGCGTGCTGCTGCAGATGGCGCCCGTCAACCGCATCGACCTGAGCGGCCTCGAAGCCTTGCGCGCCTTGCAAGGCGTGCTGCAGGAACGCGGCATACGGCTCGACCTGTCGGAAGTGAAGGGCCCGGTGCTCGACGCCTTGCGCGCCGCGAACTGGTCAAGCTGGTTCCAGGGGCGCCTGTTCCTCAGCCACCACCATGGCGTGAACGACGAGCAGGGCATGGCGACCTGACGAGCCGCTCGGCCGCGGCGCGATTGCTCAGGCCTCGTCCACCTGCACCAGCTTCAAACGGCCCGAGGCGCCGCTGCGTATCGACACCTGCGACTTGCGCCGCCCGAAATGTTTGGCCACCAGCGCCACCAGTTCTTCATTGGCGCGGCCATCGACCGGCGGCGACTTGAGTTGCGCGAGCCAGGTGCCGTCCGGCTGCTCGTCGAACGTGCTGGTGCGTGCGTTGGGCTTCACCTTCACCTGCAAGGTCAGCTTGCCACCTGCCACGTGGTGGGTCGTCATGGAAGGCTGTGCGATGGCTCGGCGCGAGGTCATGGGTTGCGAGCGTGGGTTGCGAGAGATGACTGGAATGATTACCCCACATCCTGCACGCTCCGACAAGCCAAGCGCCGCCGCGAGCGCCCGTGTGCACGCACCCCGCCCCTACAATCCCGACCGCCTCGCGCAGGCCTCGCTCACCCCGCTCCACATCCCTCATGACACCTCTTTCGCCCGCTGTGCAGCGGCCCGCCGCGCGCGACCCCTTGCTGTGGTTTGCGCTCGCCATGGCCTGGTTCTGGGTGCTGGTGCCGGTGCTCATCAACCCCGGCCAGCAGGGCGACCACTTCGAGCAATTCACTTGGGCGCACAGCATGGAGTGGGGCTATCACAAGCACCCGCCCTTGCCGACCTGGCTGCTCGCCGTCGCGATCAAGGTGTTCGGCGCGTCGCCCTATGCGACCTATGGCGTGGCCGCGCTGATGGTGGCGGGCACCGGCGTGTTCACCTACCTCATCGCACGCGAGCTGCTGGGCGCGCGCCTCGCATCGATCGCCATCGTGCTGTGGGGCCTGCACTGGGCCTTCACCTGGAAGGCGCAGCTGCTGAACCACAACTCGGTGATGATGTGCTTCATCGCCATGGCCGCGTGGCTGGCGATTCAGGCAAGCCGGCGCGTGTCGGCCTGGGGCTGGTGGACGCTGCTGGGGCTGGCCGGCGGGCTGGCGATGCTGTCGAAGTACCAATCGGCCGTGCCGCTGGTGGGCGTGATCATCGCGTTGTGGCGCGCGGGCTCGCTGCGCCGCCGCGACCAGGTGCTGGGCCTGGTGCTGGCGGTGGCGACCACACTGGCGGTGTTCGCGCCGCATGTGGCGTGGATGGTGACGCATGATTTCGTCACGCTGAAGTACGCCTCGACGACGGTGCATCAGCTCGGCCCGATGCAACGCGTGGGCAGGCTGCTGTCGTTCACGGCGCTGCACGTTCGAATGGCGCTGTCGGTGCTGCTGTGCATGGGTGCCTTGGCGCTGTGGTCGCGCTGGGGGCGCACCGACGCCGCAGCGAACGAAGCCGATGCCGTCGACGATAAACAGCGCCGTGCCTGGATGCTGGGCCTGCTCGGCTGGCCGGTCGTGGTTCTGGCCGTGCTGTGCATCACGCAGGGTATGAATTTGCAGGACCACTGGGGCTTCCAGGCGGTGCAGTTCATCAGCCTGTGGCTGGCCTGGCAGCTGCGCCGCCTGGGCTCTGCGGCCGCAGGGCGGCTGGTGGTTCTGGCGTTGGTGGCGCATGCACTGTCCATGGCCGTCTATTCGCGCTCGGTCTGGGACCCGCGCGTGCTGGCGACCCGCGACCGACCCGATCAGTGGTACCCGGCACAAACATTGGCCGACGCCGTGATGCGCGATTGGAGCCAGGCCACACCCTGCCCACTGCGCTACGTGGTCGGCTCGACCTACGAGGGCGGCATGGTGTCGGTGTATTCGGGCCAGAACCCGGCGCTGCTGGAGATGGGCGTGCCCGAGCGCTCGCCCTGGGTTGATCTGGCGGACTTGCAACGCTCCGGCGCGGTCTACCTGTACAACCGTGCGTCCGACGTGCCGCAGGAGCATCCGCCGCTGCGCAAGCTGGAGTTCAAGCTGCAGGGCAGCGACAGGTCTCTGTACGACGTGTACTGGACGATCGCCGCGCCTCAGGCCTGCCGATAACCGCCCCCGGGCAAAGCCCGAGCGGCGCATGAGCGCAGCGACTGGGGGGGCCAATCAACCTCTTACCGCAGCGTCTTCGATTTGCTGTTGTACTTTTCGTGCGCCGCGCAGAACCAGGGTCTGGTCGAGCATCGCCTGCGGTGCCACGGCCTGGGCCACTTCATCGAGCGTGGCGGGGTCGGTCATCAATGCATTGGCCAGGGCCGACAAGGCGCAGATCGAACGGCGCGGCGCCTGGGCGGGCAGCTGCCGCAGCGCATTCACGCGCACGTGGTGGCGCACGCTGGCCACCGCCGCGGGGCCGATGCCCCAGCTTTCGCACAAGGTGGCGCCCAGCGCGTCATGGCTGACGCCGAAGGCTTCGTATTCGCGTTCGACCAGGTCGCTGTCGTTGATGGAGGCCTGCAGCATGGGCCGATAGATGTCGGGCGCATGCTTGAACAGCACGGCTTTGCCGCATTCCTCGAACAGGCCGGCCGAGTGGGCGCCCCAGGGGTCGACGCTCAGGGCCTGGCCGATGCGGCCCATCAGCAGCCCGCGCACGCTGGCGCGCTGCCACACGGCCTCGAGTTCGGGCGACGCGGGGAAGACCGCACGCAAACCGTATTCGAAGGTCACCGCCGCCACCTCGCGGGTGCCGAGGTACATCACGGCCTGCTGCACGCTTTGCACCCGGCCCTTCAGGCCGTAGAGCGACGAGTTCACCGCTTTCATCACCGCGGCGGCGAGCGACATGTCGGATTCGACCAGCCGGCCCAGGGTCGGCAGGTCCACATCGTCTTCGGCCAGCAGCAGCGAGAGCTTGACCAGCACCTCGGGCTGGGCGGGCACGTCAATGTTCAATGAACGGAGTTTCGGGTCGACAGGCATGGCGGTGTCCGTGAAAGTCAGTCAGTACTTCAAAGAACATGCTACCCAGCGGCAGCCCTGTTGATGGCTCGAACAAGCTCGCATATCCGGGCCTGCAAAACGCTTCGGAAACCACTGACGCGCTTGCGGAAACGGATTCTTATACTGGCGTTTCCCTGGGAAAACAAGGTCGACCCCATGACCATCAAGCTCGCTAAAAGCGAACAAACGCTGCAATCCATCGTCCAAATGGCCCTGAAGATTGCCGTGGTGGAAGGCTTGCCCGCCGTGACGCTGGGAGAGGTGGCCAAGCGCCTGGACATCAGCAAGAGCGGCGTTTTCGCCCGCGTCGGCTCGCTGGAAGCGCTGCAGCACAAGGTGATCGTCGAGTACAGCCGGATCTTCGCGGACAACGTCTTCCTGCCGGCCTTGAGCGAACCGCGCGGCCTGCCGCGGCTGAACGCCATCATGCGTTTGTGGATCGGCCGGGGCACGGGCGAGAACGCGATGGCCGGCGGCCTGCACACCGCCGCCGCCTTCGACCTCGACCACGTGGAGAGCGCGCTGCGCGACCTGCTGCTCGAGTCGGTGATGAACTGGCGCGCCCAGCTCAAGCGCACCATCGTGCAGGGCATCGACGAAGGCCACCTGCGGCCCGACACCGACCCGACGCAGCTGACGTTCGAGATCAACGCCTTGATGGTCGGCTTTCTGCTCGACGCACGCTTCGTGCGCGACCCGCGGGCCCACGAGCGGGCAGCCGAGGCCTATGAGCGCCTGATCTCCACCTACCGCAGCGTCAGCCAAGCGGCCTGACGCGCCGCTACCGCGTCAGCGCGTCCCACCCCGTCTTGGCGATCAGCACCGCCACGACACCGATGAACACCACACGCACGAAGCCAGCGCCGTGCTTCAGCGCGAGCCGCGTGCCGAGCAGGCTGCCCAGCACGTTCGCCACCGCCATCACCGCGGCGATGTGCCACCACACGTGGCCGGTGAAGGCGAACAGCGCCAGCGCCGCTGCGTTGGTGGCGCAGTTCAGCAGCTTGGCGCTCGCGCTGGCGTTGAGGAAGTCGTAGCCCAGCAGGCGCACGAAAAGGAAGACGAAGAAGCTGCCGGTGCCGGGCCCGAAGAAGCCGTCGTAGAAGCCGATCACCAGGCCGACGCCACTTGCGACCAGCGCTTCGGCGCGGCCGCTGAAGCGCGGCTCGTGCGTGCGGCCGAGGTCCTTGCGCGCGAGGGTGTAGACCAGCACGGCCAGCAGCACGAAGGGCAGGGCGCGGCGCAGGCCGTTTGCGCCGACGAGCGTCACCATCCATGCACCGGCCAGGCTGCCGATGAGCGCGGCGGCTGCGGCCGGCAGCAGGGCGGCCCAGCGCATCGAGACTTTGCGTGCGAACTGCACGGTCGACCAGGCCGTGCCCCAGATCGCGGCGCCCTTGTTGGTGCCGAGCAGGGTGGCGGGCGGTGCACTGGGGAAGACGCTGAACAGCGCAGGCACCAGGACGAGGCCGCCTCCGCCGACGATGGCATCGATGAACCCGGCAAACAGCGAGGCCAGGGTGACGGTGAGGAGGTCCAGGGGGCGGGTTCCGAGAAGAAAACACAAAGGGCGTCAGGATCACCCTGACGCCCTTGGATTTTGTCATCGGCACCGGCACTTCTTGGGTGCCGGGCCTTTGTTTGGCCGCCTTCGAGCTTGCGCTGTCGGCTGCCTTGAATATGTCTCCTCAGACCCCCGCCAGAGCCGGGCACGTTGTGGTGCCAGCCGCGAGTGGGCGCACTTTAGGACGCCTGACCCATGCACACACTAGGGGTTTTCCTGCGCCAAGTTGGGGCCCGGCTCGGGGTTCACCGCCCCGTTGCCGGGAGCGTGATGCGGATCTGCGTGCCTTGCGCCGGGGCGCTGACCACGTCCACACGCCCGCCGTGCAGTTCGACGATGCGCTTGACGATGGCCAGGCCCAACCCCTTGCCGCCCTCGCCGGTGGCCGGCGCCACGGTGTGGCGCGCCTGGTAGAAGCGGTCGAACAAGTGGGGCTGGTCAGCGGCGGCAATGCCGGGGCCGGTGTCGCTCACGCTCACCACCACCTCGCTCGCAATCTCTTCGGCCTGCAGCGTGATGCGGCTGCCGGGGCCGCAGAACTTGAGCGCGTTGTCGACCAGGTTGGCCACGGCGCGCTCGAAAAGCTCTACGTCGACGGTGGCCGCCACCGGCTGCTCGCGGTGCAAGGCCTCGAGCACCACGCTCTGCTGAACGGCCCGCTCGGCGAAGCGCGCGGCGATGTCGTCCAGCAGCTCTTGCAGGTCCACCTGCTCGGTGCGCAGCTTGAAGGCGGGCTCGTCGAGCGTGGCCAGGTCGCCGAGCGACTGCACCATGCGCGCGGCGTTGCGGGTGTTGCGCAGGGCCACCTCGGCCATGCGGTGGTCGTCGTCGCGGCTCGCATCGCCCGCCCAGCGCGCCTGCAGGGTTTCGAGGCAGGCCGTGGTGGCGGTGAGCGGCGAACGCAGGTCGTGCGACAGGTTGCTCACCGCTTCGCGGCGGAAGTGGTCGAGCCGGCGCAAGGCGCCCCACTGCGAGCGCAGCGTGGTGAGCATCGCGTCGAAGGCCCGCGCGAGCTGGCCGAACTCGTCGCGCGTGGCCGCGGGCAGCAGCGGCTGCACCTGCGCCGCGCCTTCCTGCAAACCGTGTTCGGACAAGGCCGCCACGGCCTGCGTGAGGCGCTGCAAGGGCCGCGTGACGGAGGCGATCACCAGCGCCGCGAGCAAGGTCGTGAGCGCCATGATGGCCGCGATCAGGCTCATGGCCGGCCGGCCGAAACTCGCACGCAGCACCTGCCAGCGGCCGGCAGGCAGGCCTTCCTTGTGGCAGACGAGGTAGAGGTAGCCGGCGATGTCGCCGGCGCGGATGGTCGGGCGGCCGATGGGCTTGGCGGTGATGACGGCATCGGCATCCATGCGCTCGGGGTCATCGCCCATCACGTACGGCATGCCGGGCGAGGCGGCCTGTTTCACCGGCCCCATCGCGACCTTGAAGCCGGGCGGCAGCTTCACCGAGCCGGTGGTCGCGAGCACGGTGCCTTCGGTGTCGAGCAGGTAGAGCTGGGTGTCGGGCTCGAACAGCACCAGGTTCTTCAGGAAGATATTGAAATCGTCCGGGTAGCGCTCGTGCATGTCGAACAGGTTGTCGTACAGGCTGACCACGCGCGTCAGGAAAACCGAGGCTCGCTGGTAGGTGGTCTCGTGCTCGAAGCGCTGGAAGGCGAAGACGACGGTGGCGAGCACGGCCAGGGCGGTGACGAAGCCGGTGGCGAAGATCGTCAGGGCGATCTTGAGGCGGACGCTCATCTCACCGTCATTCCCGCGCAGGCGGGAATCCAGGATCCGTGCACATCGTGGATTCCCGCCTGCGCGGGAATGACGGCAGGCCGAGCGCCGGGCCGCTCCCAAGCCGGCCTGCTCCCCTCGGGGGATCGGCCAACGTACTCGTTGGGCGAGGGGTTGTCATCCTCACAGCGGCGCCTCGCGCATCTTGTAGCCCGCGCCACGCACAGTAAGGATCAACTGCGGCCGCATCGGGTCGGCCTCGAGCTTGGCGCGCAGGCGGTTGATGTGCGTCGTCACCGTGTGCTCGTAGCCATCGTGCGTGTAGCCCCACACCGCGTTCAGCAACTGCGCCCGCGAGAACACATGCCCCGGGTGGCTGGCGAAGTGCAGCAGCAGGTCGAACTCCAGCGCGGTGAAATCGAGCGCCTCGCCGCGGTAGCGCACCTGGCGTTTGGTGGGCAGGATTTCGAGGTCGCCGTTGCGCAGCGCACCGGGCTGGGCTTGCGCATTGGCCTGCGCGGCGCGCAGCAGGTCGGCGCGCCGCAGCAGCGCCTTCACGCGCGCCAGCAGCTCGGCCAGCGAGAAGGGCTTGGTCAGGTAGTCGTCGGCACCCAGCTCCAGCCCGAGCACGCGGTCGAGTTCGGTGGCCTTGGCGGTGAGCATCAGGATCGGGTTGTTGCGCCCGCGGGCGCGCAGCGCCTTGCAGACCTCCAATCCATCGAGCCCCGGCATCATCAGGTCGAGGATCAGGAGGTCGCTGGCTTGTTCGTTCTGGCTCGCCAGCGCAGCGCTGCCGTCGTTGACGGTCGTGACCTCGTACCCGGCGTTGCGCAGGTTGAGCGCAATCAGCTCGCGGATGTCGGTCTGGTCTTCGGCAACGAGGATGGTGGCTGGCATGCAGGAATTGTCGCGGCTGGCCGCTGCTTCTTACGCAAATGTGATCTTCCTGTGATGTTCGGCGAGGCTCGCGCGAGGTGCGGCCGCGACAGTCTCCCTACCGAATCGCACAACCCACGGAGAGACACCATGACTGCCACCGCAACCGTCGCCTTCAACCCCTCGTTCATGCCCGTCGCCTGGCACGAGATGGTGTCGCACCGCGGCTACCTGGTGCGCTTCGCCCAGCGCAAGCTGCATGACCCGATGCTGGCCGAAGACGTGGTGCACGACGTGTTCGAGGCGGTGATCTCGGGCCGCGCCGCCTTTGCCGGGCGGGCTGCGCTGCGCTCCTGGCTCACCGCCATCCTGAAGCACAAGATCGTCGACCTGGTGCGCAGCCGCGTGGGCCTGGACAGCCTGGACGAAGAGGCACTCGACGACGCCACGCTCGCGATGGAATGCCCGCAGCCGCAGCCCGACGAAGTGGCCGAGCAGCGCCAGCAACTGAGCCGCGTGCTGGAGAAGATCGACGCGTTGCCCACCGGCCTGCGCGACGTGATGCAGCTGCGTGTGCTGCAAGACCAGCCGACCGATGCGGTGTGCAACGCGCTGTCGATCAGCGAAGACAACCTTTTCGTGCGCCTGCACCGGGCACGCAAGCAGCTGATGTCCTGATTTCCTGAGGCCCCGGGCGGTCATCGCCCGCCTCGCACGGGCATGCCGATTGCGACGAGTATCCTTCGTCGCGATTTCACAGAGGAGGCATGCCATGTCCACAACCATTCCCGCCACGCTGATCCCCGGTGACGGCATCGGGCCCGAGATCGTCGACGCCACGCTGGCCGTGCTCGACGCGGTGGGCGCGCCCTTCGAGTGGGACCGCCAGATCGCCGGGCTCGGCGGCGTCGAGGCGGCCGGCGACCCGCTGCCGCCCGCCACGCTGGCCAGCATCCGCCGCACGCGCCTCGCGCTCAAGGGCCCGCTGGAAACGCCTTCGGGCGGCGGCTACCGCTCGTCGAACGTGCGCCTGCGCGAAGAGTTCCAGCTCTACGCCAACCTGCGCCCCGCGCGCACCATCGTGCCCGGCGGGCGCTACGACAACATCGACCTCGTGATCGTGCGCGAGAACCTCGAAGGCCTGTACATCGGGCACGAGCACTACATCCAGATCGACAACGACCCGCACGCCGTGGCCATGGCCACCGGCATCAACACGCGGCAGGGTAGCCGCCGCCTGCTCGAGTTCGCGTTCGAGCACGCCATCGCCACCGGCCGCAAGAAGGTGACGCTGGTGCACAAGGCCAACATCATGAAGGCGCTGACCGGCATCTTCCTGGAGACCGGGCTAGACCTGTACGAGAAGAAGTACAAGGGCCGCATCGCGCTCGAAACCGTGATCGTCGACGCCTGCGCGATGAAGCTGGTGCTCAACCCGTATCAGTTCGACGTGATCGTCACGACCAACCTGTTCGGCGACATCCTGTCCGACCTGGTGGCCGGCCTGGTGGGTGGCTTGGGCATGGCGCCCGGCGCCAACATCGGCGCCGACGCTGCGATCTTCGAGGCCGTGCACGGCTCGGCGCCCGACATCGCCGGCAAAGGCCTGGCCAACCCGACCGCCTTGCTGCTGGCCGCCGCGATGATGCTCGACCACGTGAAACTGCACGACAAGGCGCAGCGCGTGCGCCAGGCGATCGACGACACGCTCAACATCGACAACGTGCGCACCGGCGACCTGGGCGGCAAGGCCAGCACGGCCGAGTACACCCGCGCGCTGGTGAATCGAGCGAAGAGCTAAGCGAGCCGCTGGCTGAGCTGGGGGTTCGGCCCGGGCCGGCGTTCGGATCGGGTGAGCCAGGCCTGCGCGTCGTCGGCCGTCAGCGGCGAGGCATAGAGCGCGCCCTGCAGCACATGGCAGCCGGCCTGGCGCGCGGCTTCGGCCTGGGCTTCGGTCTCCACGCCTTCGGCCACCACATCGAGCCGCAGCACCGCGGCCAGCGTGCAGATGGCCTTGACCACCGCCGCCGCGTCGGCCGCCGGCAGCGGCTCGACCAGCGTGCGGTCGATCTTCACCGTGCTGATCGGGAGGCTGCGCAGCAGGTTGAGTGACGAGAAGCCGGTGCCGAAGTCGTCGAGCGCCACCTCGATGCCATGCGCGCGCAGTTCCTGAATTTGCTGACGTGCCTGCTCGAGGTGGGTGACGGCTGCGCTCTCGGTGATCTCGAGCGTGAGCAGCGCCGGCGGCACCTCGTACTGGCGCAGCGTGTTGGCCACCATCTCGGGAAAGCTCGGGTCGAGCAGTTGCAGCGGCGACACGTTCACCGCCACCGGCACCGTGGCCCCCGAGTCCTGGCGCCAGCGGGCCTGCTGCTGGCAAGCCTGGGCCAGGATCAAGCGGCCCAGCGGCACGATCAGCCCGGTGCGCTCGGCTGCAGGGATGAACTCGTTGGGGCCGATGCGGCCCAGGCCCGGGCGGTCCCAGCGCACCAGCGCCTCGAAGCCCACCAGCTCGCCGCCGCGCGCGTCGACCTTGGGCTGGTAGAACAGCACGAACTCGTCCTTGCTGACGCCGGCGCGCAAGGCCTGCTCGGCGTCCAGCACCACGCCCGAGCCGCGCTCGAAGCGCTCTTGCGCAAACTGCAGCGAAGTGCCCGGCGTGACCTTGGCCTGGTGCATCGCGGCATTGGCGGCGCGCAGCAAGGCCTCGGGGTCGCGCGAGGTGGTGGGGTAGAGCGCCGCGCCCATCGACACGTCGAGAAAGAACTCGTGCCCGGGCACCGGCAGCGAGCGCGACAGGCGCTTGCGCACGCCCTGCGCCAGGATCTCGACGGTGGCTTCGTCGTGCGCATCGCGCGCCAGCAGCGCAAACTCGTCTTCGCCCAGGCGCATCACTTCGGCCTCGCCGCCCAAGGCCCGCTGCAGCGTGGCAGCGAGTGCGCGCAAGACCTCGTCGCCGACCGACGGCCCGTGCGCCTCGTTGAAGAGCTTGAAACGGTCGACATCGAGCAGCACCAGCGCAAACGAGCTGTCGGGCACGGCGCACAGCTCGCGCAGGCGCTGCAGCAGCGCGCTGCGGTTGGGCAGGCCGGTGAGCTCGTCGTGCGTGGCCTGGTGAAGCAGCGCCTGGGTGGCGTTGTGCTGCACCGTCTCGTCGGTCACGACCACCTGCTCGGCAGGCTGGCCATCCCAGTCGATGCGCCAGGCGGTGAAGCGCAGCTTGATCGGCGTGCCGTCGAAGCGGTAGCGCAGGCCGTCCCAGCTGGCCTGCGTCAGCTCGCCCGAGAGGATGCGGCGGTGCCGCTCGCGCGCCATCGCGCGCTCGCTTTCGGGCATGGTGGCATCGCGCCACAGCGTGCTCACCTCCGCCAGCGACGACAAGCCGTAGATGCGCAGCAAGGCCGGGTTGGCGTAGGTGAGTTCTTCGCCCACCACCACCGCCACGCCCTGGTGCGAGCGCTCGGTGAGCTGCTGGAAGCGGTCGCGCAGGCGGCGCGACTCGTCGGCCGAGCGGCTCGCCGCAGCATGCAGCAGCGCCAGGCCGAGCGTGAGCCGCAGCACCGCGGCAACCGAGGCCTGCATCGCCAGCGCCGTTTCGCCGGCGACCACAGAGGTGAACTGGTTGGCGCCGATCAGCACCAGCAGCGCCCCCACCAGGCGCTCGGCCGCACCGAACCGCCACAGCCAGCCGAGGGCGACGATGCCGGTGGCAATGTGCAGCGAGGCCGCCACCGCTTGCGCCAGCAGCTGGTGGATCTGCAGCAGCAGCGAACAGACCGCCAGCAAGGCAATGAAGACCACGGCGTTCTGCGCCCGCGTCGGCGCAAACCCAGCCAGACGCGTCGTGCCCAGCATCAGCAGGGACAGGTACAACGAAGACAGCACGACGATGGCGGCCAGGCCCAGCGTCTGCGCCCCCGCCACCGGCTGCCGCATCAGCACGAAGGCCAGCGGCACGAAAGCCTGCGTGAGGTAGGCCCAGCCGAGATCGCGCGAGAACCCCTGCCGGCGGTCGCGCCACCACGCCAGCAGCAGCGTGATGCCGACGATCAGATCGACGGCGGCGTTGAAGGCGAGGGCGTAGTTCACGCCCCTCCCTGCCCAGCCGCGCGCGAGGGCGTGTTCATTCGCCGGCCAGGATCCAGGCTGCGGCGCGCTCGGCGATCATCAGTGTCGGGGCATTGGTGTTGCCGCTGGTGATGGTGGGCATCACGCTCGCGTCGACGACCCGCAGGCCGCGCACGCCGTGCACGCGCAGACGCGAGTCGACCACCGCGAGCGGGTCGCTCTCGGGCCCCATCTTGGCCGTGCCCACCGGGTGGAAGATCGTCGTGCCGATGTCGCCGGCGAGCTTGGCGAGTTCTTCATCGGTCTGGAACTGCGTGCCGGGTTTCACTTCCTTCGGTGCGTATTTGGCCAAGGCCTGCTGGGCCACGATGCGGCGCGTGACGCGCAGCGAGTCGGCCGCCACGCGGCGGTCTTCTTCGGTGCTGAGGTAGTTGGCGCGGATGCTCGGCGCATCGGTCGGCGCGGCGCTCTTGATCTGCACCTGGCCGCGGCTGGTCGGGTTGAGGTTGCACACGCTGGCGGTGAAGGCGTTGTAGGCGTGCAGCGGCTCGCCGAAGGCATCGAGCGACAGCGGCTGCACGTGGTATTCGAGGTTGGCGTGCGGCTGGTCGGGGCTGCTGCGCGTGAAGGCGCCGAGCTGCGAGGGCGCCATGCTCATCGCGCCGCTGCGCTTGAAGGCGTATTCGAGGCCGATCATCGCCTTGCCCCACAGCGTGTTGGCCTGGGTGTTGAGCGTCTTCACGCCCTCCACGCTGAAGACCGCGCGGATCTGCAGATGGTCTTGCAGGTTGCCGCCCACGCCGGGCAGGTGGTGCTGCACCGCGATGCCGTGGTGCTGCAGCAGGCTGCTCGCGCCGATGCCCGAGAGCTGCAGGATCTGCGGCGTGCCCACGGCGCCTGTTGCGAGGATCACTTCGCCACGGGCCTTCACCTGGATGGGCTCGCCACCGCCTTCCGGCATCACCTCGACGCCGATGGCGCGGCGCTCTGCGCCATCGCCACCACCGAGCAGCACGCGCGAGATGTGCGCGCCCGTCCAGACCTGCAGGTTGTCGCGATGCTCGATGGGGCGCAGAAAGGCCTTGGTCGCGTTCCAGCGGATGCCGCGGCGCTGGGTCACGTCGAAGTAGCCCACGCCTTCGTTGTTACCGCGGTTGAAGTCGTTGCTGTGCGGAATGCCGGCCTGCTGCGCGGCCTGCGCAAACGCATCGAGCACGTCCCAGCGCAGGCGCTGCTTCTCGACGCGCCATTCGCCGCCCTGGCGCTCGCCCTTCGGGTCGAACCCTGGCGCGGCGTGAACCTCGTCGGCGCCCTTGTGGAAGTCTTCGTGCTTCATGAAGGCGGGCAGGCATTCGCGCCAGCTCCAGCCCTCGTTGCCGAGTGCGCCCCAGTGGTCGTAGTCGCGCGCCTGGCCGCGCATGTAGATCATGCCGTTGATGCTGGAAGAGCCGCCCAGCACCTTGCCGCGCGGATAGCGCAGCTTGCGGCCGTTCAAGCCGGCGTCTTCATCGGTGAAGTAAAGCCAGTCGGTGCGCGGGTTGCCGATGCAGTAGAGATAGCCGACCGGGATGTGGATCCACACATAGTCGTCATTGCCGCCGGCCTCGATGAGCAGCACCCGCTTGTTCGTGTCGGCACTGAGCCGATTGGCCAGAAGGCAGCCGGCCGTGCCGGCACCGCAAATGATGTAGTCGTAGGTGGAGGGGGTCACGGAAGGCCGCTCTGCAGTTCGCCGCAGAGTCTAGCCGTCCGTGCGCCCTCGAAACTGACACCGGCTGTGTGCCGATGGCACCAGCCTGCGCAACAAACCGTACCAGTCGATTCGGCATGTCAGCGTCATCACGCCAGCCGGCACCACGCCCGTAAAGAGAAAAAGGCCCGCGGCGCCTGGGCCACGAGCCTTTTACCGGCAAACGCTCCGAGGTACTTTTCAGAACGGAATGTCGTCATCCATGTCGTCAAACCCCGTCGACGATTTCGTCGCGGCCGGCTTGCTAGCTGCTGGTGCCGGCCGTGCGGCCGGGGCGCTGCGTTCCTGGCGCGGGGCGCCGCCACCACTGTCGCCACCGCCTTGCGAACCGCGGCTGTAGCTGCCACCACCACCGCCGCCTTCATCGCCACCGCCGCCTTCACGGCCGCCGAGCAGCTGCATGTTGTCGGCCATGATTTCGGTGGTGTACTTTTCCACGCCGTCTTTGTCGGTCCACTTGCGGGTCTTCAGGCGGCCTTCGACGTAGACGGGGCGGCCCTTCTTCAGATATTCGCCGGCGATCTCGGCCAGGCGGTCGAAGAACACCACGCGGTGCCATTCGGTTTCTTCCATTTTCTCGCCGCTGTTCTTGTCTTTCCAGTTGCGCGAGGTGGCGATGGTGACGTTGCAGATGGCCGCGCCGTTGGGCGTGTAGCGCACTTCAGGGTCGCGGCCCAGGTTGCCGATGAGGATGACTTTGTTGATCGAGGCCATGGGGCGGCTCCTGTTTAGAAAGGGTGGGGTTCCCGAAGGATCGAAACGGTTGAATTTGTCACGTTGGGGCGTACTGGTTCCAGCTTAACGTACGCTGCCCCGGCTGGCAGGGGCATCATGGGGGAGGCGAGGAGTGCCCCCGTCCGAGGGCCGTATTTTCCCATGTCCGCCCGCATTCCCTCATCGCCCCCTCAACATCTCGTGCCACCGACCGCCGACCGCCACACCCCGACCGTCAAGTTCAGCCGCCACGGTGCCTCGGAGCCAAGCGAAGATTTCGACGGGCGCGATGCCCTGCCGGTGGGCACGCGGCTGGCCGAATTCGAGGTGCTGCACGTGCTGGGCACCGGCGGCTTCGGCATCGTCTACCTGGCGCTGGACCACGGGCTGATGCGCCAGGTGGCGATCAAGGAATACATGCCCAGCGCACTGGCCGTGCGCGGCCTGGGCTCTTGGGTGGCACTGCGCGCGCCGCAGCATGCCGAGACCTTCAAGGCGGGCCTCAAGTCGTTCATCAACGAGGCCCAACTGCTGGCCAGTTTCGACCACCCCTCGCTGCTGAAGGTGCACCGCTTCTGGGAGGGCAACGGCACCGCCTACATGGTGATGCAGTACTACCCCGGCCGCACGCTCAAGCAGGAGCGGCTGGCGATGACGGAGCCGCCCAGCGAAGCCTGGCTGCGCGCGCTGGTGCTGCCGCTGCTCGATGCGCTGGAGGTGCTGCACCGCGAAGGCGTGTACCACCGCGACATCTCGCCCGACAACATCCTGCTGCAGATCGACGGCCCGCCGGTGCTGCTGGACTTCGGCGCGGCGCGCAAGGTGATCGGCGACCGCACGCAGACGCTCACCGCCATCTTGAAGCCGAACTTCGCGCCGGTGGAGCAATACGCCGACATCGCCGGCATGCGCCAGGGCCCGTGGACCGACTTGTACGCCGTCTCAGCCGTGTTGCACTACCTGCTGAGCGGGCAACCGCCCACACCGGCTGTGGCCCGCGCGGTGCGCGACAGCCTGCCGCTGCACAAGGCATCCCCGGGCGGGGTCTCGGCCGCATTTCTGCGCTGCGTCGACTGGGGATTGGCCGTGGCGCCGCACGACCGGCCGCAGAAGGTGGCGCAGATGCGCGACGCACTGAGCGGCCGCCTGACGCCGCCCAAACCGAAGCGCCGTCATGGCGACCTGGCTCCGCGCTTCGGGCCGCGCTGGCGCTGGGGCGCTGCGGCGATGGGCCTGCTGGCCACCGTCACGCTCGCGGGTTGGGCCTATCGGCACAGCTCGCAACCTGCCGTGCTGGCCAAGCCCGGCACACCGGCCACCACGGCCAGCACCAACGTCGCGGCAGCCAAGCCAGCAGCGGTTCCGGCACCCAAGGCCGCCGAAGCGCCATCGCGCCCGGCGAGCACAACCCGCGTCACGGCGGTTCGTTCACCCGACGAAGCTTGCGCCGGCCGCAACTTCTTCAGCAAGGCGCTGTGCGTGAACCGCGAATGCACCAGTGATCGCTTTCGGCAGCACCCGCAATGCGTGAAATTGCGCCAAGAGAACGAAGCCAGCCGGCAGCGCGACTGGCAGCGCTGAGCGCGTTACTGCGGCGAGGGCTGGTACGCCGGCACGCCCATCTGCCACAGGAAGAAGGCAAACATGTCGGCGCGCTCCTCGAGCTGCTGCTTCTTGGTGTTGCCGATGCCGTGCCCGGCGTCGTAGGCCAGGCGAATGAGCACCGGCTTGCCGCTGCTCGTGCTGGCCATCAGGCGCGCCGCCGCCTTGGTGCTCTGCCACACCTCCACGCGCGGGTCGTTGACGCCGGCGGTCAGCATCACCGCGGGGTAGGCGGTGCCCGGCTTGATGTGGGCGTAGGTACTCATCTCGAGCAGTGACTTGAAACCGGCTTCGTTCTTCACGCTGCCGAACTCGGGGATGTTGGGCACGCCGTTGGCGGTGGTTTCCATGCGCAGCATGTCGAGCGCGCCGACAGCCGGGATGACGGCCGCGAACAGGTCGGGCCGCTCAGTCATCGCGCGGCCCACCAAAATGCCGCCCGCGCTGCCGCCCAGGATGCCGAGCTTGATGGGCTGGGTGTACTTCTGCGCGATCAGGTACTCGGCGCAGGCGATGAAGTCTTTCCAGGTGTTCGGCTTGGTGGCCTGGTAGCCGCCGCGGTACCACTCTTCGCCATAGACGCTGCTGCCACGCGGGTTGGCAATGGCGTACACGCCGCCGGCGTCGAGCCAGGCCAGGCGGCTCACGCTGTAGAAGGGTTCTTCGGTGATGCCATAGCTGGCGTAACCGTAGAGGATGGTCGGGTTGTTGCCGTCGAGCGGGATGCCGGCGCGGTGGATGATCGAGAGCGGCACCATCGCGCCGTCATGGCTCTTCACCTTGACCTCGGTGGCCACGATGCCGGTGGGCGTGTCGTATGGGCCGGTCGGCTGCAGGCCGGTGTTCTTCACGCTGCCGTCGGCCGCGACCACGTAGATCTGACGTGCACTGTTCCAGCTCTGCAGGTCGATCACCACGCCGGGCAGCAGCGGGTTGACTGCCGCCACGCCGTCACCGGCCAGCTCGAACGAGCCTTCGATCGGCAACTTGACCTCGAAGGACGGACCTGTGCTGCCGTGCGCGCGCTTGTACAGGCGCTTGACGTTGCCGTCGCGCGCTTCCACGTACACGGCGTCGGCGGCCGCGGCCACGTTGACGATCACGAGGTCCGACGCCGGCATCACGATCTCGGCGTTCTTCAGGTCAGGCACAGATGAAAGCTTGAGCCCCAGCACCTGCGAGCGCGGCGCGCCCTTGTGCGACACGAGGTAGAGCGTGTCGTCGAAATAGCTGACACCGGTGATTTCATCGGCCGCGGTGATCACGCGCTTCCAGGCCGGCTTGCCTGCGAGCAAGCCAGCTTGCGGCGCCACGTACACGCCCATTTCGCGCTGGGTGCCGTTGATCACATTGCCGAAAGCCCACTTGCCGTCGTGCGAGAAGCTGACGATGGGGATCTCGGCCGGCCCGATGTCCACACCCTTCACGCCACTGCCGAACACCGCGCGAGCCGTGCTCACCGGCTGGCCGGCACGCAGCAGCATCACCTGGCTACGCTGGTATTTGTCGGTGGCCTGCGCGCCCTTGCGCATCGCCTGCAGGCGGTTGAAGACGAGTGTCTTGCCGTCGGGCGACCAGTCAACGCCACCGAAATCGGCGCGGACGATCGGTTGGCCGATGATCTTGCCGCTACGCGTGTTCAGCACGTGCAGCACGGCCGCTTCGGAGCCTTGTGACGACAGCCCGTAAGCCACCAGCGACCCGTCGGGTGAGGGCGTGTACCAGTTGATGGCGTGCGGCTTGCCGGTTTTCTTCTCCAGCGCCTCGGGGTCGACCAGCAACTGGTCGATGCCCGTCACCCCCTTGCGCATGTAGAGCTTGAACTGGTTCTCGGTGGCCGAGCGGCGCTCCATGAAATACACGTCGCGCGGCAGGCGCGTGACCTGGGCCACGCGGTCGGAGGTGGCCGAGTCGTACTGGATGATCTTCTCGAGCAGCGCGTTGCGGCCGGGGATGCGCGCGAGCTTGGCGTAGGCATCGTCGCTGTGCGCCTTCATCCACTTGGCGACCTCGGGGTCGGCCTTGTTCTCGAAGTAGCGGTAGGGGTCGTCGACGGTCGTGCCGAAGTAGGTATCGGTCACGTTGCGCACTGCCGCGGTGGGCAGGGCGGTTTGCGCGAGGCCGACGGTGGCGGTACCACCGAGAACGAGGGCTGCGACGGCGCAGCGCAGGGACAGGAGCGCGTGCTTCATGGTGTGAAGTTCCTCAAGAGACAAATCGCGGGTCACGTTGTGGGTGACTGCGAACCGGGATGGGGCCGCCGCCTGGGTTCCAAGCATCGGCCGGGGGCGAAGTTAGCACGAGGCAAGGGCGCGGGTGCGCCTCGGGTGCCAGCCTGGGTTCAGGGTTCGCCGTCCCAGTAGTCGAGCTCGTCTTTCTCGCGGTGGATGTGGTCGAAGCCAAAGGGGTTGCCGTCGCGCGTGGCCGTGGCCAGGTACTTGCCGGAATCGGGGTACTCGACGACTTCGGGGCTGTCTTTCGTGCTGACCGACAGGTACTTCAGCGGCGCCGCCGAGGTGTTGATGATCTGGTGCGGGTAGTCCGGGCCGGGCGGGATGAACATCACGTCGCCGGCGCGGATCGGCAGCATCTCGCCCGCCACGCGCAGCGTGCCTTCGCCCTCGATCACGATGAACATCTCTTCCTGCGCATAGTGGAAGTGATAGGGGCACGAGCGCTTGCCGGGCGCCACGACGTCGAAGCTCGCGCCGAGCTTGAGCGCAGCGGTGCCGGGGGCGAGCCGGGAGCCCATCGAGTCGTACAGCGGCTCGCGCACCTCGTGCTTGAGGGGCTCGTCATTGAAGTTGCGGATGAGTTGCTGGCGCAGGGTGTCGGCGCGGTCTGTCATGGGGCCTCCTTTTGGGATCGGCCAGCGTACTGCAAGGAGCGCTCGCGTACCATGGCGCTTTCGCTCGCCATGCCGTCTCCCGCCTCCTCCCCCGCCCTCGAGTCCACCGCGCCCCTGCACATCCTGCAAGAGGTGTTCGGCTACCCCGTCTTCCGCGGCGCGCAAGAGGCCATCATCGACCACGTCGTGAAGGATGGCGACGCGCTGGTGCTGATGCCCACCGGCGGCGGCAAGAGCCTGTGCTACCAGGTGCCGGCGATCGCACGCCATCGCGCGGGCCACGGCGTGGCAGTGGTGGTGAGCCCGCTGATCGCGCTGATGCACGACCAGGTGGGTGCGCTGGAAGAAGCCGGTGTGCACGCCTCATTCCTCAACTCAACGCTCACGCTCGAAGAGACGCAGCGCATCGAGCGCGAGATGATGAGCGGCCGCCTGGTGCTGCTGTACGCCGCACCCGAGCGCGTGACGACGCCGCGCTTCCTGGCACAGCTCGATTCGCTCAACGAGCGCGGCCTGCTGAGCCTCTTCGCCATCGACGAAGCGCATTGCGTGAGCCAGTGGGGGCACGACTTCCGCGAAGACTATCTGTCGCTCAACGTGCTGCACGAGCGCTATGCCAACGTGCCGCGCATCGCGCTCACCGCGACGGCCGACGACCTCACGCGCGCCGACATCATCGAGCGCCTGCAGCTGCAGAACGCACGCATCTTCATCAGCAGCTTCGACCGGCCGAACATCCGCTATTCGATCGTCGAGAAAGACAACGCGCGTGCGCAGCTGCTGCGCTTCATCAACGACGAGCATGAGGGCGATGCCGGCATCGTCTACTGCCAGTCGCGCAAGAAGGTCGAAGAGACCGCCGACTGGCTGAAGAGCGAAGGCATCAGCGCACTGCCGTACCACGCGGGGCTCGACGCCGACGTGCGCAGGCGCCACCAAGACAAGTTCTTGCGCGAAGAAGGCATCGTGATGGTGGCCACCATCGCCTTCGGCATGGGCATCGACAAGCCCGACGTGCGTTTCGTGGCCCACCTCGACCTGCCGAAGAACATCGAGAGCTACTACCAGGAAACCGGCCGCGGCGGCCGCGACGGCTTGCCGGCCGATGCCTGGATGACCTATGGCCTGGCCGACGTGGTCAACCAGCGCCGCATGATCGACGACAGCACCGCCGGCGAAGAATTCAAGCGCGGCCAGGTCGGCAAGCTCGAAGCACTGCTCGCGCTGGCCGAGGCGCACGACTGCCGCCGCGTGCGACTGCTCAAATACTTCGGCGAAGACAGCACGCCCTGCGGCAACTGCGACAACTGCCTGAACCCGCCCGCGACGTGGGACGCCACCGAGGCCGCGCGCAAGGCGCTCAGCTGCGTCTACCGCTTCCATCAGAACGGCGGCCAACGCTTCGGCGCCGTGCACCTGATGGACGTGCTGCGCGGCAAGGCCACCGACAAGGTGGCGCAGTACCGGCACCAGAGCCTCTCGACCTTCGGCATTGGCGCCGACGTGAGCGAAGCGCAATGGCGCGCCGTGCTGCGTCAGCTGATCGCGCTCGGCCACCTGCGCACCGAAGGCGAATACAACACGCTGGAGCTGACGCCGACCGCACGCGACGTGCTGCGCGGCGAGGTGGCGATGCTGCTGCGCGTGCCGAGCGATGCACCCAAGCGCGGCAGCAAGGGCGCCAAGACCGGCAAGTTCACGCGCGGCAAGGACAAGCCGCCACCGATCACGCTCGACGACCAAGGCACGGACCGCTTCGCCGCCCTCAAGGCCTGGCGCGCCGAGGTGGCCAAGGAGCACGGCCTGCCGGCCTACGTGATCTTTCACGACGCCACGCTGGCCGAGATGGCGCGTGCGCAGCCTTCGTCACTCGACGACCTGTCGCAGATCAGCGGCGTGGGCGCGAAGAAGCTCGAAGCCTACGGCCGCGAGATCCTGCGCGTGCTCGGCGGCTGAGCCCAATACGGTTCAGTTAAGCCGCATGAAAAAAACCGTTCGGGCTGAGCCTGTCGAAGCCGGCGCAGTGCACTGAGCGCCCTTCGACAGGCTCAGGGCGAATGGGCTTAACTGAACCGTATTGCGGCTGAGCCGCGCGAGCGCTCACGACTCGGCGGCCTCCGCCTCGGCGAGCATTTCCCGCCAGCCTTCGATATCGTCCGCCGACACACCCAACCAGTCGCAGGCCACGGAGCCGAAGACTCCCCATTCGGACTCCGGCGCAATACCCGCCTCCCGCGCCACCAGCATGTTGGCGATCAGCCCGATGGCGACCAGCGTGTGCACTTCGGGCTCGGTGTCGCCGCGGCCCAGCGATTCCAGGCTGTGGTGCAGGCGGATAGCGGCCATCACGGGCGCCGCGAGGTTCCACGCGCGCGCCGTCAGCGCGCCCACCACGGCATGGTCGGTGCGGTGGTTGGCGTTCTCGGTGTCGATGACGCTGCGGTCCTTGCGGGCGTTCGCCTCCATCATCGTGCCGGAGTAGCCGCGCACGCTCTGCATCAGCACCGGCTGGCCGACGTGGCAGAACAGGCCGTAGCTGTAGGCCAGCTCGCTCGACAAGCCGGGCAGTTGCTCCGCGATCCAGGCCATCGTGCGGGCGCGCCGCGTCGAGTGTTCCCAGAAGCCGGTCAGCAGCGGGCTGTTCACGGGGATCGCATGCCTCGCGAGGAAAGCGTTCATTAGCGCGGCCGTCTGGCGCAAACCCAGGCGGTTCATCGCCTGGCCGGCCGAGGCCACCGGCATCACGCCGGCGTAGAGCGCACTGTTGGCATTGCGGATCAGCGTGGCGGCCATCGCGACGTCTGCATTCGCGATGCGGGCGACCTCGGTCAGGTCGGGTTCGGCCTCGGCCATCGCGATCTGAAGCCGTGTCAGCAGCTCGGGGCAGGGCGGGATCACGATCTGCCGAAGCGGCCCGCGCTGGCGGGCGTGGTCGATCTCACGCTTGATGTCGACAATTCGGGTCGCGGCGGAAACGGTGGGCATCGGCATGGCCTGCAGTGAGCAGCCCGAACATCGGGCTTGATCGTCTATCGGCCGCGCCGCGCCGATCTTGAGTGCCGCCGCCCGATATCGCGACGACGTTGCTCACCCCCGCTTCGACGTCGGGAAGGATCAGACGTAACCGCTTCGTACCTTGTCAAGTAATGCCGTGAGTTATGCACTCCCTCACCTGAGGATCGGGAAACAGCCGCTTCAGCGCAGACGGCCCGTGTTCGAAAAGACAAGCAAGCACTTGTCTATCGGAGACCGTCATGCTCCACCTGATCCGCACCGCCGCTCTCGCCATTGCCGCCATCTTGCTGGCGCCCTGTGCCATGGCCGACACCATCGGCTTCCACATCGGCAGCCAGCACTTCCCGTCCAAGAACTACAACAACTCCAACCCGGGCCTCTACTACCGCACCGATGAAGGCTGGACGGCCGGCGGCTACCGCAACTCGCTGCGCAGGAACAGCGTCTACGCCGGCTACACCTGGAAGTTCGGCGCGCTCGACGTGACCACCGCCGCCGTGACCGGCTACTTCCACAAGGTGCAGCCGCTGCTGGTGCCTTCGCTGTCTCTCTTCACCTACCAGGGCATCACACCCCGCGTGGCCTACATCCCGCGAGTGGAAAAGCGCATCGGCGCCCACGTGGTGCATTTGATGATCGAGTACTGATCGCCGTTGCACCTGTAGCGATACGCAACCGGTCGACACACGAACAGGCAGCGCATCGCCCCGCGGCCCGAGCAGGCTGCCAAGCAGTTCACGCACGTGCGCTTACAAGCGTTCACTGCGCCAGCGTAGGACGATTCCGACAATGTGAACACCTGTTTGACTACGAGATTCCTGCGTGACCCCAACCTCTACCCAGCGTGCCCCCTTTGCTTCTTTGCAACCATCGGTCTCCCGCATTGACGCAACAGCGCACCGCCTGCGCTGCCTGGCCGCGCTGGGCATCGTGCTCGCACTGACCGCCTGCGGCGGCAGCAGCGACAGCGATGACGCACCAGCCGCCGCCGCTCCAACACAGGCCACCACCGACAGCACGCCCCCATCGACCGGCGCGTCCGGCCCCGAGGCCACAGCCGCGGCAGTGACCGGCATCAAATGGCGCGGCGTGAACCTGTCGGGCGCCGAATTCACCAGCACGGCATTGCCCGGCAAGTACGGCTACCAGTACGTCTACCCGAGCGTCAGTTCGGTCGACTACTTCAAGGCCAAGGGCATGAACCTCGTGCGCCTGCCTTTCCTGTGGGAGCGGCTGCAGCCCACGCTCAACGGCTCGCTGGACCCCACAGAACTCACCCGCCTCAAAGACTTCGTGGCCGGTGCCACGGCCAAGGGCGTGAGCGTGCTGATCGACCCGCACAACTACGCCCGCTACCGCGGCCAGGTGATCGGCTCGAGCGGCGTGCCCAACACAGCGTTCGGCGATTTCTGGTCTCGCCTGGCGGGGGTGTTCAAGGGCAACCCGAACGTCATCTTCGGCGTGATGAACGAGCCCTTCAACATGGCCACCGAGAGCTGGGTGAGTGCCGCGAACGAAGCCATTCGCCGCATCCGCGCGACCGGTGCGACCAACACCATCTCGGTCCCCGGCAATGCGTGGAGCGGCGCCCACAGCTGGGCGGCCAACTGGTACGGCACGCCCAACGCGCAGGCGATGCTGCAGATCGCCGACAGCGGCAACAACATCGTCTACGAAGCGCACCAATACCTGGACGCCGACAGCTCGGGAACGTCGAGCACCTGCACCAGCACCACCATCGGCGCACAGCGGCTGGCCACCTTCACTGCGTGGCTGCGCACCAACGGCAAGCGCGGCCTGCTGGGCGAGTTCGCAGGCGCCAACAACGACGTCTGCAAGCAGGCACTGGCCGGCATGCTCAGCTACATGGAGACCAACAGCGACGTGTGGGCCGGCTGGACGTATTGGGCCGCCGGGCCGTGGTGGGGCGACAACTTCTTCAGCATCGAGCCGGCCAGCGGTGTCGACAAGCCGCAGATGCTGACGCTGCAGGCCTACCTCGATTGATGCACGTGGCTCAAGGCGTGATGCTGATCGTCACCCATCGGCTGTCGGCCGCGTTGTCGGCATTGTCGACCGCCCGCGCGAACACCGTGACCGAGCTGCGCCCGTCGGCCGGCACCAGCAACTGCCAGTCGTAGGGCGGCGAATCGTCGGAGCCGAGGCGCACGGCGGTGTTGCCGTCGTAGCGATAGAAGCTCACGTGGTCGATGCCGTTCTCGTCGGCCGCCGCGGCCGCCAGGCGCACGCTGTCGCCGGCGCGAGCCGATGACGAAGAGGCGCTCAGGTCGACCACCGGCGGCAGGTCATCGCCATCGCCGAACTCCAGGTACACACCGCCGCCGCAGCCCGCCATCACCACGCAGACCACCCAGGCCAGCGTGCGATGGGTCCAGCGCGGCGACAGCTTCATGGCGCGATGCTACGTCGGCGCATCAACCCCGCTTCAGACGTGCCAATTCCTCGCCGACGAGCCGCACCACCAGCTTGTCCAGCGTCTGCACCGAGTACTGCTTCACGTCGTGCGGGGTCTGAGTACCAGGCCCACTGCCGGGGTTGCTCGCGTCGCGATACGTGAGGAAGACGAAGCGCCCCGCGGTGTACTGCGCCATCTGGCGGTAGATGTATTCGCCGACCGGGTCGAGCCCGCTCGCACCCACGGCGAACAGCTTGATGCCCTTGGACAGCGCGGCCTGCATGTCGCGGTCGTATTGCGGGCCACCGTAGTCGAGGTGCGGCGGCGCATCGGCCACCAGCACCACCATGCGAGCGGCTTGTGCGCGCCAGCTCAGTCCATGCACCACCTCATGCAGCGCTTCGTTCAGAGCCTCGGGCGTGTCGCCGCCACCATGCGCCTGCACGTTGGCAAGCTGCTGCTGGAAGGCGCCGAGATCATCGGTGAAATCGTGCGTGCGGGTGATGAACGCATCACCACGATCGCGGTAGGCCACCAGGCCGTAGCAGATGTCGGGCTGGCCGGGCAATTGCGAGATCTGCTGCGACATCGCACGCATCGAGTTCTTGAGCTTCGCGATCTCGTCGCCCATCGAACCGGTGGCGTCGACCAGGAACACCAGGTCCAGGCGCATGGGCGCAGCCATGTTCTGGCCCAGGCGCACTTGCACCGCTTGCGACTGGCCACGCGTCAGCAGGGCGCGGCTTTGCACGCCGCCCTTGCGCACCGCAACGCCGAGGGTGCGCTCGTTGTTCAGCTCGGGCGACAGGAACGCGCGCGGGTGCAGCCACACGCGGCCGGCCGTGTCGGTGCGGGCCCACATCACCGGCTGGGCGACGCCGGGCCGCTGCACCGCGACTTCGGCATCGTGCACGGCGTGGCCCTGCGCATCGGTCACCTCGAGCAGGTAGCGCTCGCTGATGTCGCGCTCGCGCACCGGCAGGTGGCCGCTGCGCTGGCGGTAGGCGAGGTATTCGCCGAAGTCGGCGTTGTCGTCGACCATGCCGGCGGTGACCGGTTCGTGCGACAGGCGCTGCGGTTGCGGTTGCGGTTGCGGCTGGCTGGGCCACGGCGGCGGCGCAAAGGCTCGATCGGATTTGTCGGCCGCCACGGCACCTGCGGCGCTGCGCGATTCTTCAATGGCAGGCGCGGCGGGCGCCATCACGGCCGATTCGCTGCGCTTGGCGAGCTCGTCGCGCGACGATTCCATCTTCTCGCGGCCACGCCGCCAGCCGGCGTTCTGCTGCTCGCCGCCGCCCGGCACTTCACGCGTCGTCGGCAGGCGATGGCAATGCGTGGCCGAGGGCGCGTCGAAGGCAGGTGGCGTGAAGTCGACGGCCGAACTTTGCGGCGCGTCTTGCCATGCGGGCGGCCACATGTCGCGCTCGGCGGGCGTGGCGGCGTGGGCCGAGGGCTCGTCGAACGCGGCAGCGCAAGCCGCCAGCAACACGATCATCAGAAGGGCCGGCAACACGGCGCGGCGCGAGGTGGGGGTCATGAAGGTCTCCGAAGTGAATGGGTCACCTGGCATGACACGCAGCTCGCAGCGCAACGGGGTGACGCGGCGATCAAAAAACTTCGCGCCGAATCCACCCCGTTTCGCCCCGATGGCCGTACCACCCCGAGTGAGGCAGACTTCCGACCCGATGACCCCCGCGCCCGAACCCACCGACGACGAGCTGATGAGCGCCTACGCGCGCGGCGACGCGCCGGCGTTCGAGCGGCTCTACGCGCGGCACCACGCCGGGCTGTACCGCTTCATCCGCCGCCTGCTGGGCACGGCACTGGCCGCGCAGACCGACGAGATTTTTCAGGACACCTGGCTGCGCGTGGTGAACGCGCGCCAGCAATGGGAGCCGCAGGGCGCGAGCTTTCGCACCTGGCTGTACACGCTGGCCAACCACCGCGTGATCGACATCTGGCGGCGCAGCGGCCGCGAGGTGTCGATGAGCACCGACGACGATTCGCCCTGGGAGCCCGATGCCGGCGGCGCAGCCTGGCAGCAGTGGCCAGCGCCCGCGAGCCCATCGCCCCACAGCGAAGAGCTCGCCTTCTGGCGCCGCGCCGGCGAGCGCCTGCTGGGTTGCCTGGAAGAGCTGCCGCTCGCACAGCGCAGCGCCTTCTTGCTGCACCACGACGACGAGCTGCCGCTGGCCGAGGTGGCACGCACGCTGGAAGTCGGCTTCGAGACTGCGAAGACGCGGCTGCGTTATGCGATGAGCAAGCTGCGCACGTGCATGGGTGCGTACCTCGCGCCGATTCAAGGGGGCATGTCGTGACGCGAGCCGAGCGCCGGGCCGCTCCCAAGCCGGCTCGCATCCCCTTGGGGGGTGGCTCGATGTACCCGTCGAGCAGGGGGCTGCCATGACCGATCAGGAGCGCGACATGCATCTGCGCGAAGCGCTGCGTCATGCGCCCGATGCGCAGGTGCAACCGCCACCGTCGCTCAGCGCGCTGATCCTCAGCGAAGCCCGCGCCAAGGCACGCGACGCGAAGGCGCCGGAGCCGCCCGCCCGCCACCCGCTGCTCGCGCTGTGGGACTGGCTCGCACGGCCCTCGGTGGCCGCCGGTTTCGCGGGCCTGATGGTCGCCACGCTGGTGGGCGTGATGTGGTGGGACCAGCCGATGAACGAGGCCTTGCCGCAAAGGCCCGCACCAGCCGCTGCGCCTGCGGCGATGGCACCGCCTGTGGCCGCACCTCCCGTGGCATCAGCACCTGAGGCTCCACCGCCGGCCCCTGCGGCCGAAGCGGAAAGCCGTGCACCCGAGCCTCCGCGCGCGGCCTTGCGCAAGGCCGCTCCTGAGGCAGGCAAGGCCACGGTTGCGCCAGCGAAGCCCGCAGCCCCGGCACCGCCGCCCGCAGCGCCCGCACCCACGACACGCGACGAACTCGCCGCCGACGCCAAGGCCGGCTTGGCACCGCCCGTTCGTGAGTCGTCCATCGCAGCGCTCTCGTTGCCGCCTCCGGTTGTTCCCGCGCCCCCAGCGCAAGCCGCTGCCCCCGCAGTCACGGCCGGCGCACTGGCCAAGTCGAAATCAACCGACGAATCCGAATCCAAGCGCGCACGCAGCATGGCCCCCGCCGGCGGTGCGCTCGGCTACGCCGCACCCCAGGCCGAGCTGAGCGATTCACGCGTGAAGCAGGACGTGCAAGCACGCACCACCCTCGTCCGCCTGCGCGCCGCCATCGCCGCCGACCCCACGCACTGGGCCTGGCAGCGCGGCGACGGCACGGCACAAAGCATGAACGACGCCGTCTACGCCTGGCTGGCCCAGCTCGACAACGCCACCGGCTCCCGCTGGCAGCCCCGCGCGTCACGCGAAACCGGCACCTTGCTGGGCCGCGAGCTGCGCCTGCTGCATGACGGCCGCCTGGAACACAGCCTGCGCCTCACCGAGCACGGTGTGCTGTGGGAACAGGGGCAGAGCGCGTGGCAGGTCGACGTGCCCGCAGACCAGATCTCTGCATTGCAGTCCGCGCTCGACACCGTGGCGCCTTGAGCGCCAGAATCCCAAGCGAACCCGCTGGAGTGGATCATTCGAGTGGGCTGATGACAGGCGAGCCACGACACCGACCCGGCCTTATCCCCAAGAAGAGGGATCCATGTAAAAAGCCCGTTGCAATTCGCCGACGGATTCAATCACCCAGCAGAATCACCGCCTCGACCCCCCAGGGAACACAACATGAACGATCGCCTGAGCGACACAGCCCCCTTCGGCCTCTCGTCCCACCTGGCTAACCTGATATCCGCATGGACTAAAAGCCAGCGCCTCTACAACGTGAGCGGAGACGGCCCGGTCAACGAGCTGATGGTCGAGCAATTCGCCCTGATCGACCGCATCAGCGAGCCCTTCGTGCTGCAGCTCACCGTGCTCACGCTCGATACCCGGCTGCCGCTGCAAACCCTGCGGCACAAGCGCATCACCCTCACCACCCGCCTGTCCGACGGCAGCGAGAAGAAGCACAGCGGCCTCATCGACAGCGTGGATGCGCTGGGCTCCAACGGCGGGGCTTTGCGCCTGAAGCTGATCGTCAAACCCTGGATCGCCTTCCTCACCCACGGCTCGCACAGCCGCGCCTGGCAACAAAAGACCGTGCCCCAGATCCTCGACGACGTGTTCGATGCCTACAGCCACCACGCCGCGTGGCGCTTCGGCGAGAAGTCCTCCGATGGCAGCACCGAAGACCTCACCGCCTTCCTGTCCCAAGGCCCCAACGCCGGCGTGCTCGACTACTGCTGCCAGTACCGCGAGACGGACCTCGCCTTCACCCAACGCCTGCTGGCCAGCGTCGGCCTCGGTTGGCGCATCGAAGAATCCGACGACGCCCCCAGCGGCCACACCCTGGTGATCTTTGCCGACTCCACCCGCTGGCCCGAGAACCCCACATCGGCCAGCGCAGTGGGCGGAGCCGGCATCAAATTCCACCGCAGCGCCGCCACCGAAGACCAAGACACCATCCAGGCCTTCGGCGGCCAGCGCAGCCTGAACCCCGCCGCCACTGCCATCCTGCAATGGGACCCTCAGCAAAAGCGCGCGGTCTCAGCGCCACCCCTTTCAAGGTCTTATTGATAGGCGGCTGTAGGCTACTGACTCCATTGGGAACTTAGGAGAGCGGAGATCTGGCAGGCTGTTGTTGAACGATTTGAGCATCACGCACCGGCGTGCGTGATGGCACGGGTGGCGCTGGAGCAGGCGATGCCGGCAGCCTGGGTGGACGAGGTGTTCGAGGCGCATCGCCAGCGCCAGTACCCGAGGGAGCTGATGTTCTCGACCATCGTGGAGTTGATGACGCTGGTCACCTTGGGGCTGCGGCCGTCGCTGCATGCTGCGGCACGCAAGTTGGAGAGTCTGCCGGTGTCTGTGGCGGCGC
>Ga0307515_10001169_pt1 | contig 59995 bp, 52 predicted proteins | sample 17_EM_MG_FD_194513 | JGI IMG/M metagenome (GOLD analysis project Ga0307515, IMG submission 194513) | Populus trichocarpa ectomycorrhiza microbial communities from riparian zone in the Pacific Northwest, United States - 17_EM | ecosystem: Host-associated > Plants > Roots > Unclassified | place... | reverse complement strand
GCCTTCTCCAATCCTGAAGCTGTGGCTTTAAAGATGGTCACCCTTTCTTATGAGAGAAGTAAGGAAGTTTCAAGCGATAGCAAGGAGCCTCAGGGAATAGGATCTCTTTCTACGTATAGTTGATTATTTTTGTTTCGGTTCAATTTTTATTAAAAAAAATAACTAAATTAAATTTTTTTGTTCAAAAAAACAATCGAAACCAGTTCAAACCGATCGGTTTTGGTTCAGTTCAGTTTTTTAAGGACAAAAACCGGTTCAAATTGGTTTAACTCAGTTTTTTTGGTTTGGCTCAGTTTTTTCGGTTTGACTCGGTTTTTTTCGGTTCTGTTCGGTTTTTTCAGTTCTAGGCTTATAAAACCGAAACCGAACCGGCCGGTTTTTTAAAATTTTAATCAGTTTAATCGGTTTTTTTTTCACGGTTCGGTTTTTTCGGTTATTTTTTTTTTAGTTTTCTTAATTTTCTTAATTTTTTAATTTTTTTACTCACCCCTATAATTCTATGTTTACAAAGAGCAAGCGATCAGAACGAGTAAAGGGAGGTCTGGAGTTAAATTCTAGAAAATAAAATTACCTAGAATTGAAATTTGAGCCACTTGAAAGGATATGTGATTTTTATGGGCCAAGGCCTTAGTATCGTATTGGGCCATGAAGCTGAGTTTAGCCATTTAAGACAGGGAAAAGCCCATTGAATTGTAACTAGCAATTCTGAGTTTTGGGTATCTTTCCAGCTCCATTATTTTAGTGGGCTGTCCTTGTATGTAAATCAAGTCCAGCCCAGTATAATAAACAAGATTATATCTTACGTCATGAACAAGAAAGTCAAGTAATTTTTAGGAATGAAGAGACGGGTTTGACCCTTAATATATATATTTTTTTTGACTATGTACTCTGTGAAAATGGCAACGATTCAAACCCATAGATTTTTTTGACCGTGTACTCTATGAAAACGGTAACGACTGATATTTCCTTAGATTGTAGCCTTTTCCTATCTTATTTTTTTTTTTTTTTTCCTAATGAAAAAATATTAGTTCCGAAAATCACATCATAATTCCAGATTTAAAAGGAAATAACGGCTTGATAAAAAAGAAAAGGAAATGATGGGGCATGATTTCAAAGTTCAGATGACGTTCACTTCATCATTAGCTGAATTAATCAATTATTTGATGTTTGAAGGAGATGAGATCTCATCGATTGTCTTGCCATTGTTTCTTAAAGCAAGCATAGCTGCAAAACCTTGACAGATGCACGTGGGTTAACAAGGAAATTGACCGAGTTTAAGTTAACTCAGATTTAAAAAAAATAATTAGTCTTTTTTTTAAAATAATTTGACTTCATTGTTAAATCTTAATACTTCACCAATTAATTAATTAATTATATTAAAATTAATTTTTTGAACACTTTTTTTTTCATAAAGGCAAGGGAAATAGAGAAGCAAGTAGATTATGATATATTTGGAAATGTAATAGTGATTTTAAAAAAATATTTTGTTTAAAAAAATATTAAAAAAGTATTTAAAAAATCAACATATTAAAAAAATTAAAAAATATATTTTTTCAAATCAATTTTTCATAAAATACCAAACAGCAACCAGAACACGTAGTGCGCACACCGCGTGGTACAGAAGAAAGCAAAAGCACAAAAGTCTCCCATTATCTATATTTACTGTTTCACCCTTCATAAGTACACCACCCAAAAAGTGAACAAACATCATACGTGGCTCAATTCCCCATACTGACTTCGCTATAATTCGGTCACCCTCACTTGCCCGCACATCATTTCCGTTCTTTAACACTGTCATTCAACGCCTCTTCCTTCCCCGCCGGAAACCAAACGAAGCAGAAGACCACTGTCTCACGCCGTTAATTAATTTCATACATAGGTAACACATAGCATCTTATAATTCCTCTTTCTTTTTTCTCCTTGTTCTTCTCCCCTTCTCTCATCACTCTCCCTCTCACCTGACCGGCACTGTGAAGGAGAATACGGCGAAGCTTTTTCCGCATCGATAACTTCCGGTTAGGATTCCTTCCTTCTATCATTTATTGTGATTAGCTGGTTTTTGTTCCTTAAACAAAACAGTTCATAAACCCTAGTTTTTTTCAGATTCGGATTTAGCGAGTTGATTTTTTTGGATTTTCTGTGTTGTATTTTTCGTTTATTTTTATAGTTTTAATCCATGAAATTCCATGTTCTGGCTATCCGCTTGCCTGCGCAGTGTGTCTGGGTGTATATGATTTTGAAAAGGATAGTTATGTTTATTTATTTCGAGGAAATAGGGAGTTAACTAGCAGTAGTTTCCTGATTTTTTTCGAAATAATAATGAAAAATAGTCTAGCTTGCGAATTTAGGCAGAAATTGATCTGTTTGTTGAATATTGTAAAGTGTGGAATTGCTTAATGGACCTGCAAGCATTTAATTAATTCAGAGACATTTCTTATATGAAATGGACGAGAAATGAATCCTTCTATGTGTTTTTAAGGCTGAAATGTGTTTTTAGTGTATGATTTTGAATGTCTGATTGTTTGGAAATTTATGTTTTAATATGCTTTGGGTTATGGAATTGTGAATGAATATCTATGGCTTTGATTTGTGGTAGCGTGACTCTCCATGTAGAGGCATGGTTTGAGGTTGGTATTTGATTATTTATTTCTGCTTTTGAATTGATTTGGGATTAGTAGATTTTGATGATAAGTGCGCATGTTTTTCTAACAGGAATTCTAGCGGTTCTTTTCTGCTTTAAGCTTCTATTCAAGGTTTGCTTTTTCACGGGGAGTTAGATAGTCTCTGTGATACTGTGAACATGGGAGCAGCTTGTTGTGTAGCTGCAAGAGATAAAGATTTCCCCAGCACAACTGGATGTCAAGCATTGCATAGGAATTCCGGATGTTCCCCAACATTGAGTTTTCGCTGGGACAACCGAAGGCGTGTGGCCGGTGAAATTGAGGATTTGTCATGTCAAATGTCGTGTGGAGTCAGTAGAGATGTTAGTGTGGAGATGAAGGGGACTTTAGGTTCTGATAGAGGGAATCTTTCAGATGGTTTAAGCCCGCTTGAGAGTTTTGGAACACCTATATCTCTGAAATCGCCGGTTCATGAAGGAATGGGTGTGATCCTGACGGCTCAACCTTCAGGTAAAGGTTTGCTATTTTGTGCTTGTTTTGTTTGATCTTCTTTTAGGTGAAAATAAATTCTTTTTCAAAGCTGAAGTTCCATTCTAATCTGTGTGCCAAATTGTTCCAGAAATCCACGTGTGCACTTTGATTTGAACAGAAAAAAAGTGACCTATTTCATTTGCTAAGCAATAGGATCTTGAATTCTTAAGCACTTCCCTCCTATTCACAGAAAAAAAAGGAGTCTGACAGTGCTAGTCAATCATGTCAAAAAAGTGGAAAATTTAGACATCCCCGACCACGTCTATCTGCATCTTATTCAAGTTTTAGCTGCTGATCTTCATAATGTAGTTCTGACATTTATGGTTTTCAATCTCATTATATATTTTCTTTACTTCTAATTGCTTTGTAGCACCTGCACTCGACATTTTCTTTAGCTGATTTTTGGAATCAAGTTTCTAGTCCATATAAACTCTGTACTATTTTTGGGTACATTGATATCTTACTAGTAGGGCACAGAAACTTTCAATTCATCCCTGGATTGGCAGATCCACCTGCTGTTTGCTGTTAGTGGACTTCAGTTATAGCGATGCTGTGATGGAGTTCCTTCTACTTGTTTACTTCTTTTTTCTTGCGCATTGCTGCAAGTATAACAGTTTTTGGGACTGTGTTCTTTTCCTGCTTGCCTTTGAGGTGGTGTCTTTTAACACTTTCATTTTCTTGGTGCAGATTTATCCACGGAAAGCAATTACCCTATGGGGGTGAGTTTGAACCAATAGAGATGCAAAATTAGTATGAGGATGCTTTTGTTTATGTATCCCTGCTGATTGCTTAATGTTTTAATTTTATTTCAGGTGAAGAGCTTGGCGGAATCACCTGATATTGCAGACTTGCCATTACCAAAGATTTCATATTCTGTACATTCATCATTTTCAACACCTACTACTGATCCTTTACCAACCTGTGGTCATCCGCATCCTCCTAACTCAACCCCATCTAGACGGGCTCGCCGCTCACCTGGGCACCGGTTATTAAGACAGGTTTCTGATAGTAGAATCCTGGGATTAAAATCACCAAATAACTGTTCTTTGTCTGAAGGAAGGTCATCATTTGTACTCTCCACTTGCAGCCATGACTTAACAGTGGGATCCCATGGTGGATCTTCTGACGGGTGGTCCATGAGAACCTTTTCTGAACTTGTAGCCTCTTCACAAAGAGGGAGGTGGTCTTTTGACAGTGAGCACTTTGGCTCTGGCTTTGGAAAAATAAGTGGATGTAGCAGCAGGTTCTCGTGTTCTCCCTCCTCAGATCTGCAAACTTGTGGAGCTTGCTCAAAGTTCTTGACTGAGAAATCTGTGTGGAGCAGCCAGAGAATCATCAGCACCAATGACCTCCCAGTGGTTGCTGTGCTGCCATGTGGGCATGTATACCATGCAGAGTGCTTGGAGGCTACAACTCTGGAGGTTGACAAGCATGATCCCGCATGCCCAATATGTGAGGGAGGAGAGAAGCAAATTTTGAAGATGTCCAAAAAAGCTTTGAGAACTGAAGCAGAATTAAAAGCAAAAAGCCTTAAGATATCAAGAAACCGAGTCATTGATAGTTACCTTGATAGCGATTCTGATGATTTTTATCAACAAAAGAATGCCATGAAAGACAGAGAAGCTGCAAAGATGGATCCCGGCTCTGGTGCAGCAAGCTCCTCCGTGAAGCCATTCTTGAGACGGCGCTTCACATTTGGGTCTAAATGGAGTCGAACCCTTTCAGAGAAAAAAGGGTTTTGGGCAAGACATGGCAAAGATTGACTTGACTAGTTTGAGGTGAGAATTTTTAACTCATTTTTTCAGCTGCCATGCTAGTACGCCATAAGTTTTTTTTATAAAATAGTCCATCTTTGCTAACAAGTAAAGTTTTCTGCCTCTCCCTTTTTCTTTTTTTCTTTTTATATATATATATATAATTTATATCTCTTCTTTTTTTCCCAGTTCTCCGTAAATGCTGGAGATGTGATTATCATGTAGGATTGAAGGAGAGGGCTGTGATTCAACTCAGGCCTTGAGCGCATTCTTTCCGTTAACTCTTTGTTTGCCTATCGAAAATCTTTGTCCCTCCTCTCTCGGCCTCACTTCAGTTTTAGTTTTCTAAAAAAAGAAAAGAGGAAAATAGGTTTCAGATAAATCCATTTACAGGCGTAGTCTAGGAATCATCCGCCTGATCTCCGAAGCCCTTAATTTTGCTATCCATGGGCTGGACTGAATTTTGACAATGTTCTGCACTTTTGTATTCTATTAATCAATGCTAAGAAAATGTCTCTCTCGTGCACGATGGGTGTCTTTCCCACTGTTGTCTGCCTTTGGTTTAATAATGCAGTAGTTGAGAATTCTATTATATGTGAAGGTGCTGCACAGAAGTGGCTAGGAGACCACCCATACAAGCAATGCGCCTCCCAGCAGCGAAATGTAAATGATAGGCGATTGATTCTGGGTATCAATTTTGAAAAGATCCATGGAAAGGGCTTAAAAGGAGTATTTGATGTCTTCCCAGTTTACTTTTCGGAATGATATAGTTAATATTAAGTGGAGTATAAATTAATTTTACTCATTTGACACTAATCATCAAGGTTGATATTATCAGGGAAATTATGAATGTATTGCCCTAGACTTCTGAATCACCTGTGAATTTATTAAACCATTCTTAAAAGGTTGAAAGAGAGTGATGCTTGATATAATTAATCATTTTTTCATAATTCAACACAAATACAATCAGTGGTGATAATTTAATGCGATTGTCTGGTCATTTATTTATCGGGTATCCCTTCGTTTATAAGTTCTTCACGCAAATCATTACTAAAACATATAGCACCAATCTTGTTTCACGGAGGTTAATTAAATTGCGATGAATGTCCGCGACAGTGTGAATGCAGTACTTATTAGGTATTATATATTACTGAGCTGGTTAGAAATAAGCATCCGTTGTCGTCCAGCGGTTAGGATATCTGGCTTTCACCCAGGAGACCCGGGTTCGATTCCCGGCAACGGAACTTTTATCATTTTTTCAACAAAAACAATATAGAAAAAAAGATGTGAGAAAATGTCAGAAGTGGGATTTGAACCCACGCCCTCTCACGAGGACCAGAACTTGAGTCTGGCGCCTTAGACCACTCGGCCATCCTGACGTCCGATGCTTGGTCTGAGATATCATCTAAATTGATTCAATTATTTTGTTTTAATACAAGTTACAAATCACCACATTTGGGATAATTTTGCTTTGTTGAAGAATATCGCCGGTCTGGTTCCCGCTCTTGGTACCGTCATGACCAAATTATTCGCAAAGAAGAACGACCTGCGAGATGGATCTATTCATTTTCTGATCCCAAAATAATAACTCTAAAAAACCTTAATATGTATTTTGATCTGAACTCAACATTTCAAATGATTATGCACCGGAAACATTAAAAGATCACAATCAGTTCCCTTATAATTTGGCTGTCAAATGGTCCGGAGCACCAAGAAGATCAACTAATGATTGGACGCTCCACGAGTGTTGTTCACTCTTTATTGACACAAAACATGGGCTGATACAAAGAGCAAATATACTTCCTCACACAACCTTTCTGACTATAACCTGTGCTCCTTTCAGTTTCGGATATCAACAACATTGTGACTCACAAACTTCATGGACTACAGTGAAATGGGTTTTCCATTTGATCAATAATACTTAGCAATCCTGATCTATAACTTGGATGGAGAAGCCTCACTCCTAGTTCTCTCTTCATACGCATATTGGAAACCCGTTTATCTCCTCTTGAATTATCCTTCTTGGTAGGTGATGCAGCACTAGCAGAATTAGAGCTCCATTTAGTGTGGCCTGGCCACTTCTTCTTGATCAAGTCCTCTGCATATGTAAACACCTCTTCACGAGGAGCTGGGTCATCATCCACAATATTGTAAATTCCCCTGAAAAAGGGAGATTCAGTGGAATCTAGATGCACTTCAGACAACCAACAAAGATATTAAATTCCTGGAGTTAAACAGAGAGATTGATAAACAGTGGTAAAATGACATAGGGTTCATTGAGCACATGGCATACCTAAAAGGATATATCATATTTTTTTGAAGGTTAGCTTTAAGTTAGGGCTTTTACTTTCAATGTGGCAGACTTACTCTCTCACAAATCTAATGAATTATGTGCAAGAAACTGGATAAAAGAATTATTTTTATAAATGCCCACCTGGAGGATGGCGTGTAAATACTAGCCTTCAGTGCTTGACAAATGTCCTCAACATGAACTCTGGAAGTGTATTGCCTCGATTTTCTCATCTTCTGACCTTCTGACTGTGGCTCTTGCTTAATTATTGTATCGACAGCGCTGCCAAAATTTGTTTCCAACTTAGCCGCACCACACCACACCATATTTAGCAGGTAAATATTAACATTTAACTACCAACTAACCAAAAAGAAGTGCATGGTTTCTCCCGGGGAAAAAAAAAACAAAGTGATATATTAACACCTCTCGCTCCTAATAATAAAGGGATGTTGCTAGCACTCAACGTTGGGGTTAATTAGCGTAGGCATCTTATTCTTGAAGAGAAAAGTGAGAACTTGGAATAGAGAAGTGATACGGATACTCTTCAATGGCAGCTGTGGGTCAGCACAAACAAATATGGCATATAGAGATGCTGATTACAACCTTCTTCCAGGACCATAGATACCTCCAAGACGAAATACTTGAGTGGAAAACCCCAGGCTTTGGCCCAGATTTAGCCATCCTTCCTCAGCATCTAACCTCAATTTAGCTAGCTCACTTGTAGGGCTGGTTGGATAACTGCCACATGATAATGCAAGTAATTAGTGGCATGCAAGCTATATTTCTTACACAGCAGTGCATAAGGGTCATCTGCTTACTCCTCATCCACCCAAGCACCATCACAATGACCATATACACCTGCGAGCAAAATGAAGTATCACCAAGTCAAACCCAACTATTTTGCAAGGATGGAAGAGGTTGGAACGTGCCAAAAAATTCAGATGATGGGAATTAAAAACCCAAGTCTTTGTCTTCTCCCTAACAATTCATGAGGAGATTCAAGCATATATAATGCATCCTTTCAGCACTAATTCTCCCTAAATCTCTATTTCCTTGGAAACATGATGAATGAAACAACCATTTGTTAAAATGCAGCGGCCTTTGCATCTAATGTTAAAGGAAGATTATTATATATATCAACCTGCTACAAAGTTGGATTTGACGCTGATAATCAGTAAGTTTGTTTGAATTTGCCTAAGCACTGGATGATTAAACTAGTAGAATTGGTTTATTTACCGGCTCTGATTCGGTATAAACTCCAAAAACACAAATTGTTCTCATATCCACCATAACATTGAGAAAATACATAGTTTGAAGCAAAACCAAACTTACGTTCACCTACCACGCTCGATCTATAAAAAAAAATAGATGATAAAGTTCTCAAAATATTCAATGCTGGAATATATATTCACATATATATGCAAGTAAAAGAACACAAACAAGCATTTGACTTTCATCCATACATGCATTTATGAATTCTAATACCAAAATACGTACTGGTAGATGACAAGTAACAAAGCCATTGAAGATTTCCGTCCAACAGCGTACTTCTTAAAAGTTCTTCATGCTGAAGCATCTTAACAATGACAAGAAATCAATAGCATAGAATCAAACATTTCTTGTTTAGGGAGCATTCAAGCAATATCAAACATAGAATTCAACTAGGCAGTTCACATACCGGATCACCCGCGCACCCAACAGGAGGGATTGAGACCAGGAGGTGCGTGTAACATTTCAAAGCATTTAGAGTGCTCAATCTGAAATAAATAAATAAATAATGAAGAGCAAAATTTCAACAACTTTTGAAGCAAGAAATCTCAACGTTAATAAAAATTCCACATAATGACTTAGACAACTAATTCATGACAAGAAATCTTCACTCAAGAAATAAATAATCCCAGCAGTAAAAAAAAAAATTAATAAGTTTTTTTCTCCAATCACTTCATTTTAAATAAAAGTCAACAAAAAATTAAAGAAAATAAAAAATAAAGCAAAAACACACTCTGGCTGATTTGCATCAAGAAGGTGAACATGAAATCCCTTCTCCTCAAGATGTTTCTTCTTCGTTTTGCTCGTGCAAGTTCCAGTAACTACCCTGAGAAAATATCCAATACGACAACGTTTTTGTTAAGTGATTTAATAAAAAATCAACCGTGCTTCAAAACTCGGAGAATTAGGAGTTACCAGCCTTCTTTTTGAAGGGACTGTGCAAAGAATTGACACACAAATCCCATGCCGAGAATGAACATCCGATTCTGAGATTCGGATTCCGATTTATCCGTTAGGGAATGTGAACTGGTTGAAAAAGCAGCTACACGAGGCAAAAACGTTGACGTTTTTTTTGAGTTTGAAGGAAAACAACCGGCTTGTAGAGGAAAGCGTGCCGGTATTTTTACCTGGTATATCTCCATAGCGGATTGTGACATATCGGGTGTAATTTGAAGTGCCGGGTCAGTTTTTGTCGCGGGGAAGCTGGGCATAGGAGTTGGAGTTAGTACGGACAATGACAAATCTAAATTTAAGGATCATGGTGGTAATGGGCTTAGATTGGGCTTTATCACAGTCACGTTAATCTGTTACCTGGGCTGGGATTGATATGAGCCTGTTACAGTATAATCTATTAGAGTAAAGCCCATGCTGCATAGCACTTATTTTGTTGTTCATGGAAAAGGGAATATTTCAATCATGTAATTGCTTCTCAAAATATTGCACCATTGGGTTTTGAAGATTGAGAGATTCCTAAACATCAAGAAATTTAATTGTAGGCATCTCGATATATTAAAGAACTAATAATATTAATTTTACTATATGATTTTATTTTAAATTATTTTTGAAAAAATACTGAATTGTGGTGGATTCAATTCTCTAGACTCACTCTATCTTAAGTTTAATTGACCTCCAAGCTCAAATCTTTTGGGTTTGACTTGATTAACTAACAATTAGCTTGATTAATGGGAGAAATCTTAGAGTATTTAAGTAATAATTATTAATATTCGATCCATTGAACCATTTTAAGGGGAAAAAAAAGAATTGTCTTATAAAAATAATTTTTATCAAAGTTAGATTTTTTTAAAAAAATTTCTATCTCTCCTAATTCTCTTTCCTTGTATCCTTATGAGTACATTTATCTTTTATAAGTAACTATTTGAATAATCAATAATTTTTTTATTATTCAGTTTTTTATTTATTATCGGATGACATTTCTCGTTTCCTTTTTATTCTCAAACTATTGGTTGTGGAGGTGTGAGTAAAAGAAATAAAAAAATCAACTTCAATTATAGATATTTTAAATTGAAAAAACTATAGAAACTCAAAATATATATATATATACCATTCCAAATTGTGCTGTTTCAAGCGACATATTAATTTGTAGTGGAAAGTATTTTCTAATTAAAAATTCATCAAAATAATATTTTTATATTTTTAAATTTTTATTTTTGGCATAAACATATTAAAACAATACTAAAACACCAAATAAAATTTAATTTAAAACAAAAAATAATAATAAAACAAAAAACAAAACACGGGGATCCATACAAACAAAAGCTACCTTTATTTTTCAGCGTATTTATCAAATTTGAACCTTGATGAACAAGGAGAAAACATTTCCTAATATCAGGTCTGCTATCTCAATTTCAGTGAACTTGCTAATTGATCCTCGTTACCAGTAAGGGTTGTGTCGTGGTTTTTCACTTATCGGGGCCGGTGCCACTAACAACTAATAAGTCCTCAATTGAGCTGAAAATTAAGTTCAGGATCATTTATATGTGGGATTTGCTATTCACTCACGGATTATGTAAGTTGATTACAATATTACCACTCTAATCCATTTCTCCACCAAATTTTTCTTGACTTAACTTTTATGATTTTCTTTATTCAATGAAAAATATGAGATTTTTATTGATATTTTTTATAACATATAAAAAACACTAGATTTAATTTTTCGTCTATATTTGTCTATAACTAAATGTGTTTTCACTCACTCAAATAAATTTTAGAATTTACACGAGCAAATAAAGTATACATCAAGATTTAAATAAACCTTTTCACAAAACTTGCAATCCTCATGACTTGTAACAGATCGTTGCCAAAATATTTTTCTCATTTGATAGAGTCAATTTTAGTCGTGTCCAATTTTTAAAAAGATCCCTGATTTTGAAAGAGGCTTTGATTGGAGAAACAAATGAGAAGAGAAAAAGTGATCAGAACGCTGATTTCTAGCTTAGAGTAAGGACTTTGTACCCTCCCATTGATAAAACCTGGCCTATCGAGTCAATTGGAGGTATCTAGTAACTTCAAAATGATTCGCAAAAACTAGATCTCAACTCAGATGTGAAAATAGGTTTCCAAATTTTTTTCCCCTCTGATTGAAAAGATGGTAAAGATGACTTTTGAGTTGTTTTGAAGACATTAGTATAAATATGAGGTGTTTTTAACTGAAAATAGCTACAGAATACACTTACCGAGTAAAAAACCGAAGAACGTGACTTTTCCAGGACTACCTGTCGTCTGCTTCCCTCTTTCTCTGTTTTTCCTAGCTTGAGGCTGGGCCTGGTTGCCTTGCCTCATCGTGTCCTCCTCGCCATTTTTTTTCTGTTGAGGCAGTGTATTTGTTGGGTGTCAGTTGAAGGCCAGGCTAAATTTCAACCAAAATAGCAATGGATAAATGAAGCTTCACATATCCCAGGGTTAAATTTCAACCAAAATAAATAACCCATGATGTACTTCGAGACTAAAAACCAATATAAGATACATGATTTGATTGGAAAAATAAAAATTTGCCATTACAAATGTCCTATAAATTTGTAAGACACCAAATTCTCGACTCATTGACTACAACTCCGTGGCTTGTAGTTTAGGCAAGGATCGAATCTAGTCTTTGCCAAAATCAGCATTGTAGTGCGCGGTAGACTCGAGTTTCTTTGCTTCATTAAGTTTTCGTACGGCCTGCAATAAATTTCCACCAGCATATAACTGAGCACATATATTTGGAAAGAAACATGCACAAGAACATTCTTTGTGTGTACTAAAATTTACCTTCATAAAATCTTCATGGATGACATAATCACGTTCTGCACGGATTGCTGACATTCCAGCTTCCGTGCAGACATTACGAAGATCAGCTCCATTAAAACCCTGAGATATATACAACAATCATTTAAGCGAACGATATATGCATGTAACAACCAAAGTCACCACTAACTCACCTCTGCAAGTTTCACAACAGCCTCATAATCAATATCCCCATGCTTCGCAATCCCAGCAGCATGGATCTTAAGGATTTCCATTCTTGACTGTTCATTTGGAAGTGGAATCTCTATTTTTCTGTCTAATCTTCCTGGACGAAGAAGTGCAGGGTCAAGAACATCAGGGCGGTTTGTGGCCATTATCATTTTAACCTACAACACACAATTGACCACTCAATTTCCCCAATTATTCAGTGGCTGCAAACTTAAACATCTAAACATGTATATAGAAAACTAGTAGATGAAAGTGGCTGGCAAAAGATGCAGCGCTAACACACGCAACAGAGATATGATATAGATATAAGCTAACACATGCATTTACAAGAGATTTATTTTAAATCTCCAAATTATCAGACATTAAGTTTACTTAAGTCCAAGGCCCACAAATTTCAACAGGGAATTAGAGCAAAATTAAGGGTCATGAAGAGGATGATGCAGTAGCCTAGTCACATGCAAACACAATGTTCATATCTGCTAACTTCCCCAACAATAACAAGCCAACGGCAAGAGTTTACTAAACCAGAGAAGATTCAGAAGACAGTGCATGGTGCAGAAGATCCCAAGCAAACCCACTGTATGTATTTGAAAATAACGAAGAATAGAAAAACCACACCCATAATGCAATGTTGATATTACTCACTTCCCCCAAAACAAGAAGCTAACAGCAAGAGTTTACCAAACCAGACAGGATTCAGAAGACAGTGCACGGTGTAGAAGATCCCAAGCAAACCCACTACATTTGAAATAATGACAAATAGAAAAACCACACCCATCTTTCCCAAAGAAATTTTTTTGTTTAGTATCAACTCACAAAGTGGTATTAGATTATAAACCAAATTTACCTTCCCAAGCTGATCAAATCCATCAAGTTGATTAAGCAACTCCATCAATGTTCTTTGAATTTCACGATCAGCACTTGTTCCCTCACTAAAACGGCGTCCACCAATTGCATCTATCTCGTCCATGAAAATGATGCAGGGCTTGAGAGACAAAAGCAAATTGTATATTTAATGGAGGTATAAATTAGTCAGAATAAAAAAAAAATTCATGGAACTAAGACTCTTACTTGATGATCACGTGCATACCCAAACATTTCTCGGATCAACCTAGCACTTTCTCCTATGTATTTGTCAATGATGGCACTTGAAACAACCTTAATCCAGTTTGAAAGGGCAGCATGTTAACCACAGGGGGCAATTCCAAGCAATAGAACATAAAAAAGGAAAAAAAAAGGGGCTGAATAGATGAAACAGGATCTGACCTTTAAAAAGTTGGCATCTATGTTGCTTGCAATAGCCCTAGCCAGCAATGTCTTCCCAGTACCAGGAGGTCCATACAGAAGGACACCCTGAAAGAAAGTGAGCAAGAAGTTAAGATGAAATATAATCTAACTTTATTCATACTGGTATAAATATTACCGCTGATACTTTATATGTATATCACAAGGGAAAAGAAGGGGAAAACATAAAATGAGACCTTTGGAGGCTTAATCCCCACTCTAATGAAAAGCTCAGGGTTCATCAAAGGTAGCTCAATAGATTCCCTCAATTCTCTAATCTGATCAGATAAACCACCCACAGCTGAGTAGCTCACATTACCAGGATCTTCATGCAGCATGTTATAAACAACTGGGTCAACCTGTCAGCCCCAAACACGCACAACATCAAACATCATTCACGACACTATAAATTCTGGCATAAAAACATGTTCTGAAACACCACAATGACTTACTTCACGTGGAAGAGCTCGCATGATCGTAAGTGTTGTCATATCAAGAACCACTCTAGTTCCTGAAGTCAGTTTTTCCTTATCCACCTTACTACGGCAGCCTACCACATACCTCGGCCCGCTGCTCGCTTTGACAATCACTGAATTTAAAAGAAATAAATCAAACAAATGCCTATAAATATCAACCATATATATACAGCAAGAACAGAAGATTAAGGGGAAAAAAGAAACATACAGCGTTCATTGTCAAGAGGTCGAAGAACTTCTCCTATAATCTGACCAACACTTTGAAGAGACTTCAAATCATCTTCTGTTTTGTTAAATTCTTTTTTTGCAGCTTTCAAATTCTCCCTCGCTGCAAAATAGACACGCATTATCCATACTATTATAGCTCATGATTTGATACGAAATTCACAAAAAACAAATAATTTTTAATCCTAATTTCTGCAGGCAAATTGGATTGAAACAAAAATAAAATAAGAAATTTGGTGATTAATACAAAAGGAGATGATGATGATAATAATAATAATAATAATAATAAAGAGAAAAGGCCGATTAAGAAATCAGATTAGATCTTTGATTAAAGTAATTAAAGAAATGATTTGAAGTAAAGTAAGTAGTAAAGGAGGGAGTGACTGACTAGATCGAACTCTGGATTCGAGCTCTTTGTGGTTGAGTAACTTCTTGCGATAATCCGCCTCTGCAGTACGACGTCGCGCTGCGTCTTCTCCATCGTTGCTTATCGTTGCCATTCTTCTTTCTTGTTAATGGAGCTGAGAATTTACCTTCTCTTTGTCGAGGAAGAGAACCGCTGCAGCTGACTTGAAGCTAGGGTCGCCTGATTTTATACTTCAATTCTAATTTGCCGTATGCTGGCTGATAAACGACGTCGTTGTAATCTGTAGCTTTGCTGCTAATTCGGCCCAGGCTTATAAACGGTTCCTGAGAAAATATAATTGTTTTAAAGTATTTTTTATTTAGAATTATATTAAAATTATTTTGTTTTAGTTTTTAAAAATTATTTTTAATATTAATATATTAAAATAATTTTAAAATATTAAAAAAATATTAATTTAAAATAAAAATAAAATAAAATAAAATTTAAATTTTTTAAAAATACTTTTAAAATATAAAAACAAACCGCCTTATCCAATATAAAAATAACGTTGAGAGCTTAGTTGTAAACGCTGTACAGGCTTAACAAGTAAATCTAGAATTTAGATGACTACGTGTTAAAAAAAATAGAATAAGTCAATTTATCTAGTTGACTCGATTGAAAACTCTATTAATCTATAATTTAATAGAATAGGATAAAATTCAATTAGTTAATTTTTTTAACAATATTATTTTAATTCTTTAAAAAAAATTAGTAAAAAAAATTAATCCTTTTAATATATGATTGAAATCTTGTCTTGGATCGACATCATTAAAATTAAAATTTAAAATTATGATTGAGAGTGACGCTGAGAATTTTTTTTTTAAAATTAATCCTTATTGATATAAAAATTATTTAAATTATTTTTCATATTTAAATAAAAAAATAATGATGACAAGTTATTTTTTTTAGCAAATTAAGAATGACTAAAAGTTATTATTTTAAATTTATGAAAGAAATCAAAGGAGAGAGCAGTGCTTAAAAAATAATTTGTCATATTCTTTTTATTACTTCATGAGTCTACCTTAACAAAAAAAAAACAAATATGATAAAAAAAAAATAAAAAGAAACTCGTGACCTGCTAAAAAAGCAATAAGGATATTTTTACTTAAAATTTCTTTCCTTTACTTATATCTATTTTTTAAAAAAGTAAATATGAAAGTAGCTAATAAAATCACTAATTATTTTCTGAACACTATAAATTTTTTTGAGAGAACAACTTGATTTTAATCAATTAAAATAAATTTTAATATCTATGGAAATTAAGTTTTGGAATACATATGATACCAGGAAAACTTTCCACCAAAAAAATGATACCAGGAAAAGCAAAATCATTAAATTGGTTTTTAAAGTATTTTTTGTTTGGAAATGTAATAAAATAATAAAAATATTATTTTTTATATAAACACATTAAAACAATAAAAAAACACAAAAAAATTAATTTGAAACTAAAACAAATAAATTTTTTAAAATCAAACATGGGCTAGCCTAGGACTTAGGCCTTCTGCAACACCTTTTTTAGCACAAAAGATATTCTCTGTGACATATGGTGTTCCAAGAATACGTCTTTCACCCTCTCATATCCCTTCTTTCCCATTGTCAATCTTCTTTCAACATGTGTGGCTAACTTCAAAATGTTATTTGCAAGAGGAATCACGCCTTCTTTTCCAATAGGATGCAACAAGCCTGTGGTGCCGTTCACGACAATCTCCATAGTGCCTCCAGCTGCAGTGCCCTGGAAAATTGCAATAAAAACGAGTAAGAAAATTAACACCTAGATTGAAACAGAACACAGGAAAAGAAAGCAAAAATCGGTAGGTTTTGGGGCAGTATATTTGCTTAGACTGAAAGACTCACCAACACAGGCAGCTGAAAGGCCATTGCTTCAATGGTAATCCGCCCAAAGCACTCTCCTCTAGCCTACATTAATAATAACTTCAAATTTCAGCATGAAAGCTAGTGCTTAGCAGAATAATTTTTATCCACAAAGGGGAAAACTGACCAAAATAATGCGTGAGATGAAATTTGACCAAAAGAATCAAGGCATCAATGGCAGAGCAAAACTACTTTTAGATTATCAATTTCATCCTTTTTTCCCTTCACTTATTGTATTTAACTTTCACAAGACTAGTTTTCTGCATCAACATATTCAGACAAGAGGGCATTGAGTGTAGAGATGTATGCACAAGGACCTGTTCAAAGAAGAACCAAAGGACTATTTCTAAATGGAGAGTTTAGTAATAAGAAATGGTCCTCTACGAAAAAGCTTTGGCAGTTTAAGAGTTTCCTGGAATCTCGTGTGATGCTTTAATTGATCAAGTGCTCATAGAATTTTTTTTAAAATTCAATAGCGCCTTTTTGTCCTTTTTCCAAAGATGAAATAACAAGAACAGTGATAAGAACACAATGTTGCTTCCAATGAGAATTCAGAAGTTAATCTGCAGAACAAACCTGAGAGTTCTGCACAAGAACATCAATCGCAGCCAAATATGGAGCAACAGTCAGGGTTTTATTTACAAAGTGAACACGGTCTTGAATCTTCTTCTCTAAAACAAAATTACGCAGCTCTGTTTCAAACTTCGTCTGAGCATTCATGTCACTTCCCACAATTACTGCATGCACTGATGGCACCTGCTGCTTCTTCTCTTGGATCAGATGGAGGCTCTCATAGAAAGAATGAAGAAAGAGGTCCTGCCCTTTCCCACGCGAAACACCTGCAACAACAAGGTTTCTAATGCTCATCAAACAAAAAATTTCACGATGAACATTCGCTAGAATGGATAGTGGAAATTGAAAACTTGAACAGACAGTTCTCTCTTTCACTGGCTGATGGAACAATATAGGTCAAGATAGTTATTTCATCAGCAGGGAGAACATACTATTTATGATGGCAAAGAGTAGATCATCATCCCTCACCCCAAGAGACTCTCGAACATGCTCACGAAGCACCCTCTTGGCTACACTATCTTCAGCCACTTCCATAAGGTCCTTGCTATTTCCAAGGTGGACAACATATGTTTCAGGCATTTTAATCCTAAAACCAAAGATACGTACAAATTTTTTTTTTCAGATGGAAAAAAAGCACAGAGCACAGTAAAATCCAAATAGACTCCAATGTGAGCCATAATATACACTCTACTAAACTGATGTGATTCATACACTTGCATACCCTAATCGCTCTCGAGTCCTGTTCTTCCAGTATTCTGCTGTCGTATGCGAATCAATCATAGCACCTGCAACAAAAGGGAGGTGCTTAACATACTCTAATTTGAAGTAATGCCCTCTCATTTCATGAATCCACCACAGAACCTTCGGAAGAACTTGCTTCACATTCTCCTTCAAAACACCTTCCAGCCACTTCCCAGCAACAGCAGTATTTAAAACAACCAAGTCAGCTTTCATCGCTGTATCTATCGCTTTCTGACTTTTTGCAGAAAAAACCTAAAAATTTTAAAGCCAAATTATCCATTTCAACTATCCGTTAAAATTTTAATAATTCAATTCACATCTACCAAAAAAAAAAAAAAAGAATTACCTGCACTCCGCGGTCCAACATTTTACGCTCTAAGCTGTAAATAACACCATCATCAGCTTGGGCCGGTTTCTGATTGGTGATCCAAACCACTTCGGCTCCAACTCCTCTTAATAAAAACGCAAGCTCCATCAACAACAGAGGTCCGCCTTCAATTTTATTTTAAATCTCCACTTAGTACATTTTTCTTCTCAAAAATAAACAGAAACGAAAAGAAAAGGAAGAAGAAATTGAGTACCAGAAAGAGAGAGCTCGTGAGAGACAAGGAGAACGAGCTTTGATTTCATGAAACCAAGAGGATTCGGTCCTGAACTTGATGTTTGCGAAGCTGATTGAATCTGAGCTTGGAAGTGGTCAGTAGAGTTACAGGAATTGAATGCGGATCTCGTGAAGAAGAAGAATGTCAGTGTTAAGAGAGTGAACAGAGCCAGAATCATCAGTGTCCATCTCTTCTTCTGTATTGTATTCCACGCGGTTGCTTGTTTTCCCATTTTACTATTGCTTCGCTCGCTGTTTTGTGGATTTTAATTCTCTGGTTTGATGCAGTTTTCGAAATCGGAGTCGACGCGGATCAAATTAGGAATCAAAAATCAAAATCTTGTGTTCCACTTCGTTGGATGGAGTGTTCACTGGTTTGTTTACGATCCGTTGATACGTTTAACATGTCGTTGGTTCCACATTGTCCAGCCCAGACGACAATTATACTGGGCGAACGACAATTATAAATAATAGGAGATGAGTCGATAGTTATAGATTCAGTGCCTGTGCTATATCAAATTTCTATGTGAGTCCCTCTAGTTTGCTTTTGTTTGTTTGAGTACTCGTATTTTTTTTAGAAACTTTAATTAGATACCTTTTTTTTTATCATTGATGTGGAAATACTTCAGAAGGGATTTTTTTATATAAAAAATATATAAATTAAAATATAAGAAATTATAGAAAATAAATAACTATTTAAATGTAGCAAAATAACAAAATTCTGATTATCTCTTATAAATATCAACATCCTGACCATTGTTCCTTTTGTCATGCACTGCTAATGTTCTTTCATTATAATTATTTTGCTTCTTTTCACCTAGTATTTATTTAATTAGTTAATTGGCTTGCAACTTAATTACCTCGCATACTTTACCTTTCCAAAAAATCTAAAATTAGATTATTTTTTATAATGATTTAATAAAGTATATTCTATATGAACCATGAAGCATGGACTATATAATTGATTTGTTGAGTTGGGTTAACTCAAATCTATTATTTTTATCTAGAAATGATATGGATTTAATTTTTATTTTATTTTTTGATGTTGACTTGGTCAAGTATATTTAGAAGAGAAATTAACTCGAAAAATAAAATCAAGACCAAGTAGCATCTATTATTGCAACACTTCAATTCATATCAGATACCGGATTCCACCATAATTAAAAGCTTAATACAATACATAATGCTCTTCACCAGGTTACATAATTACTCATTTTAATTAACAAGGCGACAGTTCTTCCTAACTTCACCATTAAAACCAGTAAGAGGACTAATGTTTCCCATCTTAACCATAGACTTGGCAAAATGCTCAAAGAACCGGCCCTCATCCTCAGCATATCTCTTAACCAACTGAATTGTCTTGCCAACTTTACCTGTATAAAGCACTTCATCAGAAGTGAGAAGCCCTTTGCCCCAAAGTAAGAGCTTGAAGTAAGTGTTGTCAAATTTTGCTGGAGAGGCCAAGTCCAAGGGAGAAATGTTATTGTCTCCTCCAGATTTTGGACACACTGACTTCAAATCTAAGAAATAGTTTTTCTCTATAGTATGATCTGGCTGGTTGTTTCCATTTTGGTTGTATAGCCTCTGCTTGAAGGTCACACACCTTGCCACCCCAATTGTATGCCCTCCTGAAACATGGCAGTTTTCAAATTAATAATCAAACGATCCATCTGTGTTATAATGTGGTGTGACAAATATTAACATACGCAGAAGGATGTGTTGTGTTCAAACCTGAGAGAGCAACAAGGTCAATATCATTAAGGCCTTGACGCTTGAAAAGTGATATGAGGTTTTGAATGGTGGAGTTGGGTGCAGGGATGTTGTTGTTTGAGCCACTCAGACTCGCAGTCTTTGAGTCCCTTCTTCCTAATGGGAGTTCCCAATTAGGCCCGCCGCTCTGAATCAAAACACCAACCGGTTTTTTGTTAGCAAAAAAATGGGTTAATAAATGGCATAAGGTGCCAAGAATTCAGAATTCAGAAGGTAGAATTTGGTTTTGGATTTTGCTTACTAGCACAGTTGAGCCACGAGCTGCCAAGGCGAGAATGTCTGCGCAGGAGACAGTTTGAGGGCATGCTTCTTCCAACTTAGCCTTGATTTCATCAACCACTTCAAATCCTCTGAGGGAATTCTTGTTTGGTCCAGAATTCTTCTCACTCACTATCTTTGCACTATCGTCCAACAATACCGATGCATCACAACCCTGCAAGATCAATAACATGACAATTTAATCAAGCAATACGTTGCTTATAAGTCTGTTCAAGGCCATATGATGCGATCGCTTCAAAGAAATGGTTACAGATTATGCGTAGAACAAAGATAAAATGCAGAGAAGATGAAGAAAAATACAAAACCAGGTGTATGACCTGCACAAAGCAATCATGAAAATGAAGCCTTAGCAAAGAGGCAGGCATCCTGGAGTCCTTTGCAATAGCTTTTCTTAACACTGACATGACAATGTCATTAGCTTGAGGACATGAATACTGATAGAATCCAGGGAACAGACCAGAGGAGCCACCACCAAAAGGACCACCCTTTCCACCCCAGCCCAAACCAGGATGAGCTAGGCTCGTTGTTGATGAGAGGAGAACAATCATGACAATGAAACTAAAACTCGCTTTAGAGAAAGCCATGGATAAGAGGATTACTATAGTTCAGTGTAGACAGTGATGGGCTCTCTCTGTTTGCCATCTCTGCTACTTATATCTGCAGCTCAAACGCGTCCCTTACCAAATCCTTCTATAACACCTAATGTGGATAGATATGACCATGTCTTTCTTGTTTGTATGCCTCTTTCGGCATAGAAGAGTACAGACATGTGCTTGTTGATGAATTTGGTTGTGTAAGTGTTTCTGGTAGTACCTGCTCCAAGACAATATCCCAAGAGTATCTCTGAGCCTGCCTCTTTCAGCTTGCGGTTTCACCATGTCATGAGGTTAATCAGTGACGCCACTCAAAAAATTCACGCAAATATTTGTTATTTATTTTCCCTCCCTCTAGCCCACTTGTTAAATCATATCATGACCATAGTTTTGCGGGGAAAAAAAAATCAAAATAATATAATTTTGATTGATTTAAAAAAAAAAACAGTTATTGAGTTAATGATTAGATTTTGACTATCCAATCAATTTTTATTTTATTTTTTCAACTCGAACTCCAAGGTAATTATATCCTAAGGATACCAGCTAGTCTGGATTTTAAAACAATTAATATGATGAGCTTGTTTTTTTTTTTAATATTAAAAATATTTTTTATATATATTAATTTTAATTTTTTTAATGTTTTTATATGTTGATATAAAAAAAATTAAAAAATATTATTTTAATACATTTCTAAATAAAAAATATTTTGTTATCACATGATCAAATATAACTTACTAACTTATTCAATATTGATTTTTGAATTTCTTGGGCTAATAGATTCAAGTAGTCATGGCTAAGCCCCTGGGCCCTAGCCCTCGGGTTACAGAAACACCATTGCAGAAAAATGACACCCACAGGTTTCTCAATTCCTTCTCGAAACTTATCACCTACTATTAGTGGATTAACTTGTGCTTTGTAGAACTACGACGTTTTGACCTCTTCCAACGCAGTTCCCTTGGTAGCTTTTTCCTTTCTCATGGTCGTGGCATGTCCAATCCACCCATCATGTTCCAAAAGCATGCTTAGCCCTTATGCTAAGAGCTTATGCTGCCATACAAAGACGCGGATTTCCGTTGCAGTCAAGGGTGAGTTCTGTACAGTCCGATCTAGAGACTGGCATGAAAAAAAGTATGGATCACCGTTACCTCACCGTTATTTTGTGAGTAATTACATCAACCCAAACTCAAATTAATTATTCTTATTAAAATGATAATATATATATAGTACAAAACATTAACCTGATCAGGTTTCATCAGGTTTCATCGAATCAACCAAATTATTAAAATTTAATTGGATCAAATAAGTTTAATTACGTCAATGACTCATTCAATTCAACTAAAAACCTAACCTAAATTAGAGATGGTTCACCGTTCATATTAACAGTATCTCCAACTCAAATCTTTTAATGTTATTTATAATTTAATTCTTGTTTGCTAGAACTGTTACTTAAGCAAAATAGCAATGATAAAGGTTAACGCGGGAAGTAAGAAACACAAAAACCCCTTTTCAAATTTGTTAGGCTGGGAAATACTGAAGCTTCGTAATATAATCATTCGCTAGAAGCTTTCATTACAAGGATGGATTGTAAAAGAAAATCTATCTACAACAATAGGTGACCTCTCTCCCCCTTATAAAATAGAAAGAAATGACTGTAAGTTGGATGATACATATATACATGATAATGAACGGTATGGATAGTACTTACAGTTCTACAAAATCATCCAACAAGGCTAATGAGTTACGACGCACACAACTGTCTCATAGGAGTTAGCAACCTTGCAAAACGAAGCGGGACGTGCGCCTTGATCAATGTCCCACTTTCTGTGTATTCCTATTCAGGATTAAGGGGGGGAAAAGGTTACAAAAAACTAATGAGAGAACATTCGTTCTCAATAGAAGAAAATGAAAACGATCTAGAAAATACTCACTGTTCTCTCTACCATTCCAACTTGATGTATGGTACTGAGAAGCTCCCCTTTGTCAAAAGGAACCAAAGCTTCTACCCATACCATAGAATCCTACGACAAAAGAAAATTGTTAAGGCTTTCAAGCGCAACTGAAACTCCAGTGCAGTTAGCAAGAATGAACACAGTAATCTGTTTCAGTAAACAACAGGGTTTTTTCACCAACTTGATACCTTCATTTTTTCCTGAACTGCATTGCAGAATTCTTCTAACCCATCGCCATTCAAAGCAGACACACAAACAACATCTTGTTTTCTCTCTGCTTCCAACTTTAGTTTTTTAGGATCACTGACCCTGTCAACCTGCCATAAGCAGCAGTGGCTATGATGCTATCCATACAGAGTTAAGATTGCAAGAACAAAAGTTTTGGACTTGTTTCAAGTTGTAAATCATCGGAAAAGAGTCCACAGGGAAAAAAACATCACAGCACCACCGTGAAGATTAATAGATGTAGAGGTGAACAAGTTTCTAGTGAATCCAATCAGAATCACCAGGAAATATCTTAAAATACCTTGTTCCAAACCATCAGCCTTGGAATTGATGATACATCCAGTTCCGACAAAACTTCGTCCACTGCATGTACCTGTTGCTCCACCAGTGGATGGCTGAACTTGATAGTTGTATGGTATAAGATAATGGCAATGATCATCAGGAACAAATTCAATGATCATTTGGACAATATCATACCTGATGTCAACCACATGTACCAATAGCGATGACTCTGATATCTCCTCCAATGTTGCCCTGAAAGCAGCAACCTGTTGGAAGCAATTCATTTGCAGACCAGTCAAAACTCTTGAGCTCCATTGCAACATTAGATCTATAATATAAAATTCATCCTAACTCTCTTATTTATCGGTTAAGCCAATAAAACAATTAGACCCTTGAGCTGTGCATGAAAAATGGGAAGGGAGATGATCACTGAGCTTCGCATCAAAGCAGTGAAGGGCTTACAAGAGTAGTTGGGAGCTTTTGGATGAAACCAACAGTATCTGTCAGAAGGAACTCGTTCCCGTTCTTTATCTGGAAGCAACCAAACAGCACAAGCATCTAATGTGAGTACATGCTGCCAGTTTCAGCAGGCCAGGTTGCCAAAAACATTGTAATATAAATTCCTATTGATTGGTAAAATATAAAGAAATCCATTGTGCAACTACAATCTCAAGTTGGCTTCATAAACACAATAGTTTCCAACACAAAGTGGAAAGCAATATTTGTTTAGTTCGGCACATACATAATTATACAAGATAGATTATACCTATGCCAATTCATAAGTAAGACTTTTCTTTCCTTTTATTTTCCTGACTTGTTGGACTGACCTGAACCCTTCTTGTAGTAGGATCAAGTGTCGCAAATAGCCGATCCTCGGCAAGAACATCTGCTCCAGTTAATTGATTCAAAAGTGTACTCTTTCCGGCATTTGTGTAACCAACCTAAATGCAGTCAAATGCATGACATAACTATATGTTAGGGTCAGCACTCTGTTGTTTTCTTTCTGTTTTGGATTAGTAGAGAAAGGATAGATAACAGAATGTTTGTGTTTACTTACCAAAGATACTACAGGGACAGGAACAGAGGTACGCCTATTCCTGTACTGCTTTCTATGTTTTCTAACAGATTCTAGCTCTTTTTTAAGAACACCAATCTAGCAAAGCAAATGAGACAGAAAATCATGCCAAATCAACTTCATGTAAATCATCACTTCTGATTACAAAGTACATAAGACAAATTCAGCAAATCAATTACCATTGCTAAACCCACATATCACAGAAATAGAATCACTTCACATTGCAGAATAGGATGTTCTATAGGAAATAATGATACATCAAGGGAAAAAAAACTCAGTGCAAGAAAAATTACATACTTGAGTACGGAGGATACGCTTATCTACTTCAATTTGTTTCTCTCCCATACCCTTCACCCTGCCTCCAGCTTGACGCTCAAGGTGAGACCACATTCTAGTTAGTCGAGGTAACTGGTATTCCATTTGAGCCAGTGCAACCTTGAAAGACCACATAATTTTCAGTGTTAGTGCATACACAGTTTTTGCTTTCCAAGTTATGAGGACTGACTGTCATGTTTAACCTCTTTCTTAAAACTTGATGACAACATTTACTTAAATATGTGTTAAGAGCTACAGCAACAAAATCATCAGCATGTTCACATAGATAATCAGAAATCTATTACTAGACATGAAGTGCAACAGTAATCATGCCTGCAAAGATGCTTCATGTGTCGCTGCTCGCTGGTTGAATATATCCAGGATAAGGGCAGTGCGGTCACAAACTCTAACATCTCCACCAAATATCTTTTCCAAGTTACGCAGTTGTCTACATGATCAACAAAAACAAAACTTCACATGTAGAGCTTTATTGCAAAATACAGCTTAGATGAAGTTAATTAAACAATGACAATAAACTATTTCTAGATTAATCATGACAATCACAAAGAGTTCAAGAACCACACAGAATCGACATCGCCAACAATCATCTCATCAAAGAGCAATCCAAACAAAGACCATTTGCATAGACAAGTTAAAGGAAATCATAACCTTACCCCGGAGAAAGTTCATCGTCAAATATTACAGTCTCAGCACCCAGTCCATGTATCGCACTCTTAATTTCCGCCACCTTGCCTGATCCAATGTAAGTCCTCGGGTTCGGAGAAGCTAGTCTAAACACAACCAGAAAAACCAGCAATCCAATATTTTCATCGAAATTTCACAAATTCATAAATAAAATTAAAAAAAAAAATATGTCACTTACTTCTGACAAGTAGAACCAACAACTGCAACTCCAGCAGTATCAGCAAGCTGTCCCAATTCTTCAAGGGACTCCTCTATCCCAAAAGCATCAACCGTATTGCCTTTTCGCTCAACTCCAACCAGATAAGCTTTCTCCTCGTAAACCTTAAAAAAAAAACAGTTACTAGTTTAAGACAGCAGCTACTAAATTATTTTAAAAAGGGAGAAAAAAAGACTTAAAAAAGTAACCTCTCTTCCATTTCGAAGCTGGAACCTATTTTCAAAGCTGTCCTCTTCTTCTTTCTTCTTCTTCTTCACTGGGGTTTTATCTTCTGATTTGGTGCTTGCCACTCCATTGAAAACTCCATGGACTTCTTCTTCTTTTGCTTCTATGGTCTCAATTACTGGGTTTTGTACAAGAACGTTGTCAGGGGACACTACTTCAGTTCCTTGCGGGAGGACATGGGCCGTGAGTTTTAAGGAATAGGTTATGCTAGAAGTGAAAATTAGAGGGAATTTTGGTTTTTTAAGGTTAGGGAAATAGGGTTCGTGAGTGGATGGATGCCAGGGTCGTGTTAGAGAGCAGTGGGATACAATCATGGTGTAGTAGTGCTTACAGTTGCCTTCTGGTAACAAGTCTCGGCTCTGGAATTGGATAGCTCGACGTTTTTGCTATTTGGTGTTTTTTATTTTATTTTATTAATGTATGGATATATATTGTTTTGGGAAACATCAATTTAGTTCCGAAAGTGTGTATTTATTCTCAATTGGGTCCTAGATATTTTAGTTTTATTATTAGGTCTCAAAACCTTCCCAAACAACTGGGTCAATCTGTCAAAACTTTTCATTTATTGTGCATGTGATTTGTAATAAAAAGATATAATTGTAAATAAATCTGATGGGAAAGTTAATGAACTCTTATAAAAGGATGTAATTGCGAATATTCTAAAATACTTGAGTTCAAATCAATAAAATTATAAGTTTGGAATCCAATTACAAATGAGTATATATACCGATTAGGGAATCCAATTTAGAAGAAGATTTTTTTAATTACTTTAAATGAAAAAAAAAATTGAGAGAAAAAAGGTGGGATATTTTTTTAGGTTTATATTACATGGTAATCACTTGCGGTGTTTTTCATAAACTAGAAAGAACAAGTTCCATGATATATATCATCTATTCGTGCTTCGTCTCCTGGCAATTGACCTGCCGATCGATGAGCATATGCACAAAACAATTTGCACCGCCAGGGACACCACCGCGAATACCCTTGTCTTGTGAGAGTAGCACCGGTCTCCCTTGACCAAGATGGCAATGGGGATAGCAACATCACTCAGGCAACCAATGACCACTGCAATGACCAAAACGCATAGAAATGGCGTCGAAAGAATAGCCCAAGCTGGCGAGTCCATGCTTGTCTCTTCACTAAACAAAGACGTTTAATCTCTCTATTTTCACTAAAGTTTAAGACTTCTCCCTCATAAAACTTCAGCCCAGTAGTTGTGTTTATATACAAAGTTATTTCGATTCAACGAGGGAGAATTAAGTCTCACACATGCACCCTTCTGATTTGATCATGCGTCTAATTAAATCTCTCCACGCAATATATTTTCCCAGATTTGTTCTTGTCATGCTTAAAGATACGTGAGATCTCACTTTTTTCTTTGAAATTACAAACCACACAAAAAGTTTTTCTTAAAAAAATAATACAGAAACCCATTTTTTAAATCCAAGATTGTATTGTTAAAGGGGTGATTTTGAAAACATAAAATACATCTCAATACAAATGAAAACCTATATTAAACCTTCAAACTTCTTAACGATCTTGGTAACTTCATGATCTTAAAAAGAATTATTGCAATCTGTTAAGTTCTTAATGCTTTAGAGCAACCCATTAATGGACCAAGTTAATGCAGATCTGCCAAATCACCCGCGTGTTGGATCAATACAAAATGCTGCTAGCTTATAAATCAGATGCGCTGATGTTTAACAGGGTAACAATTCCTTTCCTGAACAATGATTCAATTTTGCCTTTGCTTAGCGTGTTACTTGATTATCCTAGGTGTGGTTGTACCTCTAGATGTGTTAGTGTTGAAAACTGGCTCTTCAGATCACGGCTGCGTTTCAAAAATGGAAGAAGTAATGGCGATACTTAGTCTGGTTTGGATCGGCCCCTTAGCCCTTATTGTTGCCTGTATTTCTTCTCTGTTCAAAGAGGAAGAAAGTCATTAGAGCACAGGAATATGTCTTGTAATGGAAAAAACAACAGATAAATGAGCAAATGAGTTTGCACTACTCTCCTCTCTCTCTCGCTTTTCACCTCTCAATTATGCCCATGTAAACAGTTAGAGAGAGTGATCTGCAACGAAAATGGGCTTCTGATGGTGAACGATTATCCTCGATTTATTGGTATATTGTTTCTTTTTTGGATATAAATATTGATTAATTGAAGCTGTGTCTTGTTCCCCTCTTTCTTTCCAAGCTTTTAATTTGTTGCGTTTTACCCCTTTCCTTGCTAAAAAACAATTTCAACTTAAAATTTTTAATGGTGAATTAGGTTTAGTGATGTCTTTTAACAAATAACCTTCTGAAACAGGTGGAAATCCAAAGAAACAACTTAAAAAAGAACTCTGTAGCCTGGATTCCAGCGATCAAAGGATTGCATGAAAAACAGGCAGGAGTGTTTTAAACTCAAGATTATATTTTTTAACCATGAAAAACACCTATAAAATAAATAAAAATAAATCCATGTGAACCCGCTTATGCTCTTAAGCAACTTAAAAATCTGTTAAAAATAAAATTAACATGAAGCCAAAAACTTCCTCTGTCTAGTGTTAGATTTACTTTTTCATGCAATTTTAAAATAGCAGAACTATTTAATAAAATTTAATAGTTGATATTGAAATTAATATCAACCAGAATTTTTTCTCTTTATCACTAAAATTCAATAATTTTTTCTATTTTTTCGGACCAATCTAGATTTTAGCAACTAGAAAGTTGCATAAAAATCAAGTCAAGAGTGATTGACACTCGATAACCTATTTTTCAATCATGTTTCGAACCGAAAAACTCTTAATAAAAAATCTAAAAACCTAAGTGCACCCAATTATACCCTCAATTAACTTAAAAATCAGTCCAAAGATAAAAAAATAACTTGAAATCCAAAAACTTCCTAGTATAAGATTTTTTTCATGCAATTTTAAAATAAAAAAAAAACACCTCTATTAAACTCATTTTATCTAATAGGACATATTTATACAAAAAAGTTTTTTTTTCTCTACCATCAAAACTCAATGATCATTTTTCTCCTTTCAGATTAGAAACTAAAAAAATATGGAAAATGAATCTTTGGACTAAGATTGATTTTTAAAAAACATAGGGACTAATAATCTTAACCTTGAGGGGTGTAACTCAATTGGTCAGATTCTAAGTTTGCTTCCTATAGGTCACTAGTTTGAATCTCACAAATCTCAGGTTCACTGGAGACTTACATGATTGTTAATTTTAGAGCTCGTGGGATTGATCGTGGCGCGAGTAAGTTAACCCAGATATCAACGTTAATTAAAAAAAAAACAATGGCTGAGCATATCAAAACATTGGTAACGATCAATTAATTCATGCATATTAAATTCAAAATTTATTTATTTATTTATTTATTTTATTGTCATGGTATTCTAAAATCAGCCCATTTGGAGTAATAAATATATAAATTCAGAATTCAGTTGACAACCTTCCGGCTGGGAAATATTTGTTGGGCTGGCATGGGCTTTGGGTTACGAACCAATGATCTAAATTGGTGACCACCTGCTCGGCCCTCTACCATCCTGCCGACGTTAGGTGTCACGTGACTCGCGGGATTTCCCCGAAAGTCTCGAATAAATTTTAATGGGTCTTGTTTGCGAGTCTTTTCAGCACATCCATATATTTATTATAAATACAATAGTAATCAGATCCCATTCGAAAGTTCACCCCGCTGGAGATGGATTCTGGATTATATAGATTAACTTGAATTAATTTTAAAAAGTTTTAAAAGTTTTAATATTTTTTATAAAAAAATTAAGAAACAAATAATGTAAATAATAAAATTTAAAAGATTATTTCAAAATTTTTTTTATCTCATATTGAAAAAACATAAATTTCTTCTTGTGAAAATAAAATATATATACTAAAGGGTTTCAAATCCCACATAAAAAATAAATTTTTTTATGAGCATAAAGTATATATACTAAAAGGTTTTAAATTTTACATTAAAAAAATAAAATATTTTTCTAGTATTTATATAATAAACCTTAAAAGGAGTTAATATATAACTAAAATACATTAAAAAATAGGTCTCTGGCTAGAAGAAAAAACATGTTTAAAAAAAAAAACAGGTCTCAATCGGGTTTTTCTAGGTTGTCCGGGCCACGGGTCAACCAGGTTTTGCTTATGCCGGTCTTTTGCCTTGTCCAGACCGGTCCAGCCACCAAGTTGATTTGTAGGTTGGTCTAGATTTAATAACTATAATAAATACTAGTTGAGCCGATAATTTTTTATTTTTATATTTACTTTTTAATTCACGTTCGTTTTTTTTTCTTGTTAAATTGAGAATGCCAAATGAATTCATCCAGTGAACCTGGGAGAATAATTTATTAGTTTTCTATTATATTTACTTAGAAATTAACGACATTAGTAACGTCATTGTTGCACACCGGTGAAGGAGCGTCTCCATGAGGGAGAGGTCGTATGGATTTTAGTTTTTGGTAAAATAGTGGATGGGTAGAAATAAATTATGAAAACCATCTTAAATGTGTTTTTCCAATCAATATCAACTCAAGGAAAGTGAAAAAAATAAAAACAAAAACTTGTTTGATAGTTCTCCGTATAAAAAATATCACGCATTCAATCATGGGATCTTTTTTTAAAGCTGAGTTAATTATAAACCAGTCCCTTTAGTTCATTGAAACAAATAAATTAATCCATCTACTATGAAAAATTATGCAACAGTCCTTTCACCGTTAAATTACTAACAAATTAATATGTCGGTTTTAACATTTATACACAAGATACCATTTGATGCATGAACAGTGACTGACCGACAGCAGTTATTTATGAATAGTATTGAAAATATAAGGACTTGATTGTACAATATATATTATGCAATTATAAAGACTTAATTGAAACATTTGTGAAACTACAGAGATTGAATATAACTTTTGCTAAAAATTTCAACAGCGCCTTTTCTTCCTTGCATTGCTATTGTCAAGGCTCCATTGTCACGATTGAAACTATATATTTTTAAATTTTAAATATTTAATTTTTATTAAATTTATTATAATTTTGAATTGTTTTAATGTGTTGATCTTAAAAATAATTTTTAAAAAATAAAAAAAATATTATTTTGATATATTTTTAAGCAAAAAACACTTTAAACTGCAACCATTACAACAATCCCAAATATATTAAAATCAAAGCACCAACCCTTAAGCCTTAAAAACACCCTTAATCATCATCAAACCTATCGTTTTTATCTTCTAAGACAATACCACAACAGTATTAAAAAAATATCTTAAAACTTAATTTAAATACAAAAATTCAAAATTTTAATGTCCATGTCCAAAAATTTCTGTCTTAAAACATGAAGTAGTATTAGGTCCAAATTTAGTATTAATAAACTCTTGAAGATGAGGAGTTTCATTTCATTGTGATCTTGACTCTAAACGAGCACTAAGTGATCGAAACTATAAGTATTATTTAATAATTTTGTATAGCACATGGATTAAATAATTTATTTCTATAGGGACTAATTTACCAAAAACTTCTTTTATTTTCCCGTCTTCTTGATTTTGAGAGCTATAAAGTACTCTCTTGGTAACATTTTTTTAGTTCACATGCATATATATGGCCATATAACTTAGTAATACAAATTTATTGGTGACATATAATTTTCAATGTCACTCGCAGAAACATAAAAAAGGAATGTGAAGTTTTTGTATCATAATATACCTTTATAACTTTTTTAAGAAGTCTAATGAAAGCAAAGCAAAAAAAAAAAAAAAAAGTATTCCAAGAGAAGAAAGAAAGAAAACCAGGTACAGCAGTGGCGTGTATTTTTGCAATAGCCGTTAGCCGCCACTGGCGTGTAAAAGCAGACACGTGTAAGCTTGACAAATTGTCACTTTCACCCACCCTGCTACTCAAACCACAGATAACACAAACAAGCTACCCTTTTTTATTTTATTTTCTCTCTCTTAAAATTAAAAAAAAAGAGAGAGAATATATTTTAGACATTCTTGAGGTGTTGCCGTGTTTGGTTCAGGAGGTCAACGGGTTCTGTTAAAAAACAAAACAAATAAAGAAAAGACTTTGCTCTTAAGTTAGGTTTCATTTTTATCATTTCTCGGTATAGAAAAAAGCTAAACAGGAAATATCAATATGAAAATAAAAAATAAAAAATAAAAAATAAAACGTTTAAGACGCTCCACAGCTCCACAGCTCTATGATTTTAGGTCTACCAACTGGTGGTTATGGCTTGAAACTCTCTTAAGCAATGAAACACAAACAACCACCTTAACCATTGATTATCTTGTTGAAGAACTTTCTAGCTTGTTTTGCAGACATTGTTTAGATAAATGTTTTTTTTTTCTTTGTTTTACACGTGAAAAACTTAGAACGATATGACAGACATATATTCTTAAACATTTCAGTTTCTTGTTGAAATAAAATATTAATAGTAGTTGTTGTCCATGTTTAAAAAACAACACTATAACTGCTGGATTCCAGTTATTATATATAATACAAGCAATTTAATTGGGTTGGTGTTATTGCACCAATCATAAGGAGGTTTCTTCTTTCTTAGAATAATTTCTCTTGGAATTGGTTTCTTGTGTTTATTGAGCTCTCTCTGTTCCCCGCCAAAGGAGCTCATTTTGAGAGTTATCAGGTTTTTTGCTGGACCCTTTTGCACTTTCTTTGCCTTTTGAGTTGTTATAGTGGTGTTATTGATGCAGTGTTTGTCCGTGGTAGATGTTTTTTGGATAGTTGATGGTGTTTGTGAATTGAGTGTAACTGGTGATGATGATCAAGGGAAGCTAATAGATAACACAGTCATGAAAGTTTTGCTATTTAATTTTGGTATTATTAAGCATCTTTTTGTAATTTATAGAAAAAAAAAGATGGTGTTTAATTTGGGGTTCTCTATATTATGTGTGTCGTGATTGACTTTTGATTTTTCTTGTGATTACACCGTTCTTTTGCTTTCACGATGATGCTGATGATGGTCACAAGGACCGGGGTGTTTGATTATTGGGATGTGTCAATCACTGTGGTTATTGCTTGTTGGTGTTCTGACTTGATGCATGTGGGCTATTCTAAGATATCAAGATATTGATAGCAATATTACTTTTATGTGATTTTTTACCTTTGAACATGACTTTGATCTTGCATAAACCTCGAAATAGTCCTCGAAATCGTAATGATAGCAGAGATAATAAATATGGTTTTCTAAGTGAATAAGGATGCATAGCTGTGCACTGTGTGCTATGAATAATTTCTGTTTATTTTATTTGAATTAGTTGAAAGCGAGTCTGAAAAATCAAGCTCTTGAAGTTGTTGTATAGTCTGAGAATCTGAAACATATCTTGATGGCTTTATCAATTCTTTTCTCTTTAGCTGTTGGAATTTGCTAGCTCATCTACATTTCGTGGGGCAATCACCCGACTGTTTGCTGTTCCCTTGTGCGTCATTCGATTGATGGAAGGACATTGGGGGTGATGCTCTCCATCTGAGGTTGAGAGACAGAGAAAAATTTGATTGCTACCTATTACCCAACTTCAAGAAGTCAGAATAACAATTTGCAAGCTTTGCTTACAGGGGACCAGAAACTTGCTTCTTATTCTGATCTGCCTTCCGATCTTAGTAGCATGAAAAGTTATACGAACCACACTCCAGCTGCTGGGTCATACTCGGACATATTGTATGGGGGTTCCTTGTCTTCTCAAAATGGTGCTGAATTCTCATCTAGTGGAGCTAGAAATGAGATAGTATTCATTCCACCTACAAGTGACACGATGAATTTACAATCTGTTGGTGGGCAGTTGAATACAGCAGCAGGTAACCTGGTTGGTGACTCTGTTAGTGGAGATTCCCAGGCTGTTCCGCCAAGGATGCACCTTGGCATTCCAGACTGTGAGCAGAATTTCCAGTCTCAAGGATTACCGCTGAGGCTTGGCATGCAGGTGCAATTTGCAGTTTCTATGCCTTCACTTCAGTATCAGTATCTAAACCAAAATTTCCCTTCATCTCTGAGTTCACATCTGCTTGTGCCAGAGAAGTGGACTTTACCCTGTGAAGGTGATGAAAGCAATCAAAGCAAGGAGTTGAGAGAATTTGAAGGATTGCCTGGATTTGCCGGAAGCAGCCATAACCCTATCAAAACAGAGTCTTCACACAATCCTCAGTACATAGTTGGCCTCAGAGATATGCATGCTGAAATGAATATGTATGGATTGTCTGGTTATGCTAACACACTCTTGAACTCCAGATACCTCAAGTCAGTGCAACACTTGCTCGATGAGGTGGTTAATGTAAAAAAGGCTTTGAAGCAGCCTCAATCCAACAAATGCTCCGATGACTTCAAGGAGAGTGATAGGAGGCCGAGTAGCTGTTCTATGCTTCCCTCATCAAATGTGAAACCACCGGATCCTGCTGAGTCTACTGCCGACTCCACTCCTGAGCTATCGCCAGTAGAACGGCAGGACTTACTTGACAAAAAGACTAAGCTTCTGTCCATGCTGGAAGAGGTTGGTTCAATTCGTCCATACTTGTGCTGATTCTATGCTACATTCATTTTTATCCAATGCTTGCATGATTTTGTAATGGAATCCCTGGATTATTATCAAAACTGACAAAATATATAACCGAAATTAGCATTTTCATTACAAATGTTTTGGAGCCGTACATGCTCTTGAGGGAAGAAATCCTTTTTATGTTGAGCTTCATTAAATATTTTAGATCAGAAATGGTAGCATGTGAGAGAAGTTTCTAAGGAAAAGATACGGTGTTTCATGTAACTGGTTTGGTAGCTGGTATGGTTCAGATGGAGATACGAGAGGGAAAATGAAGGATTGCAAGATAAATTACATCAAGTTCATAATAGCTCCTCCTTGATTCCTTTGTTTTGTGAATGATTTGTGTTTACGCTTTATGGCTTTCTATATCCTCAGCCATCATATGGACGGAGCTGTTGTCTCTATGTACTTTTACTTTACTAAGGTTTATGACCTTTGTTGAAAGGTTTCTTGTACGTTCTGTAGGTAGACAGAAAATACAAACAGTATTACCATCAAATGCAAATTGTGGTGTTATATTTTGACACGGTGGCTGGTCATGGGGCAGCTAAATCATATACAGCACTCGCCCTCCAAACAATTTCTCGTCACTTTCGCTGTTTGCGCGATGCAATCAGTGGCCAAATAGAAGTTATCATGAAAAGGCTTGGGGAGCAAGGTACTTCACCAAATGGTCAGGGAGGTATACCACGTCTCCGTTATGTAGATCATCAGACCAGACAACAGAGGGCTCTCCAGCAGCTTGGTGTGATGCGACATGCTTGGAGGCCTCAAAGGGGGCTCCCTGAGAGCTCTGTTTCAGTCCTTCGAGCTTGGCTCTTTGAGCATTTCCTTCATCCGTATGTTACTGTATACTTGCTTTCCAAATAATATTTGTTCATTTTGAAAAAGGATATCTCATTAATTCTTTCTGAATTTGTTTGTTTCACCAGCTACCCGAGTGATTCAGAGAAAATCATGTTAGCAAGGCAGGCAGGCTTGACCAGAAGCCAGGTAGATATCCTGTTATCTAGCAGATTAAACTTCTGTAAATATAAATTTCAAGTGCTTCAAAATATTTTCTTTTTAGGAAACTTTAGTGGAGGGTCTCTTTGTGAGAGTGGCCATTCTTTAACCCACTCTGATATGAACCCTTCTTTCTCTTATCTTATCTTATGGCACGATCAATTTCCTATGCAAATCAGGTCGCGAACTGGTTTATAAATGCGCGGGTGCGTCTTTGGAAGCCCATGGTCGAGGACATGTACAAAGAAGAATTTGGTGATTCAGAGACAAACTCCAAATCTTCTTTGGACGAAACAACCAAAGCCCATGGAGATAAATCAGGCAATCACTTGACATCTGAGAATAGGCTACGTGAGTTGTATGAGAGTGTGACATCTACAGCTGCTGATATTTCCCAGCCAGGGCAAGCCCATGACATAAAATCTAGTCATATTCTTGAATTAGAAATGAAAGAACCTATGGCGAAAACAGTCCTTGAGAATGGTTCTCAGGGACCCAATGTGGCAGAATCTGATATTATGAAATTTCCACGGGACCGAAGGTTGAATATAGATGATGACCATAACTTCTGTCCACATGGGAATATTCCGTGTGGCCAAAATGGTGATGGAAATCTTATGTCTGCTGCTGCTACATATGATGTATCACACTTGAATGGATTTGCAGTAGGCAGCCAGATGTCTCTTGCATTGGGATTGCAAAGTAACGACAGTGATTCATTTCCCACGTTTGATGGGGCCCATATGAGAGGTAACACTATATCAGCTTCCTCGGTGGGGCATAATGAGGTGGATTATCACTGTATGGATACAGGAAAGCAACAAGACAGGATTGCCAATTCCCATCGGTTACATGATTTTGTGGTTTAAGAGAATCCTTCTAGCTTTACGAGGGAGTTTCATCAATCCTGCCAAGAGAAGGATTGATGGAGTTTTGGATAACATAAAGCAGAAGAAAACAAGCTCAGTGATATTGGTTTGCTATTCATTCAAGCCCCGTGCTCTTCTCTTGGTTTGAATAGAAGAAACCCAACACCCTTACAGTCACAGACATAGATGTAACATAAGGGCATGGTGCCTGCTTGTAATATACGTACAGATTACAGGGATTGTAGATATATCTGTGCATCTACAATAAGATTTTTGTGATCTTTTGTACTCTTAAGGAATTTCTACAAGCTCTCCCTAATTGTGACACTGATGTATCATTTCATTCCTAATTCTGAAATAAATGTGATTTGCGAATTAGTTCGAGTTTCTGTGAGATGTTTTGATGGATGTAAATCCTTACAGCATCTGTCGATAACTTTGCTCTCTTTTCGTATTTTTCGTTATATTGTTGCAGAATGGTATCATGCAAAGCATCCTTTCACCCCAAACCTGAAGTTTTGCTTAACCAAATGTCACCAACATAAAAATTGACTGAACTTTCTCTGCTCTTTCCTTCTCGTTTCGCGTCTTGTCTTGATCTCAGGCAGCTAATTTACTTGGTTGTGGTCCCAAAATCCAAATCTATGCTTGCTGCTATCTGGTTTCTTGGATTCTGTCGTCTTATTCCTCTAGTCTTTTTGATGCAGATGGAAAGTAAAAATAACGAACGAAGACAAAAAATTTAATGAGTGAAAGGGTGCAGATGTGAATTTTAAATTCACATGTTTTGTTTTTTCTAAAATAACAATTCTCAAGTCCTCTTTTAGAATATTTATAAAGTTTTAAATATACCAGAAATCCTACCTCAAATAAAAAACAAAATAAAAATTAAAAATTATGAAGAAAAAAAGCATGAAATCTGAAAATAACAATGAAAATCATAAAAATTATAAAATCCGGGGTCTCGGGACGAGATTTTCAGAATTAAAAAAAAAACAGGCTTCGAAAACACCTGTAAAAATTTAAACGTGATTCAATAATCGGATCAAAAGTTATGATCCTTTTGAACCACTATTTTGGTCTAGCGTGACCAGACTTCTTTTTAGACTTCAACATTTCCCATTAATTTATAAATATATCTCCTAAATCATCTATGTAATTTGTTTGTTGTAGATACTTGTCTAATTATAACAAATCCATACTTAATTGTTTAAAATCACTCGGTATTGCAAGTCTAATAATTACTTCACTTTTTCAGTCGTTTAATTTTTTTTTTATGAACATATGTTGTTGGTTAATTTATATACACTGCTTCCTTCCCATGTCCTTTACGTTGTATCTTTTTGTCTGCTGGTCCACTATCTTACATGCTTCCTTTTTACTTCTGATAGATGCTTGAACCTCATTGCCATACCATGTGTTTTTAGCATATCGCTTTCCTCGAAGAGCTTGAGAGTGCCATTATTCGAAGTACCATATACCAGTACCTATCACTCCATTAAATCATGAACCACGTCTCTTTACTATGGCTACGCTCACTTTCTACGCGCAAGTTTCTGTTTCTCGTTATTTAGATTTCTGGGCTCACCACCCTTCATCTGATCTATTTTTTCAGGCCATTATGGCCACCAACTAATCAGTTAAATTTTAAAACTAGGCACTTCAAAAATTGGGTTTATTAATTCCTGCGTGTGGCAATGGCCTACACAAGTGCTGTAAAGCTGACAGAATTTATACTTTTAAATTTGCTGGAATAATTCAGATAATGCAGACACTTTAATCTTACGAGTGTGGGCCTTCCAGTTCCAAGGTAAACAACAATGTTAGGAAACCAGAGAGCGACAACTGGAGGTGGCCAAAGGAACAAAGATAGCAATCATTAATAAAGCATCCAAAGGACTATCCCAAAGAATACACCGAGAACCAGTCTTATCAGCACATGGAAATCTATATCAGATAATAATATAAATTATACATAAATTGAGATAATTTTATGATATGATATAGAATCAAATCTCACCATCCCATTATCTCTAATTAAAACTATAATTTTAATAGAAAGTAGCGTGTATTTATGCAAATTTAAAGCCTAAAGATAGCACAAGTTTTTGGATAGAGAGAACACAGATGTGATTTTTATTTCTTACTTGCTCTTGAAAGATTGTGATATTCAGATTCAGTGTCCTTTCAACATCTCTATGATTGTAGCACCTAACAGGAAAAAGCTAGATATTCCTATATGGTCACAGTCTCAGAAACAGACAATCTTAAAACTGGGAGTGTGCAAAAGATAGCCAACCTTTTCTCTTTTACAGATGACAACAGTCCAGTGAACAGAACAATTGTTACATATCAAAGAACTCTCTTCCTTGTGACATGCTAGAGAGAGATAATTACACTATTTTTAGCTGACAGTACTTTTGAGTCTCCCAAAGAAATGTAAGTGCAAGCATTAAAGCTGAAGGATTGATGCATTTGCTTTTGGGTTTATACACGAAGTTAGGGGTGGGGGGACCATCTCCTGCCATCAGCTTCTGCATCTTTACTCACCCAAGTAGCTTCTCTTCGAGGGTTGTCTCTTAGCATTATAGCTTTCAGGTGCTTACATTTAGACCTGCTCATTTTTCAGAGAGAGAGAGAGGGTCCTCACTTTCTTCTGGGAATTGTTATGCTCTAAGCAAAAGAATATAGGCGCTCACAGATTGTTGCATTTATAGCCCTAGACTTCTGGAATTCAATTTTTTTATGCTTATTACAGTTAACAGAACATTTTAGACTTCAGGGTAGGAGTTAGTTGGCAAAGACTAATTAAGATGTTGGTTTGACTTGTTTCTTCTGTTCTCATCCCTTTCCTGTGCTGTGCTTTTACCAGTTCTTATTTCGTATTCCCCCCCCCCAAGGGTTCCACATATTGGAACTCTTAGAAAAATCTCTCTCTCTCTGTTTCTCTCTCCGACGTCTCTCCCCCTATTCCAATTATGTTCTGAAGAGTTCTTTCAGAAATTTGTTTTACTTACAGTTCCGGCTTCAATTCTGCTGCTTCATAATCGCACTCAACTGGGTTTCTTTCGGTTTGGTATTATTGGATTTTTTATTTGCCTGTAGTGATTCGCTTTATGATTGTGAACTTCATTTGGCTGTGACGTCTTGCGATGCCTATTAATGCAGCAACTCTTTATGGCTCTTGATTCCAGTTGCTTTAAGTGCAAGTTAGGACAGAATGCCACTTCAGAGCTGCAAGTCATAACTTGTGTGACCTTCTTCTTAATGATCCACCAACTTGTCTGTCTTCTTGTTATCCAGTTATAAATGCATGAGAAACCCAAGTTTTGCTTTCTTCCAAGCTTGATATTGCCTTTTTTTGGCTTGCCAAGCCATTATTTTGGAATCAAACCTGGTAGTTTGGTTCTGATTCTTTCTTCGTTTATACCATATTGACAAATCATGTTTTAGAATCTTCTCTTAAGTTGCAAATTATTACCTTTGTGCCTTCGCACTTTAATGGTACCTATGGGTTCACAAGACTCACCCCCAAATCCAGCTTCTGGCATGCTACACCAATTCATTATCTCAGACTCCATTGCTAGTCAAAACCAATTTCAAAGTCAGAATTTCAGCGTTTTCGGTCCAGACTTGCGAGGCAGCAACACATTTTCTCAGTCTCATGGTGTATTGCCAAGCATAAAGTCTCTCGAGGAAAGAATGTCTAGGTCAATAGACCTAGTCCAAGTTCCCTCGGCAGTTCAAGAATCTGAGATTAGCCATACCAGACACCTAATGGATCTTCTTGGAGCGGCAAATGAGACTAATCATCAAGCTCAAAGGTTATCACTGTCTCTTGGTTCTCGGATGCTTGTTCCCCAATTTCAGTACAGGCAGAGATCCTTTAATTCGGATCTCATGAGTCCTAGTTACTTAGTTCCTAGAGAAGAAGCAAGGGAAGCATATAATCTTGGAGGTGAACAAGTAAACAACGACTATTCTCTCACTGGTAGTGGATTTCCTCAATCATCAACCTCATTAAGTAGACCATCTACTTCTTACGGAACAGAATCTTTTGCGGTTGCTATAGGGAATTCAAGGTATTTAAAGCCTGCTCAGTCCCTGCTAGAAGAAATTGTGCATGTAAGTTGCCAGGCAGTTGAAATTAGCAATGAAAAGTATGTTGGGAAATTATTTCCTTGTGGCCAAAGAGGATCTCTAAGACTTTCTTCTGAATTAAAAGTAGAGCTGTGGGGTATTGGGCTTGTTCAAGCCGAGAAACATGAACTCCAGCTTAAAATTGCAAAGCTTATAGCATTGTTGAAGGAGGTAAGTCCAAAACTCCACACTGTATTAAGTTTATATGTTCTGTGTCAGCAGGCTAACTTTGATCGCGTCCGAACTCGAAAACCGATGAGATATTTTGTTGATTTCAGGTTGAGGGAAGATATGAGAAATACTACCATCAAATGGAAGAAGTGGTATCATCATTTGAGGAAATAGCTGGTTTAGGAGCGGCCAAATCCTACACAGCTCTTGCGCTCCAAGCCATGTCCAAGCATTTCTGCAACTTGAGAGATGCTATAGTGTCCCAAATCGATGAGACAAAAAGAAAATTCTCTCGAGATTTACCAAAAATCAGCACAGAATTGTCACAACTTAGCTTGTTTGATAAAGAGACCAAACATAACCGGATATCTCTTCAACAGCTTGGAATGATGCAAAGCCAAAGGCAAGCATGGAGACCCATCAGAGGGTTGCCAGAGACTTCTGTAACCATCCTTCGCTCTTGGCTTTTTGAACACTTCTTGCACCCGTAAGTGCTAGCGAAACTCTATGGTGATCATACTCTTACTAAAACTGTGATTTACCCACTTCATTTGTCACACACAGGTATCCAAATGATTATGAGAAACTAATGTTAGCATCGCAGGCAGGCTTGACAAAGAATCAAGTAAGTTTTTAATCTTTCATTAACATGTTACCTTTCTTTATAGTTTAGCTTGACACCGATAAAGTTGTGGGCAATTCATTGTTGTTTTAGGTATCAAACTGGTTTATAAATGCTCGAGTCCGGCTATGGAAGCCTATGATAGAAGAAATGTACAAAGAGGAGTTTGCAGATCACTCAGAGGACTGAAGGAAAAGGTTGATAGCTAAGTCAATTCCTTCTTCAAGCTGTGTTTCGTTGTATCTTTTATGCAATAGGAAATCAACATCCTCTTCAATCATTCATCCTTGAAAATCTGAGAACAGTCTAGACCTGTGATTTTCAGGAAAAGCACAAATTGCCATGGGAGCAGATCCTACGCAACTAAGCTGTTTCAACTTTTGATGTTTATTTTCTATCACTGTTTAAAAAATTTGGTGAGAGCAACATGTCCAAGCTAGCAAATGCTAAGCAGCTTGATAGGCATTGATTACTGCAGTACTAGGACACCTAGGAATCTTGTCAGTATCATACGTGATGGCAAATGCATGCATGTAACCTGGACTACTTGGGATCACTCTCAAGACTGAAACGGATAAAGCACTGGCATTAGTAAAAAAAAAAGACAAAGTTGTCACATCTTGTTATCGGCTTGTCTTCTTTCCAATAAAACGTACGTGTGTGTGTGTGTGTGTGTGTGTGTGTGTGTGTGTGTGTAACTTCTATTATCTATTATAAAACCTGGACCACTCTTTAGCTGATTCAGGTTTATACCGATCGAAATTGAAGAAAAAAAATAAGGGAAAGAATTGATCTGGCCTTAACCATTCAAAAATTCAAGTTGATAATTAATTCGATCGACGATATAATTCGATCAAAACCCTACCGAAAACCCTCTTATTTTTTCTTAGAAAAACAAGATTTTTGTCAAAAACAAGTCAGTACTTGACACATAACTCGGCTTGCACCAGTTCAGGTTTCAAAACCATGCTTGCGTATCAGACATCTTTGTGAAACAAAAAAAAAAAGAAAAACCATATATAGTAATAAAACCAAACATGCCCTTGTTAACTAAAAACGCAAATTCCTTCCCTTCTTTCTTTTTTCAATTATCTGCAGATCCAGAAGGCGTTGAGGAGTACTCCCCCATGAGTTGTTCAAGAAACCAAAGCCTATATTGGCGTAGAATTGAATGAGTGTTAGCGGTGTTCTTTTCATTTTCTTTAATTGTGATCTTTTTGCTTCCTGCTGTTAATTCTTATTAGGAGTTCTAATTAATTTGAACACATTTTGTGGCAGAATGTAGTTGAATTTTCCCTGTCTTGGATTGATGTTGAAATTAATCTAATATGTTGGATTAGTGATGAAAAATATGTGTTTTTTTCGTAATTTTTTAAATTCAAGCTTTAAAATTAATATCCGAGAAGATTTATTAAATCTTTTTAAATGTGCTGAATCAATGTGAAGAATGCGTTTTTAATTTTTTTCAGAAAAAAAAAATTAATTGTCTGCAAGTTGATTAAAAAATATAGTTAAGTTAAAATATATATATATAAAAAAAATTAACATTGGGATAAACAATAATAATAAAAGGATCAAAATAACATATAACTCAGAACTAGGGGACCAAATACACCATTATCCCATCATACTCCATGATGCAAGGCAGATTTTATGAATTTCCCCAACTTTTATAAAACGACAACACCCCAAGAGCCCAGACAGACAGTCCTCTCTCCCTCGCTCTCTGTGCGCGAAAGAAAACAAGAAAGAAACCATGACAAGCAGCTCCGCTTCGTCACGCAAGGTCTCTCTATCAACCTGTACCCTCTCGGCAATCTCCGCATATGCTTATTTTATGCCCTAATTTCTATTTTTTTGTGATCTTTGACTTTGTGTTCATTTTTAAATTTTTTGACTTCATTCTTGCGTAGGCTTTAAGCAAGATCGCTTGCAACAGACTGCAAAAAGAGCTTACAGAATGGCAACTCAGTCCTCCTTCAGGTTTCAAGCATAAAGTCACCGATAATCTCCAACGGTACCGTTTTAATCACGATTTTAATTGATATAGCTTTGATTGGGGATTATAAATTTGGTTAATTTGGGATTATTTCTTCTCTAAAAGATGGGTGATTGAAGCGAATGGAGCCGCAGGCACTCTTTATGCAAATGAAACTTATCAGCTTCAAGTCGATTTCCCTGAACATTACCCTATGGAAGCACCTCAGGCCAGTGATTTCTTTTTTTTTTCTTCTAATTTTGTGATTTTTGCAAATTTATACGAATTAATTATTTGAAAATGAGTGTGATTAATTATTTTATTTGGTTAAACTGATGACACAGGTGATTTTCGCCCCGCCGGCTCCTCTGCATCCTCACATCTATAGCAACGGACATATCTGTTTAGGTATTACTTAACTCGTAGTAGTAACGTTTATTGACATTTCCCTCCTCCGTGTTAGTTTATTGAATTAAAGCATTTCTTTACCTGTAATTAAGTGTTATGATTATTGACTTAGGTATTGCCTAAGCTTTTAGTGCAAATTCCCATAGGTTTTTGCTCCGATTGCAAGGTCCATGATGCGATTTTAAGATTCTTTGAATAAGTGCTTGCAAAGCATTGTCTCAAGGAGATTTTTAAGCGATGGTGGTTGTCGTAGGTGAGTAGGACGGAGCAGCGCGTGCGTCTTGCTTTTTTGACAAATGAGTTTTTTTGAAACAATGGTGTGCGATGGTAGCTCCTACTATCATCAATGTATGGAAGGTCGGTTGTGGTACCTGGAAACAATATTTACTCCGTCCATGTATTAGTTACTCTGTTAATTAAATGTTATGTTGGGCAGTAGAAGCTAAAAACAAATGTGAAATATAGAAAGCAAACTTTCAATTTGTTTTCTTCCCTGTTGTATTGCTTTCCATCTCAAAAAATTTATCAATTCAATCATTAACTTATTAACCAAGTGGACTGTATTTGGATTTTTTCTGGTTGCAAATATTATTTATCCGTGTGAAGGAGGGGTAGGGGTTTGTGCATTACTGCCCAAAGATTCGTTACGCTTTTCCATCTCCAGAAGACAATGAAAATAATCTTATTTGACTTTTCATTTGCTTCCTTCTTGAACCAAGTACATAGTCAGCTGTGCCTGGAACAGATAAATTGTAATATTCTTGTCATTTGTTCTTGGTCCTTGCAGATATACTGTATGATTCATGGTCCCCAGCTATGACTGTTAGTTCTATCTGTATCAGCATTCTGTCTATGTTATCCAGCGCAACCGTGAAGGTTAGGTTCAATTTTGTTGAGAGTTAAAAGCATTTTTTGTTCACTCTACCTTTTCTGTCAAGACTAGTATATAGCAATGCTCATATACACTGTGATGGTTCGCAGCAACGTCCTGCCGATAATGATCGTTATGTGAAGAACTGTAGGAGTGGACGATCTCCCAAGGAGACAAGATGGTGGTTCCATGATGATAAGGTTTAATTCCATTTTGTATTTGTTGTTTGTGTATAACAACAAGGCTACCAGTTCTATTTCTCGTGGATAGTGTGGAATGGGGCCTGGCAAGGCTTTAAGCCCCCAAGGCCCTGGCATTTTTCCTTTTTCCTTGCCGTGAATCACGTACCTGATATTTTTACTTTGTATTTGGTGCTTCCCTTATGGGATCGCAGACAATCTATACTAATCAAGGAGAACAAATTATATGGATTCTCCTACTATTACTGTCTTATTAGGAACTAAAAACCAAGTACAGCTAAGGTCATTAGATTTCCAACAGAACCCGCATATATTCTAATGGCGTCTGATGTATTTCTTCCAGCAGAAACTATTGGAGATTCTGTGGTATGTATTGTCAAGTTAAAAATTTCATATCGCAGAATGGCATGAACACTTTCAGTTGAATGAACATGGAATTTTTAGCTTGAACGGTTCTGAGTGTCATGGTGATTTTAAGCCTTTTATACATGTGGAAGTAAAGGAATGTTGTTGAGCCTGCTGTCTCTGAATAGCCTAGGCGAAAGGGGTTAGCTTTGTGGTTCAAATCATTGTACAAGGTAGGCTTACGAGGGCGTGGGGAAGAGACTTGTTCACATTTATCAGCAAAGGTGTCTCCTCGCCTGTTGCATGAAAAAGAAGGCTTGTTGTCAATGTTTTAAGGTTCTCAAAAGCGTCACCTTTCGATCTTCTTATGCTTCAAGTTTTTATGCCTTTGACAAGGCTCGTCACTCGAAAAAGAAAGGCACTCATCAAGCACCGCTAAATAATATTCACTGCGGTTGCCCCCATTTCTAATAATAACGACACTCTTGTCAGTCTAATCATCGTTTTTATTTTTTTAATATCTATAAATGCTTCAATGAATTATTTTCCCTATATGTTCCGAAAAATTAATTTTTTTGTGATACTCTATTTTCTTGAATTCGAAATGAGATGACAAGAATGTGATATCGCTTTCAAAGATGGATGGCAGATAAGCTCATGCTTAGGCAGAGTTTACATAGCGTACTGTTTTGAGGAAGCCTGCATTATTGCTTCTTCCTTCCAAATTGCAAGTGGGGACAAAGTCTGTGCCCCTAGACATCCTCTTCTCTCTTTCAGAGGGAGTTTGATTTGTTGAGGTTTGGTTATTGGATCAAGTTGCGGCCATAATCAAGTTGCCAAATGGATTATATAAACCTATTATAATTAAGAAGTGGCATGAGATTACGACATTCTAACCTCGGAACTTTGCTTGCTAGAATGATGGAGCCACAAATGATAAGTTTCTGGATTCTCTTGTTTCTAGCCATGGTATCTCTTGAATTAAGAGGTGCAAGAACAGCGCTGCTTACACCCAGGTCAATGTCACTAATGCTCTAGATCCTCCCGAGCTACTAGGAAATCGTAACAAGACTTCTCATCCTGAAGTTGTGGTCAACGACAACAAGAATAGATATGGTGGATACTATGGAGGAGGAGGTGGCGGTGGAGATAAGTTTTCGATGTGGGGGGGGACGTAGCAGTGGTGGATGGGGAGGCAGAGTTGGTGGTGGCAGCTGGTATAAATGGGCTTGTTGTGGTGGGAAAGGGAAGGGAAGAGCACGGAGAAGCATGAACAACCCCCAAAGCATAGGAGGGGAGTCTTCAGCAATGAGGACAAAAGGCTTGGAGAGTTTGCGCAATGCATGGGAAGAGGAAGGTGTAGAGGCATGAGGTTGGATTGCCCTCTTCACTGTGGTGGACCTTTCTTCTATGACTGCCATTCTGCCACCATATGTGCAAGGCTCGTTATTTCCTATTTCTCTAGTTAATCCTACTTCTGGCCACTTCTAATCATTAATTTTGCACATGCAAATCATAATGGTGATTTGATGAACTATTGCCTTTTATCTGTGAATATGGATTGATCAGGTATTGATTGGTTTAAGTAATGTGCAAGAAATTATGTTCTAGATGTTTGAATGAGTCGTCTTTGATTGGCTTTGGTTTGAAAATACGAGGTTAATATTTATGCAGGCAAAGCATTACCTGTGAGTGGAAATATTTACAGCGTTATGTATATGTATCTTGTACAACTAGCAAAAGCATCCGTTGTCGTCCAGCGGTTAGGATATCTGGCTTTCACCCAGGAGACCCGGGTTCGATTCCCGGCAACGGAATTTTTCACTAGCTGGCGGGGAAACCATTCTTTTGTCAGACAAATATTAGATGGATACCAATAATTATGATTAACTAAAGGTAAATCTAGCAAGAAAATTATTATTTTACCACCTAGTTAGAGTATGACCCAAAAACTAATACTCATTAGTTAATGATTGTGATATTAATGAAGCTTTCAACACATTAATTTAATATCATTCAAAATTAATAATCATACATTTATGATTAACGTAAATTTAGCCTATCTGTCTAGGTATCTTTCTCCTTTTATTTCAATATTAATTTTGGATTTTTTTGATATTTTCATTTTTTTATTTAGCCTATGGTTAATTAGGGCAAACTATTTAAACTCTTATTCCGGGATTTGAAACTTGTTATAAATTTCAAAAATATTATTGTGTTTTTTTTTAGGATTAAGGCAGGGCTCTTCGGGTATTAAAATCTGCTGATGTAATCCTATCTGAAGATACAAGGCATTCTTGGAAATTACTTCACCGTTATAATATCCGTACTCCACTGGTGAGTTTTTGGCTTTCTGCCTTGCCGTTTTGGAGATTTGTTTTGTTGTTAATCGTGTGGTTTAGATTTGCAGCTGAGTTATCATAAATTTAATGAGTCTCAAAGAGAACAGACGGTGTTAAGGAGGATGAAACAGGGCGAGGTTGTGGTGCTGCTGATCGCGACGCAGGGACACCTGGCATTGGGGGTCCTGATGCAGAATTGGTAAGCATTTTGTAAGTTTTTTAAATAAGTTTCAGCTCCTAGGTTGAAAGAATCCGTTGCGCATGTTTGGTTGATTATGTGGGGTTTAATGGATGCTTGTTTGGAATATGGTTGTTGGCAAAGCTGTGCATGGATGAAAATATTCCGGTTACCCCAATTCCGGGACCTTGTGGTGTTGTTTCCGCGCTTTCCGCTTCAGGCTTGGCTACTAATGAGTTTACATTCGGTAATTTTGATGTAATTTTTTATGCTCATATTGTGTGTTGATATATTTCTGATGTTTTGCTAGCAGCAATAAGATCGTCAGAAACTGATTATACGAAGTATTGTGTTAGTTGGATTTCTTCCTAGGCATGGTCCATCCAGGAAAGAGAGGCTGATGATGGCTTCTGCAAATGAAGCAAGAACACAAATATTCTATGTTCTTCCACACAAGTTTTCTCAGTTTCTCAAAGAATTTTCATCGCTTTTTGGTGTGTCGAGGTATATATGGCATATCCTCATTGTATAGCACTGTTGATTTTACACATCTTTGCTGTACTGTGCAGTTCTTTCTCAAGTTCTTGAGGATATGCAAGCTCTTACTAGTTCTAGGGCAACACTAAAAAATGTATTGGTTTTATGTTGTAGGCTATTCCAGTTAGATGTGTATAATTCAGATTAAGCAAATTTCTGTGTGCTAGACTTTCTTTATATTAGTTCCAACCCTTTTCAATGCAGTGGTCCAAGTGATTGAAATTAAACCCTGCTATGAGTTCACTTTATGGGGATGATGGGACTTATTGATATTCTGACCTCTGACCTTCACGGATCAAATTAATTCCATTTATTTGTTAAATAGATAAAGATAACGTTATCAAAAACAATAAATGGAAGATGTGAACTGGAATGACAGGCTACATGATTCAAAGTATATGAAATCTGACCAGAACCGGAAAATGATCAAGAAGATTTATCTATTCTTTTAGATTCCATTTTTAACACCTATGGGACGATTTGGAGAAACCCACCTATAGTGAGTATCAGGAGAGTGATGGTGCGGTAAGATAAGTGATTTCTTAGTATTGGTTATTGCAGTAAATGTAATTGCATTTCAGGGGATGTGTCATGGCTCGAGAAATGACAAAAACACATGAAGACGCAGGTTTTTGTTCATTACTTTCTACACAGTTTATCCTGTTCATATAGTGTTTAAGAGTTTGGATAATGATGCTGATTGTGGAAGTTTGAACTAAGTTGTGTAATTTCCCCCAATTGCCATGAATAATAAATATCAGGCCTCGGAAGATGATGATGCCTTATTAGTTACTTATCAGTTGAATTCCAATTTTTGTGTCCTCCTTGTTCACTGATCAAGATGAGTGTGCCTAATCAGTTTTGGTGGGGCACTCTGGTGGAGGCAAAAGAATCAACAACCTAAGGAGGAGATGACACTGCTAATTGAAGGCAGGACAAACTGTTCGGTTGAGACTCCGTCAGAAGTTCAGCTTGAGCATGAATTGAGAGAATTGATCTCCTGTGGGCATACTCTATCTACGGTGATGGCCTATTTGATCAGAGATGCAATGCATCAGTGTTGCATAAATTCATTCCCCACACAAATGCTTCTGAAGTTGACAACGTGGAATCCAGTTAGCTTTGATGTCTTAAAACTTGATGAGCTACTGAATTGTGACTGGTTTTTATTGGGACAAAATATTGTTGCAAGCTAGTAGCAGCAAAAGCAAGACATGTTTAATGGTAACATCAGTTTCATCGGCATGGTCTTTCTTTGTTCCCAAAAGCATTGAAACAATTAATCCTTGATTACCATTTAAGAAATTATTTAGTTCTTCAGGTGCATTGCTTCCTCGTTCATATAAAAATGGGACTCACCATGATAACTATTTTTGGGTCCCGTTTTTGTGTGAGGGACGGAGCAATGCATCGTGTGTGGCTAATAATCTCTCCTATTATCATATGCTCTTGCTCTGTTCTCCAACTGTGGTTATGATTCGCTTCGGTGTGCATGTGGGCAGTCGAATCGGTGGCTGAAGGAACGAACGTGAAGACAGAAAACAATATATTCGCTGGCATTGAAGAAATTTGGAAAGCAACTTGAAGCTGATGATAATTAATTTAGTTCATGTAACTTGCATTGAAGGAATTTTTTCATCGCCTTATTCGCTTTTTGAGTAGAGATGCCAGTTCTAATCCACTTCTGCATTCTCCCCTTGCTTCCAGAAGTCAGCAAGTGTACAATTATTAAAGCAAATCGAAGAAAATGTTTTTTCCTCTAAGAAGTTGAGAGCGGGCAAGGTGAACCACCCAGAGGTTACTGCCAGCATGCTATTAAGGTCCCAGGGCAAGTCCTTTTTAGCCGAGAGGAATGAGGAAGCGGTGAACGAGAACTTAAACATGAAGGCGCTCCCTCCATATTGGCCAACTTTTGAGCGAGATTTCTTACTTATATCGGGTTTTTGTCCACCTGCTAGCCTGTCTTGTATCATGGAATCGCTTTCATTGTTTACTAGGCTTCGTTTTGGTGGGAGATGGTATGCCTTTTATGGGTTCACTACCAGCATGTTTTTTTTTTTGTACACTTCATTGTATAAAACTTGACCGATTGATCACCAAGTTGAATGGATCTGATCTCGTGGGATAATAGCCCATCAGTCTATGGAGTACTGGATTGAAAAAAAAAAATTCCAATTTTCAATCACCGATGACATATACTTTCTTCCTCCTTTCACTCTTGATTAGAGTTGATCGGTGCATGGTACAACAATAGGGTCACGGTGATCATGGATAACAAAATGATGATGGAACCTTTGTCCATTACAAAGTTGTCAAGAACTAAAAGAAGATATCACTGGGTCAATAGGGTCACAGTGAAGTGGGCTGGATCACGGAACTGGAACCAGCTGTGAGCTTGTAAGCACAAGCTCCAGAGAAGGGGATCGACATCACTGGGAGCCGCTACCTAGCATGACATGTGCTGTCCATGATCCCTGGACCCAATCTTTATCAGCTCAAATCTCCACCCACAGATTTTCATTGCCTGGAATGACAAATTACTCACGACCACCACCACTGTAAGAAAAACCCTCTTCGAAAACCCACAATATTCCTTTTCTTTTCTTGCTATATACTAAAATAAATTAAATCCAGACCACTGATACTGCTGAATGCTATTAATCCAGCGTCACTGATTAAACAAGACTATATGTACAAGATTATTAACTTCTAGAGGTTAGTATACTATGTTGTGTAGCATAAGTAGACTATCGTGTGTCATGATCACCATGGGGACACCGTCCTAGTAGAAGAAGGAAAGGAGGGATTGAATATACGCTGGCCAGTTGCTAAAATATGCCTTGGATCAAATTCCATTTTCCTTCGAGAAAATTGGTCCCACTTATCTCCAAAGTGGTCCATCCATTCCTCTTGTGTAGTATAGTGAGGTAAATACTGTTTCACCTTGATCCCTGCATCATCGCAGAATCTGAGGATCTTATGGTTCTGATTTGTCAGGTACTCCAAGGACTGAGTCTCTTCACCATTATCCAACGCTGATCTTAACAATGCCACTAGATAAAACACATCCTCATCTGGGGTCACAACTGAGCTCCTTTGGTCCCACCTACACAAGATCAAGAACACCAACACTAAAGTTAAGAAACATCATTCGCATTTAGCAAACAAGAAAAAATTAAGACAGGACATCAAAGTTGGATCTTTCTCGACCGAGAGAGTTCACAACGCAGGGATTCGATGGATTTGAAGAGACCAGTGGGGCCTTTTCGGAACTCAATTGGACAGTATATATAAACTTTATCTTGGTGCAAATATTGATGTCGATCAATCATGTTTTAGTTCTATTTGTTCATCGAAGGGCATGGTAGGAGTTTTGGAAGTGGACATGATACCATCTTCTAATGGAGGACCCATGAAGTAGATCGCCTGACAGGAGAATCTGTCATTTGGATGATCACTACCGTCAATTTGTTGTTTTCCAGTCAACAAAAGAGAAAAGTGTTTGTCAATCCTAGCTGGCCCTTTAATACAAAATATTTCATCTGTTGTGCTGGCTCTTTTGCATGTGGGCCACGTGTATCCATATGATTCAGAGGACCACTATGCTCATGGGTCTACCTGATTTTTTTCTCTGCATCTATCCCTCCTCTTCGTCTTTTCATTATCATCTCTTTCAAGTCCTTAAGTAAGAACTCGTTTTATAATTAACTAACAACTTATTATTGGAACAAGAAAGTATTATTGCAGTAATGCCTTGTATTATTGAAGGTTGATAGCTACCCCCCAACGTGAAGAGGTAATCTCTAGCTTAACTCTTGCTACCATTATAACTTGCTTTGTTCTTGTATTATTGGCAGGCAAGAGGGTTCCAGGCATGCCTGCTTGTCCACAAAATTTAAACGTACGTATACATGTGTTCGAAGCGTATAAAAGTACATAAATTATACGTGCCAGTGCTTAATTACGTGTACGGTTGGATGACAACAACATGAGGACACTTGATGAGAGCTAGCTATACATTAATATCTCCATGTTGCATGCATGCAGTCTCAAGTGAAAAGGATAAAGATGAGATGGATGTATCATGCTTTTTACAATAAAGTAAGAATTACTTACTTGTTTTTGTTCATAGGGTAAATTAGAATGGGTCCACTTGTCTTGTTATTTCCTAAAATGCCCTTAAAGACACCTCTGTCGAGGTCAGCCATCCTTGATTTGGGAACAAAAAGGTTGAGCCAAGGGTGTGGCACCTCCCAAAGTCCCTTGGCTCTTAGCTTTAACTCGGCCTTGTGGACACGATCCAAGAAATCAATATAGGGCAAATCTGTTGTGAAGACTGATGATGGTATAAAATTCAATCGTTTCATCAAAGCCTCCACTTCCTGCACACAGTGGAACCAACCACCAATTAATTGTAATTTGTTGGTGCCATTATAAGTACACTAGAGAAATATAATCAAAGTACACAACAAAAATTAAAGCTGCTGCTGCTAGCTAGACATAGTTGCTTCTGTCGGATAAGTTTGAATCCAATTAATTAATACTTAATAAACTCTGGAAAGGAGAGATTGATTAGAAGAGAATAATTTGGTGGGTGACCGGCTTATAGATTTAGTAATACTTGGGATCGAATGGGACGATAGATTACACTAGATCTCCCATGTTTTCTTGTACGTGTCTTGTAGTATTTTTATATTAGCTAGTACGTATAAAAATATTTGCTAACTAATCACAATCATATAATCTAGGAATCGTGGGGAAACCTTGTGGGCAGCACATTGTTAAAAGTAGAGAAAATGTGTGGGTACGTACAATAATACAAAAGAATAACAACGATGATAGTAGAAGGTTCTAACTTATTGTAAAATTAAATAAATTAATTGGATTAGCGTGCATTTCGAAACAAATTTGAATGAGCACAGACATTGGTAGTTTCAATGTTAAGAAACCTGGACAGTCTCGATGAATTTACTTGTAACCTGGTTTATTTATGTTATGGACTCGGTTCTGACTGAGAAAAATAAAATAAAAAACCGACAACAGGTTAAAACCCCATCAAAAACCCTTTTTTTATATAAAAAATAAAATCAAAGCATCATTGTCTTGATACTTAAAAAAAAAACAGGTTAGCCCTATAATTCATCATCCAAGCCTTACCCCGCAACAACCTCAATTCCGGTCTTAAAACAGGAGGTAGTTTTCTAAATCATTTTTTAGCTGTTCTAGAAAGTCTTAACAGCATCGTTAGCACCTGCAGGAAATAAAAACGCATCCTTCATGAGGGATGAAGGGAAAAATCCAATCAAATGCATGGTTTTCGGCTAATTGCTCTAAAACAGCTCGATCGCAAGGTATTTGTCGAGTGCACTCGGCAGAAGTATTAATTATTCGTAACATAGATATAGGGTTGTCCAGCCAGTACCATCTTTGGAGAAAAACATTATAAATATTGCAATACTACATTATTATTCACATTTTCATTCTCTTAATTATGCTATGCACTTAAATAATTCAGTCATAGGGCCATTTGAGACGAGGTCAGGTGTCAAGGCAGGCAGCAGGACGACCGGATTATTATTAAGTTCTTATTAATATTTTTACGAAAAAAAGCCGTAGTTTTATAACCACTTTAGACAGTTTACCATAGTTATGATCAAAACCAATACATCCACTTTCTGTGGACGAATTAAAGGGGTTTTACCTGATCAATGGTATCGGCAGTGGCTTCATCGTAATTCTTGGTGATCTCTAAGCAGTACAGCACACCCCCATTAGCCCCGATGGAGCTAATCTTAACAGGATTACGAGGGGAAAAGAAAGAGGACCTCCAATTGTTAATAAGCCCTTCATCAACAATGACAAATCCTTCAACATAATCGAATTTCTGGCTATAAGGGTTTCCATGCAAGGAAATGAGGTACTCTTGGTCCCCGGTGAAAGTCGAGAAGTTGGAGTACAGTACTCTAATCCACCTCACCTACAATAATAAAACAAACAGAACATGAAAAATAAAGAAAAGTACAAGTTAGCGGCAAAAGCAAGACGTCAACAACTTTGCCAGCTTTAGAACAGCCGTTTGAATGGGTTAAAAAGCTTGCATGGACCCAACCTTAACTCATGGGTCATGAATAATGATGCGCTTTTCGTTTTATCATTAACTAATACTAGGAAATTTATGCTAAGTTACGAGCCCCACCGTGGAATGAACCAAAATCTGTTACCAACAAGTGAAAACATTATTCGCAACAAGGGGGAGAGGGAGAGGGAGAGGGAGAGGGAGAGAGAGAGAGACATACCCTTTGAGGAGCTGGTTCAAGTGCAATTCTAGCCCTTGTGATGATTCCAAACTGTCCTAGACCACCAAGAACAGCATGGAACAGCTCTGAATTTTTTTCTTCTGAGCATGTCGAGAGCTCACCTTTGCCTGACATCCAGTAGCTGAATATTAATTACATCAATATAAAACCAATCCATTTCCCAATATATACAATTAAAGCAGGAAAAAGATAGAAACAGACAATTCGATACACAAAAAATTAAAAACACTTTCAGATGACCAAAAAACAGTCATGTGTCACCGAGTGTCAAAAAAAATATATATAATTGTTAATGAAAAGAACAGAAAACCCAGAACTAAATTGTGATGAAAAAAATTTACCATTCAAAAAAACAAGAAATAGAGAAAAACCAGCCATGCAAGAAATGTCATGAATATTATTATATGACCAACCTGTAACAACGTCAAGCTCATAGACATTGCTAATTTGAGGTCCATGATTAAAAGCTTGCCCGCTGATTCCACCATTTGATAAGGTACCGCCTACTGAAAGATACAGATAATCTGTCCATGATTTCGGTGCTAGCCCATGCTCTAATGTACTCCTTAACACATCTATCCACAGCTCCCCTCCCCACACGTCTACGTGCTTCTCCTTTATCGATACTTGTGGCTTATCCAGCTTCCTCAATCCAAACCGACTCCCTCTCGAGCCCCCACTCATTTCAATCACCACCCCGTTACTTGTCTGCGCCTGGCCGTTTATGGAATGCCCATGTCCCCTAGCCGAGACAGTGAATCCATGAGACGATATGTAAGCCGCTCGAACAAGCCGGGCAATGTCATCGGCGGAACCGGGGTGCAAGACTGCCATCGGCTCGGCTCGGGTAAGCAAGCCGAAGTCCAGCGACGCCGTTTCGACATCAAACTGGTCGACGCTAAGTTGACCGTCAACCCCAAGAAGGAGTAGTTCCGATGGGTCAACGGTCAACCCTACCGTCACAATTAGACGACAGATAGCAAATGTTAAAAGAAGCTTAGTAGTCATTTTAAGTTTTCTTGTTTTCTTGCTTTGGTCGTCTTGAATGTATGGAGGAGCAAAGAATCCTTTATAAAGAAAAAATCAAGAAAGTGATGGCTTATAGAAGAAGGTATAAGCGGCGGAAGTGGTGGTGGTAATGGAGGTACGTGGTGGTGGGTCTTTATAAGGGTAAGAGGTAAAGGTAGAGAACAAAATCTGGTGACAGTGTTTGTGGTGGTGGAGGCTATCGTGGGGCTAACGTAAGATAGATAGCGCTTTAAAGATTTTCCACGCAAAACATGAAAATCCAGATTCCCTGCTAATCTTCTCTACACTCTTTTTGCACGTTGCACAGAAAATAACACAAGTGAATTAAACGAGGAAATCAAGAAAAAAAAAATCAACGACAAAATATTTTTGCAGCAGTCGAAAATAAATTAATTTCTTTTGTGTGTTGGGTTAACAGAGAGAGAGAGAGAGAGAGAGAGAGACTGAGTCTGACTAACGTGTCTTTGGGTCGTTTGTGTGTTGTGTCTAGGATATAAGATACAGGTTCTCAATTTATAGGACAAAAATGGGGTGGAGAAAGTTAGAAGGGACACGTGGATGTTCACGTGCGAGAGGTGAGGTGACACGTGTGGAGGAAGAGAGTGAGGCAGGATGTGGGGGCAGGGGGCCAGGTTTTTGAATAGAGGGCCCAGATATGGATACGGAAGATCTATGCAGGGACGGCTGCAAGGGAGGGTTCACGTGGTTGCAGAGGCTGGACGAATTGTGCAATTAGCTTACAAATTAAATGGAAATGATCAATTAACACAGTACCAAGAAATTTTAGTGAAAGTTTCCATGAAAGATAGAATTGCTTTTTTATAAACAATTATCATAAATAAAGGCATGTATTTTTAAAGGAGTCGTGAGCATTGAATTGGGTGTCGGGCGGTCAAAGTTGAACTCCCAAAAAAACACATACATATTTCATTACAACACGCGAGCCAAATTGCAAGGCTGGTTAATATAGGCCCTAGTTTTGCCATTTATGGAGATATTGTAAGAGTCAAAAATACTACAACAAAAGACGGTCCCAGTTCATCAAGTGGATGCTTCTCTGTTAATAGTCCATGACTGGTCAGCAAAGAATATGAGGATTCTTGGAGAGATAAGGTATCTAATCCTCCCAAATTAAGAGACAAGGAAGTTTCTTGTTGTGACTCTATCGGCAAATAGTAGATAAAAAAACTGAATGACAAAAGAGACTAAAGGGCAGTTCGTGGTACAAGATAATGTTACAACTGGGCATGAATCACAACAAGCTTTGAAGAGTTCCAGTAATCAAGGATTACACATTGTCCTTCCACGTCAGAAAGATTTGGAAGATCAATCCAAGATATTCTCAGCTACTAACAGTTGTCAACAGATTGTTGATCAAGGCAAGGCAAATGATAGTTTATTTATAATTGGAATTTGTAGCGTTAATGAATGTCTCTTTTTTAAAAAATAACCATTTATTTTAAAAACAATAAAAAGAGTTGCTCAACTACAAAGTTTTTTATTATTATTATTATTGGTGTAGAGTGAACGGTCCAGTACCTATAAAACCACATACTTCAATATTCAACACAACAAAATCAAACTCACCAAAACATGTCCACCTTATCCCTCGGTGAAGGAAACTTCATCAACCCGCGTCTTACCTCCTCAAATTATCCATTATGGCATGAACAAGTCTTAGCTCTAGTATCCCATAAATTTAGGTAAAATGCATGAATTAGTAACATGTTCATTATAATCAATTGTATTTTATTATTATTATTTAAAACCAATGAAAGAGTCAAACATATTATTACCTCACCTGTCTAGACGTCCAATATGAATATTCTCTTGTGACCAGAGCTATAACATTCAGAATTATAAGTTAGTATTTAGAATACCATGAATTCTAATAATCAAATAATTTAAAATGCATATACCTAAAGAAAGAAATAGTAGACACCCAACAATTTATCTTTTATTTTGTAGACATGTTTTACATAGTTGCTAATACAGATATGCAATCATGACACCCCCCAACTGTAATTACAAATGACCTAAAAATCATCAAGTAAATGTCAGAAAACACAACAGTTTGCATTATCGGCAATACTCATGAAAATAAGACCACCAAACATATGTAATATATATGTTTGAGCATACATAATTAAATGGTCTGTTGTTGCATCTGCTGAAAGGGTCTTAAAATTAATATCCAATCATGCCAGCTTGATGCAGTCTCCCCTACAAGCATTGGATGGAAGCACTCATCCTAACAGACGATGACATAAAGTATCTCTATTAATCGACCTTTCACGGCCTGTCATGAGGGTTGCATACGTGTATTATTAATTCACAATGAATAACAATCTAAAATAATTGATTATTTAACAAAATAACCTAATTATACTTAATTAACAACTTAAATTATATCTAATTAATGTAATTTATAATTAAAATCCTAACATTAAATAAAATCAAATTAACATTAATTAAATATAAATTACATCAAATTAATTAAGGAAAAGTGTTTGATATATCTCTAAATATAAAATATGAACGAATGGTTAATGTTTTGACCGGAAAAACCCCTAGCCATCGGGTCGAGAGAGAAAGAGATGTTAGCCACAAGTAAAGCTAGAAAGAGATATGGGTGATGTAGCTATTATGGGCGTTTTTGACGGCGGGAAGAGAGAGATCAAGGCAGTGGTTGTGGGGAGAGAGAGAGGAGGGAAGAAGAGAAATGGGTTCTGGGGTTAAAACTGCACTTCAAAATATGCTACATTTTTAGTTATTTTTTCAATTTTGTTATTTTACTATTTTTTTAACCATGCTAAAAAACAAGAAAACTCACATAAAAAATCAGCACTAATGTGCCAAAATCAAAAGATCTGGACCTAGGAGCTACTCCATTACACAATCTACAAGACTCAATCGATGTACAAGAGTTAAGTCTCCATCAGAGGCAATGGACAAATTTGAATGATGTTAAGCAGATTAGTGGGGCAAACGTGGAATTGGCTTTAACGAACCAAAACTCTCAGTGGAAAATGGGTTTGAGTGTGGTGTTTTGGCGTGCAATATTACAATGACTGGACAGACTGTAACAACTAACAATAAACATGTGGGGGCAAACCTAAGACGAGACCAAAGGTTTGAGATTTGACTCCATCGATGCAAACACATTTACTTCCAGGAAACAGTCGACCCACGATTTTCTCTTTGTCATATGCATCTGCTCCGTTGGTGTGAACGGTTGATTTTCCTAGTCGTGTATTATTTCCTGTGTGCTTCTTCCTCGGAATTGGGTCCGAGTCTTTGGTCATTAGTCTAATCCATGTCTTGCATGCGAAAAATGTTTCCAGTTTATCACAACTCCATGTTTTTTTGCTCACTAAAATGACGAACAAAATAACTAAACTTTTATCTGCCATTTCTGGTTCCAGCAGGAAACCAAACAAATCAAATCAAATCACAGTTGCATAGAGTGAGAGACAATACTTGCCAGGTTTTTTTGAACAATATTTTTAGTGGCTTGAGTAAGGTAGATTATCGTAACCCCAGGAAGCAGGACGGGGGATGAAACTTTTAAGAAATTTTTTTCTGGGAGGGTCAAAACTTAAATTTTACTTAGTTTTAGCTTTAAATTTTAAATTATTTAAAAAAAATCATAAAAAAATAGAGGTATCCGAGTCACTATCAAACTCTTCTGAGTTCATCCCTATTAGAAAGGAGTCTTGTCCCTCAAAAATCATGTCTAATATCTTGTTTAGATAAAGCATAAATCTAACCATTTAGATGTGTATCGTAGAACTAGATTTACAATAATATATTATAGAAGATTTACAAATTTACAAACTAGATCCAATATTTAAATTTTGGAAGTCCAAGGAAGAACATATTCCCTTGAAGTTCTCTTAGATAATTCTATATATTTTTCTTGAATTTATAAGATATATTTAATTTGCTAATAGAGATTACTGTTAAATAATATTTATGTAGTCTTATTTATTAAGGGTAGAATAGTACTTTCAGTTTGACCTATATATACTTTATTTGTATTTAGGTTAACACAATGCATACTTAAATTTTTTGGAGTGAGATTTTGTCTTCCGCTTCTGCAAAATTTGGTATTTCGTCAGTTTCTGCAATTATTTTGGTATTTCGTCTTCCCTTCAGCTTTTGCAATTTGGTAATTCCGTTCAGTTTCTG
>Ga0307515_10001168_pt1 | contig 60054 bp, 56 predicted proteins | sample 17_EM_MG_FD_194513 | JGI IMG/M metagenome (GOLD analysis project Ga0307515, IMG submission 194513) | Populus trichocarpa ectomycorrhiza microbial communities from riparian zone in the Pacific Northwest, United States - 17_EM | ecosystem: Host-associated > Plants > Roots > Unclassified | place... | reverse complement strand
AGTACGACTTTGAAAGATATTCTGATTCTTGTTCTCTCGATACGCACTTCGAGTTCAGTTCCGCAACATCCATATCACCTGCGCCCGACCCCGCCCGTTACACCAGGTGGATATGGGGAATTTGGAAGTAATGACCTAATTGGAAGTACGCATATCACTATGCTAAGAACTATGATTTAATGGTTCTCTGTTGTACTTAGCATCTGTAGTAATCAATTGACTTTAAGTTGATGCGATATCCTGCTACAGTATACTATAGACACTCCCTCACATGTGCAAACACACACTCAACTGACTACCCAGTAACCCAACACCATGTGCAGAGTATCAGCCCATTGTGATACTACAAAACGAAAAGATCAATTCTTCCACTTCCTTAGTTGAGTGGAGGCCAATGTGTCCATGCAGAACCATCTCCACATCGAAAACAATGCACTCTCATCATGCTGTGCTTTTGATGATCGCTAGTGGCAAGTCGCCATACAGTCAGAGAAACTATGATAACTAATGTTTTTGATATATAATCCCATTATACCATTAGTTCCACCACAATCACTATCACCTTGTTTAATGGCACACACTATACATACTAGGCAACTGAGATGGCACTACATCTTGCACTGTAGCAAGCATGTGGTGTCAGAAAAGGATCAAATACCATGCCACATAATTATGGTACTAATGTAACCAGTTTAGAATGGCTACTATCAAAAAGTTGATAAGTTGCCTTAGTGTTTTCAGATTAAGTATCCCGCCAGGGATGGCATAGAGAATCCTTGTGGTATTCACAGCAGTTGATGATGGCCAGTAGATATGGAAAATACTATGATCGGCCAGAAGGTCAAAGTTGAATCTTGTCATCATCAAAAGGGAGGCGGTCCTTACAATTATCATGCGACTCGGCTGGGGAGATTTTGGCAAGTATCAATATATAGATAGATCGGATGTTCAAGGATGATATTATCTACACAGGTCCGTCTGCAACTGACATAAATAGTACAGAAACCACCAAGACAATTGGCAAACTGTGTAAGTAACAGACTATCATCTCCACATTGTTGGAATGTTAAGAAATAATGAGTGGTAAGTCTTGCTGTGGCTCATGATGGACAAAAATGCCACAATAACGACTATTTGTGACCAAGAGTGTCAAATCGGAAGCTGCCATCAATACAGAGCAGGGTTTGACTTCAGATGCTTCTATTCCCAACAGTAGCATAGAGTGGCAACATCAGTAATGGAAACAATGGTCCACAAAGTGATAAAGAAGATAATATGACAGAAATTCATTCAAATGTAAAGATTCAGCAGAAAGGCTGAGATTGGAAAAGCAGAGGGCATACCACTGAAAAGTGCAAGAGCTTCCTCAGATGCGATCATCTGATGGCAACAAATACTGCGGCAAAATCATTTACCAAAACAACTACACCTTTCACCACTTCACCCAAGAACTGTTGGTTGAATTATCGCTTCAACAAATGATCTATCAAGTGACCAGTTCAAGCACTTCAAGTGTAGAACTCATATCTCTGGACTGCAATTTTTGTTCGTCACTTACACTACATATCCTTCTTATACAAAGCAGGTATAGGGACCCAATGAGGTTATAGTATTTCACTGCACATATGGAGGTTTTAGGTTGATTTGTCCACAACCAGATGAGGTGATAGATATCATCATACTTCAAGAAGTGTTACATTTGCCACAACTGTTCAACATCATCACAGAGTCTCAAATTGTGGACAAGAATGTCAATGTCAAACAGTGATATCACTTCAGTTTCAACCTCTACAATTGGCATGGTGTCTCGATTTCCACTGCACCTCAGGTCAATTGGCTATATATTTTGGATTGAGTACCGGAATGGACTAAATACAATAATATCAACAATGACAGCCGTCTGCTGGGAAAAAATGAGACCGGGCATCGATCTCAGCAGAATGTAGTCAAACAAATGTTGTGGCATCATTCCATAGCATATATTGGTCTCAAGTCGGGGGCGATCTAGCCATCAATGCTGCATACTCTCAACATTACTATGAAGTGCAATCATCAATGTTGGATGAAAATCATATGAAAGAGAAAACATATTGTTCTGAATGTGACTTCCAAGCCCACAGCGCCTCCGCAGCTTGGGTGCTAAGAGATATGTAGTCACATGGAAACAGATATTACTGGAGCTGAAGCAATATATACTGCTCATTGTTGACAATGCCGAAAAGGCTTATAGATGAGTGCATATTGAAATAGCAGTCATGAAGTCTGGAGAATGTCAATAAGGAGAAAGCTCTTACCAATCAGAAGTCCAGCAACCAAACAAAGCGATTTTGTACAGACAGAGACAGAGAGTACACCTCCAAACAATTCGCAGAATACGTTGAATCACCAGGGAACATCATCATACTGACCACACCCTATACATTGCTATCTAAACAAGTAATTGAGCAGGTTAAACACACCCCCAAAGAGCACATAGGACAGATGTTGGATGATACTAGGCTCTCACGGAGGAAATGTGTCCTTTCGGTCATAGTCACAGTCAATTTTTTCAAAATCTCCACTGCAATATATTCAGTGGTAAGTCAAACTCCCTATGAGGCCAGGCATCAAACCAGCAGAAATCCATCTTCAAAACATCTCTGTGTTGTGAGAAACGTCCACTTCAAAAATGATGTGGAAGTGTCAATTGTTGTTTCCCTTTTCAATGCAAAGGTTTATAGCCAGTTCTACAATGGTGGATGCTTATATAGACAAGTATGTGTCAGTGTCAGTGTCAAAATTGAGGACACCTCTCCGTAGCTTGAATTCAAATTGCAGACTCTCCTCCAAGGTCACTCATCCATCTAGACTTGCCCTTGGAACTTGTTCACATAGATCATAGATCCCTGTGCACTGACCTTTGGTCGGAGGAACAAGCTTGCTGTTATTGAACATTTATGGTCGAAGGTACACACAATACAGCTCCTAAAAATGTTTCCTCAACCTCGCAGGAGAGAAGTCCATAGACATTGTGCATTCATGGCCACGAATGTCACCAGCGGTCGCTCACACCCAATGTTGCAAATCTAACTCCCAGTGCGTTCCTCCAGTGGTCAAAGCACAGTGCTTCCAAGGGGTTACAAGTATGTCTGCCAACATCTCCGAACTATCTGTGGTCCATTACCTGCCCACTGCCCATAGGTGATATAAATACCATACTGTATATTGATCCCTCCATGGCTGGTGACTGGTTGACCTGCTTATGAAATCACTTCAAATACATTCCAATGTTGACCGCAATTTATCTGATGAACCCGCCAAACTGCACTCCCTAGTTATCCCAAATATGTCCTATTGACAGGTAATTCATGTGCCATTATCTAATGTACAGATAGAACTCATCACTGTGGCCATCGCTGCAATTGAAGCCAATGCATTCAACACAACAATCAATGCTATTGCAGCCATTGCAGCCATTACACCCATCGTACCCATATCAGCCAATGCAACCCTCAAAGCAGTTCAGTGTGGAATATTGTCAGGAAGATTCACTTATTGCAATGTTGAATGATCATCTTTGGTTCATATTGTATCCTAATCCCGGACACATTTGCGACATATCCAGGCCTCCATTGCCTAGCTAGCATACTGGTTCGCAGATGTACTGTTGTGGCTTGATTGTTGTCGAAAATGGTGTCTGGATTGTTGTTGCAACTGGGCTCAAAACATGTTGTGAGGAACCAGTGCAGATCATTGATTTATTCAGTCAAAGTCTAAGATGACATGTAGCCTGTATACTAGGTGCCAGCCGTAACCCAAAGTAGCATTGCAACATACTGTAGAATGACTGGGTCTAACACTCTGTGTGGTCGGAGGTAGGTCATTTGTGCATTTTCCCAAAGCAAAACAAAGAAGCTTAATCACAGAGCCACACTTGGCATTTTCATTCAGTAAAGCATACTGACTATGCAGTACAATGTATATAATCCATAGGCCAAGATATTATACAATTTTAGCTATGTGGTATTCAGAGAAGGAATATGACACACAGCACCAAATGATGCGGATGAAGAGTTTTCAAATAAGCACTTCGACAGAAATCTCATTGAGAATCCCAAACCCACCCTTACAGAGCCAACCCGAAATCAAGCTGAGGTGTAATTTGATGACAAGTCACCACTGGAGCATATGAAGCATAGGATCAAATTATGAGACCTTGCTGGCAGTTAATGGTCACTTGCAGATGCATGGAAGCCACTGGCTGGAAAAAGACATCAAAACTATTATTGAACGTTGGCAGGGGTTGCACAACAGTCTATTGAGGACGAGGAATTCGATGATATCATTCCCATCCATGCTGTCACAGCTATGTCCGATGATCACAAGAATGAAACCAATAATCCGAAGCTGTACATCTTTGCCACTCATTCTCCGCTCACTGATTATTGGTACATGACCATGAACCAGGTGTTACTTGCAATTGGATACCATCAGGGGTTTCGAGTGAGGTGGAGCTTAAAGAAGGGAGTAATGTGATTCTGAGTCATTGAGTATAAATGATCAAGCAGAATTGAGTAGGTAATATGCACCAGTTTCAGGTGAGGCTAGTCAGTGTAGGCAATCCATGAAGTAGAGGCATTGACTATTACTATTCAGATGTACTGACTGCTCCTGATGGCCAGGTTTGAGTAGCCTTCACAATAGCTATAAAGCATAATCTCGAAATCAATTAATTGAACAATTGAGCTGATTTCATGGAAGGAGACTCAGAGGATGTGATATTTATGTACCCACAGGATGTATATTTTTGTTCCCTCTACACTGAAATCCAAGTTATTTACCCAACATTAACAAGCAGTTTGTGCAAGATGGTGCTGCGCTTGAGATAGTCTCATTATGGCCTCAATGAGTAGTCCCATATTTGGTATAGTACATTGAGTGATGTTGTAATTTCAATTAGATTCTGGGCATTTCGCATCAATAGAGGACTGTTCATGCTCCAAGGGAAGGACAATTATGTCAAAGTCCTTGCTGTCGTTGTTCTGTATGTAGATAGCCTTCTACCCATTGCATACTAGAGCCTGATTGGGCAGATCAAGAATGAGCTGGAGAAGACATTCTGGATGAATGATCTCAGTGGTATTTCAGACTTACAATGATGGCAATGCCCTACCATATAGAATATTTCAACTGAAGATTAATCCAATTGAAAGATAATTGGCAGATGGAGTTCATCAATCTGTTGTCCATTGTTATCGATTGGATTTGCTATCCAAGACACCACTGCAAAACCAGGTTAATCAGCTTCGATTGGGCAATACATCGATCTCATTGGTTGTACAAGATATGAAAATACTGTCCACCTATGTCACAGTATGGGACCCAATTTAACGGTAATATTTCTTCACCACCAGTATCTTGCAGTCCCTACTGGCAATATTTCAGATTGTTCAATGTATCATGGTGCAAACTTTATTGATGGTGGCTTCAGTCATTTGTTGTACACCATCTGAATATGCCACCAGAAAGAAGCTTACAGTTATATTTACTCAAAATGAATGGTATGGTAAATTTTATACTACCCCATTAATTACTTTTACCAGGAAAGATACTGCTCCTATCAATTACTCAATTTAAGGACTGCTTGATACCCACCTCCCCCCTTAAGAAGTTCTCTACTTAGATGGGTAATTCTAAATTGCAGTCAATGCTCTCCAGTCTGAATTTTGAACTTGTGTATTTCATTGCATACTCTACACCAATCATTCAAGTGCTTCCCTGCCCAGGATTGGTGCTCCTCTGTTCTGATTAATACACTCCGATTCCCATCAGCACTTCTTGACCTGACTATGTTCTCCTCCATGTCATGCTCCATATCTCTATGGCCTTCTAAGATTACTTGTTGTTCCCAGTACTTCTTGTCAGATTCTCCTCTTGTTATAGTGGGGGACTCCTTTTTCATCTGAGTATACCATATTGCCTTCCCATTTTGATTTGCAGTTAGCAAACATCACTTAACAACTTTGTTATTACAGATCAAGCCAGGTGATATTGAAATACATTCTCACCCTCTTGTCAGATATGAATTGTTAAAAAACAGAAAGAGCACCTCCAGCTTCTTTGTTCTAGAGAAGTATTGTGTTGCTGTATTTTTGTCTGCCATGATGAGATGGGAGATATAGTACATAACATTGTCACCATATTCAATTGATATTATAAAATCACTTAGTAATGTTATTGTACTGGGGTATATGCTTTTTACCAGTATATCAGTCACCATTTTCTTTTCTATAACCAAATGGCATTTCAAAAAATTGAATGTTGAAGATGATATTAAGTAGCATAGTATAATTTAGAACTCAAATATCAACAATAATTCATAAATCAAGTTTGCCATAGCAGGTAATCCATGCTTGTTTACACCCAGAGAGCCAAAGGTAATACCATCAGCCTTCTTGATTCAAATCCATAAGAACTCAGGCATTTGTTAAAGTTTGTTTACAATACCATTATTTGATGGGTGTCAGTTTCAGGTGCTCGCAATATACTCTCTGGCACGCCAATGTGGTTGAACTCTTGTGACAATCACTCCAATAATGCTCCAATACCAGTCATCACAGATTCAATTTACTGAGATGGCTGGCTGCAATCCTCAGGTAGAGTTTCATTCTTTTCCAAATTTGACACTCATATGATTATTCTTCTTTTTCAACTTTGCACTATTGGAGGCTCCCAGTGAATGAACTTCATGTGCTGATGCAGGGATTAACTGATAATCATGAAAATGAAATGGGACTGGCTGTTAGACTATCAATGATTGGTAGATGCTGTACATGGTGGTAACTTATAATTATGGCATGGAGAGAGTGTAATGGATAGCTGTAGTATGCATGATTAGGGGATACCAGAATTGTGGACAAGAAAGGGAGAGATGAAGTATGAAGATGGAATTGATGTGATAGGATATGAGGGAATGTGTTAAATCAAGATTCTGTTCTGCGTGATTAAGTTGAAAATAACTTGTATCAGTACTCTTAGCTGCCGGTTAGGGTATTATACATGCCATATGATATATTGTAACTTGAGTTGCCTAACAAATTTTCTTAAGTCTCACTTTATCAAAAGATGTCTTCAAACCCTTCTCATTTCAGTCTTCCATTGTTCTGTTCATTATCTCTAACTCTATTATCATCTGAAAACACAAATGTGGTAATGTTTCACTATCACCATAAGCTATGAGTATGGTTGTATGCCAAGTACTGCATTGACTTGGGATCCATTTTATCCTGGTGAAGGCGTGATTCATCTCTGCTCCTGCTGCATATCACAATATACTCTACTTCCTTGATTCCCAATATTTGAGTCCCCCTCATAGAGTCTTCCTGTTTTACCTTGCGTTTCATCCACCAACTCCAGAATAACCATCCACAACTTCGCTTAGCATCAGCAAACTGTAAGATTCTTTGGAAGTCGAGAGTTTACAACTCAACTTCTCCAAGCAGCCAAACCAATTCTTCATGATACTCCCAAATGCTCCAAGACTGGCTGAATACAATCTGAAAAGCTCCTAGGTGCTCAGAGACTACTTTCCAGTGCTCGATAATGCTCTAGATCTCGTGGTATGGAATCCATGAATATCCTGAAGAGTGTATAACAATCTTCAAAATGCTACAAAATCAAACCATTTGGTTGTTCAAATTTTGCAGCCATTGGGAGTATCGGATGTATCACTAAGACTTTTGCTGTACACCTTGAACCTGGAGCCATATCCTCCATAAGTGATTTTTGTACTGTCTATAAAAAATCCCAAAATTCAACAATCTATCATACCCCTCCTCCTGCATACCTTGATTCAGATATTCACATTAATATACAGTCCAGTTGGTATCAAAATCCATATGATCATTTACAAGCCATACACTATCAATGCTATCTAATGCAGCATTCTCATGAACTGAATGTGCCACTCCAACTATTGTTCCAACGAGTACAAGATGCATCTTGTTAGCCCGTTTGACTACACAGATGAAACCATCAACACACTCAGTCGAACCAGATGGATCATGTAACATTATGGGAGTCACCGCAGCATCTTCTCGAGCTTGAGCACGTAATATCTGTTGATCAGTCTTCTTGATCATTTTAGAATGTGTCAATATCATTTGTCCACAGGGCAGATGCTGCTGGATTTGGAGATTCCCATTCAGTCAAGTCCGGGTGAATGATAATGCAAGAAAGGAACAAACGACCTGGTCAAAGGTGTAATCAAGGATATTCTCCTCGCTATCTGTATATTGGACCCAGATGTTATGAGATTGAGGTATGATCCCTTGGTTGACATTGGTATATTCTACCTTTCAACCAGGTAACAGACACCAAACAGAAGTAGGACTGTGAAATGGTTGACAGAAGTAGAGCCACCAATTCTAAAGTGTAATAAATATACAGTCGAGAAGTATCTTCTGATTATATCCGAGCACCAATCCACAGACTGACTGTCCCCAGTCGACTTCAATGTGTGCAGAGTATAGCTGTACGAATTTTGGAGTTCCAAAATCTACTGATGTATCTCTCAATGTTGTTAGTTTGATACTTCTGCCCACCCTGTGGAAATCAATTTCTCTTAAATAATGTACCTGTGGTGATACAGGGAACAAAACTAGGACATTCTGGCAATGATGGGGATGTAAAACATGCGCTCTGCATGTATTTTGCCATTTATCTGTAGTGGGCAGTAGGTCAAAGACATTTGCATAGTCAATATCATACCAGCCTTGAAGGGCAAGGGAGAACAGTGTCTCCTCAGTATAGTCAAAACCAGTAACCCAGATATTATGCTCGAGCATCAGCGAAATGTAATTGACTTTCTTGCTAGATCGATATTGCCCTCTCACATATACAATGTTGATCAGTCCAGAACGATTGGCAGTTACAATGTCACTCTACCAATTCGCCAAATCAACTCTGATTCAGGGGTCACAACATGTATATTTGGATCTTCAAACTATATTACATGCAGTTTAATGGTTTTATGGATCTTGTGAATGCCCATTGCCTCCAACGAAGGATCAGTATTGATTGAGCAGCGGGATAATTCTTTCTTCAACTGCTACTGCTCATCTGAGGTGAAACCATCAATCTCTCTCTGGACAGCCTTCGACATCATCTGAATCAGTGATTCACAAGGTGGTGGCTGCTGGCTCAGCTTCAACTTCATCGATCTAATAGTCTCCATGCTGATTACCAGTTACGTTTGCCACCCAGTAAATCTCATATTCTGCCAGAGCTGTCATTTGTGCAAGGTTTGTGGCAAATATGATTCTCGAGCTGGTAGCTTTATTCCACACTTTGTGCAATCGTTGTCGATAATGATGCCGGAATGAAGTATTAGAATGTTTGTTTTGTTCTGGTGTCACGTTATGGATCGCATACTCCAAACACACTATTGCATTCCGTAAATCAGTATCAGACCATCTGGTTGCCGCTTGTTGGGCTGTATTCAGTTGCACATGAAATTTTATTGGAATTCCAGTAGCAACATCAGCAGCCCCATTCACATGGACGTCCAATGCAGCATGACATTTATGAATCATTTCTCTGCATTGCTGATAGAAAACTGTTGGAAACTTTTCTATACAACCCATCATTGAAGACTTCAATGTTTCCTGGTGTCCAAAAACACCTGCCTTGTGGAGAAACTCTTTTGTGCATCATCTAGTGCTTTGAAGTATGGATCAGAGTGAGTTTTTTGGCTAACAAGTAGAGAGAATTCACATTTTGCCAGCACTGCTTCCATAACCATTTCATAGGAGGCAATTTCTGCTACTGTTTTCCCATCATGGTTGGATCAGACAAGAATTGCAGTAGAGTCCACTTCCAGTATTGTAATCATTCCACAGATCAGTATTCCTTGCCAGTAGCCAGTATTTGATGAATCTAATGGTTTAGAGAAGCTCTGTAGGACCAGATATTAAGGTACTAATGTAAGTTGATTGTCAAATTGGTCCTTTACATTTCTAGCTTTTAGGTATTTCTGCTGCCAGTTCAATAAATCCTTAACTGATCCCTGGGGCTGGTGATGCAATTCATCAGGCTGCCAGAGCTTATAGACACTGTAGAGAGGGTATTGCCAGAAATGGTTGCAGATTGGGTGAACACCAAGAGTGTGCAGAGCATAAATAATAGTTTCCCCCTAAAGTTCTAAGTAAACATGCTAATTGATGCAGCTATTAGGGGAATGAAAAGTTGAATGCCTCATGGAAGCAGCTTCAGAAATTGCACACATCAGCTATAAGTCATATGAGACTGGAGCAACCATAACATAATCTGCATAATCCCTGACCAAGGCAGCCAAAAGAGGGTAACATTGTCTCTGGAGTCCTTCAGTACAGATCCATTTCAAGCTGGGACTAGGAACGTCAAGATTCCTGAGTAGGGACCATACTGTTCCAACCACATCAAAAGATTCATCTTCAGAGTTTTTCCCACCTGTCAGGGAACTGGGAATCAAGCCAATGAGAAGCCAGAAGTGCCGATTTGGTGTCTGTTAGATATGTGTTCCAATTTTACCAATTCTGAGAAACAGTGGCCACAATGTACAAATGGTGACCTCTCGAAGATGTTGTCAAGTGAGTAGTGTTTGGAGTACAATTAACTAGATCAATGGTCGACCTCTCAGGTTGTTGATTGTGAATATCCCACTACTAGTCAGTGGTATTCATCTCACTCAAATGGCAATGACTCCACAAGTCGCCAAGGTAGAATGCTTCACCACCATTGTGTGTCTCAAATGGGAGATGTGCTAAAAGGAACTTGACACATTTGAAATTATTCCTCTAGTATTATGTTCAGAAGATATGTACATCACTTGCATTCCAACAGTTAATGCCAAGCCCAAAAATGGCTACAGAGAGCAGCGTGAGCAGGGTGTTTGCTGATCTTTAGGATTCAATTTTGAAGTTCTGCAGTCCACACTTCGGATGTTTATCTGTCCATATGTTTCATTGCTGGCAATGTCATTGGGCCTGTTGAAAGTGGTGTGTCGAGCGCAATGGTGGCAATGGTTTCCATTGTTTTGAGTACTTGCAATTCTTGTGTTTAATCCAGGTGCATTACATTACACATTTGCTCCTGAAATTTCCAATCCAACTACCTCCCAATGAGCCTTTGACATAGTTGGATTAGGGGTACATGTCAGATCACACTTCTTGGGTCGATGGTTTCTGCATCAGGAGTATTACCAGGGGTTGGTGCACCAGGTGTACTGTTTATCAATAAATGATGAGTTGAATATGTATAGCTTCAAGATGTCTATTGAGCCTCACATATTCAGGTTGAACAATGAGTACTCGGGTCAATCCCAGCCTGCAGGTGTTAAAATCCAGTTGGGTAAGCACTCTACATTCATTGAAACTGGGTGATAATATTGATAATAAAGCTCCATTTGTTTCTTATTGAATAATTCCTTCTTGCAGTTATGGATTTTAATGTGTTTGCTTCCAGTGTTGACCTTATTCCAGAAATGGTCAGTGTACATATTCGGACAAATCTCAATGATACTTCAGGGGGTGATGGTCTGCTTGCTGAAATCGATACTCAGGGATGCTTATTTGAAAGTGAACAAGCTTGAGTTAGTGTATCACTTTCACAGCTGCATAGCATCTCGCCAAAACCATGAGAAGGGGTAAAGTAAAGTCACCTTATAATCTGGTTTCTTCATAAACGAAAACATACATATCATATCCTGCACCCTGCTCATGCACATCATTGGCTTAAAATTGTTAGCAGACAGGAGAAAGTTACATTTGTCACTAACTACAATCAACTGCTATTCACCGCATTATTTCCTGCTGCAATCACCAGTGTCAGCGTAAAGCATTGTAAGTTATACCTACCTCGAATCCTCTGGGCAGCTGATTTTGAAGGCGGATTGTCTTATTCCAATGAATTGGTGAGTTCCTTCCTAGCCATATGCCTGCTCAATAATTCTCCAAAACTGATTGACTTCTAGGATATGTACTTTAGGAATGATTCTTGACCAGTGTGTGGATCCTAAGGAGAGGAATGAAGTGTCCACAAGGAGCTCAATAAGAAGCAATCACTGGTGCTGCTCAACTCAGAGGCCCGCATATTGAATGAAGTTGCACATGCATTGTATGTGTGAAATCCCAAGTCATCCTAACATTCAAACTTAATATACATCTTGATTCGTCCCTGGAGATATAACATCACATAACTTCTATGACCTTTACAGTTATGAACCAGATGAAGGTGAGCATCTATTCAAGATGCTAGTTTACATATTCAAGCATAAAATACATAAAAGTGGGTTGTGTACAATTCAGATTGCTTTGTATCAAGCTAGATTTTTTACATCAATGGAGCATTGATACACCACAGTTCATTACAACAAAATGTGGTGTAAGAGGCCATATTTCCACTGAAGGTTACTGCTATATTCTATATACTCAACCATACTTCCAATGTATTCTAAATCACATGTTGCTTCAATACTCCCATTGTGACAATCCTTTGGTCTGACAATATGTTGAATAATTAATCACCGCTGAGACAGCGGATATGGGTCCGCCAGCAGGGTTACTTGGTTTGCAACATTGCCCTGGGGACTGTTTGGGATCATCAGATAATAGTTCTTGAAATGTCCATAGCTAATACAGTTCATTTGGGAAACACAGCGATCAATTTCATCCACCACATATGTAATGTTAACCTTCTTCACAGCAACCGTCTCAAGGTGCTCTTCACCTGTACCTGCATTCTGCACTCATGATGCCCCTTGGATTCCGACCAAGCACCGGTGAAAGCCAAGAAATCCCAAGTTATGGGGCACTGGTAAGGATACCCAATCCCCAATGCAGTTAAGCTGGACCTCAAATGATCCTTCCTCCACAGCTTACAGATTGAGGGCCATTATGTCCAAACACACCTCAAGTACCTCCAGCATCATCTGGAAACCATCCAGTCAACCAGCCAACATCTTCTGGCCCAACTCCACAAGTACCTACTACGGGTGCACCAGGAAGACATCGCCTAAGTCGCTCTATGAACTGATTCCAGCCAGCAGCCGATCCACAGTAATCTCATATTGCATGTGTTCTGGATTTAAACCATACCAGTACATTCCTACAGCGAATATAAGCCAGGAGATAGGAGTAATGAGTTGTCGCACTTGCCAAGGGCAGAAGCGAATGCCCCAATCAGCCTGAAGCGAATTGAATTCTCCTGAAGCAATTTCAGACAAACATGGCACAGCCCAACTACTATGTATTCAATAGGTAGAAGGAAATGAGGGTGACTGGGTGTCTTGAAAGAAGCATTGAGGCATTATCTGGGGTTGGAACCCTTGGAATCAGCTTTGAGATGGGCTCCTGAACTGGGAAAAGAATGTTACAGTGTTTTTTGTAACATTTGAGAACAGGCTGCCTCTGGAAAATTTTGACAATGCAGAATGGAATTGGCAACAATGGAACAAGGTATTTGCAAAGATATATTCACAGGTGCTGTCGGGGTTAAGGAAGCACAGTACATAAGGAAACACGCAACCAGGGAAGGATATGGGAGAGTATGTGCGCAAAAAGGCAAGAAGGAACCACGAACAGTTCCCAAATACAACTTTCAAGGTTGTGATTTGCTGGGTGCCAAGTGCTGGCCAAACAAACTGCACACAACCCCAAGCCTCACTATACACAGCGGTAAGGGACTGGAAGGAGCTGATTACATGCATAGAAAGAAATGGAGGCCTGAAAGAACTATATAGCCTAAACGCGACATTTAAGTACACCTTGGAGAAAGATGAATTTGATGATGACCATATTGGATTATATACACATGGGCAACAAATGAATGACCCATATATCAGTAGATTTCATTCAACTTTTTCCTTTCAAATGCGGTGAAGTTGAAACCGAGACACAATTTGGTTTTATTTATGATGGAAATGAGGGTAGCAACAGAGAAGGAGAATGCAGAGCACATAATGAGACTGGCAATGGTGATCCCTGCTCTTCTTAATCTGGCTACATACGTGCAACTGCTAATTATTATACATAGAGTTTGGAAGATTATGCAGAACATGAGGAGGAAGTAGGCAAAATTTGGATAGTAGTACTAATGTAAGATCTAATTGAAAGAATAGAATTGATCATATTCCAAGCAAATAAATGAGTTCTATTGCATTTTTATGAAACATCTAACATTGTAATGAATATCAGGAGAGCCAGAGTATGACCTGATCAGCCGAACTTACCTTAGAGCAACTGAAAGTGTTTATTTAGGACAAATGAAACCCGAAATAGCAGCCAGGGAAGTTATGAAGATGATGGATGGTGAGTTGATCATCAATCCAGATAATGGCAGTTTAGTATTGTATACTGTTCTCAGTACAATCAACAACAGATTTGAACATTAGTGTCTAGATGAGGCAATCAGACTCCTAAATGCCTATCTGATATGACAATTGAAAGCTGACTGAGTTCCTAGCAACAAGTATTTGATTCCACACCTGTCAGGAACTGCATTTCTGGCAATTCTGTTTTGGGCAATAAGGCTCATTGTGATAAGATAGGTTCGGGATTCAGACAAGCCAGCAATGCTGGAGGCAGATGTAATGGATCTTGCCAAGAGCTATACCTCCATAGCACCAGCAATGATATGCAAATTTCCAGCTAAGAAGAATGTTGTAGTGTTGCCACTTTCAATTTTGTGGGGGAACACCCCTGACAAATGGGTGGATATGGCACAGAACGACAATCCTAGCATTATTGGTGAAGTGCAAATCTGTTTTCAGCTACTGAAACTGAATTCAGTTCCCTGCCACCTTTTAGAAATCAAAATAACTCCACCCCTAGGGTACCCACCATTTACACCAGCATGTGAACAATTCCTGGTGGTGACAAAGCCCGGAGTGGCAAACAGATTCTACAGCATCATTCAAGAAATGACTTCTTAGACCAATTTCAAACTTCTGGACCTATAGAATACAGAACATGAAAATCTTGCCATAAGGAACCGACTACCAGTATGGGGAAGCCCAATGACCTATCAAATATCCATCTTATTTCATATGATATATTCCCATCTAGCGTGACACAATCAAGCAATGGCGAACCCACATAGTAGGTATGGAGGTTAGAGGTATTTGATGAGTCTCATTAGTAAAAGACTAAAAATGGTAAGTGCTGGCTAATTGTGATGAATGTGTGAATTGGATTCATGGTTGGAGTCACTGCAATACTGGAATTGCATTAACTCTTTGACAGGTGTCACCAGATAATTTGGCCATTGTGAGGTGTGCCTGAAGATCCAGAGGATGTGGTGCTCCCGATGATACAGTGTGCAAAGACATCACTGATCAGGAGGTGGTAAGAATTGAAACTGGTAATTGGGACACCTCTGGTTGGGATTCCATTGGTGAATGCACACCTGGTTGATCTCATGTGGACCAAGCATAAGCAAGCAGAGTTGAAGTCCCTTGTGGAAAGATACACTTTGCATGGTGCTTCAGATATATACAGTGTTCATGGACAGTGGCTAGCATGTGTTTAGTTACTATTGGGAGAAAGTGAGGATTGCAAGGATGGTTCAGGAAAGTAGTATGAGGAATAGCCACTCGATACTAGGGTGGATTTTCTGATTTTCCAATTGCTGAGAGAGATATTGCTGCCAGAGATAATTAATGAACTAGTGCGGTATCCTGAACATAGCCAAGACAATGTATCAAGTGAGGTGCTCATTCATCAACCACAAAGATATGACAATGCTCTCCTCAGTGCACCCCTTCCACAAATAGCAGTGCTGTATTCTCTTCATCCAGAACAGGTTCCACATTTGAAGTGGTGGCTAACATACTATTTTGCGAATGATGGGGATATAGTCCAAATGTATGCGGCAATAAGCAATAATGAATGCCAAGAGATGCAGCCCAAATTCATAGATTCACCCAATCCCTCAATATTTGTAACTACACCTACTGTCAGTGGGATATTCCTAACTCTTACAGTATGAACCATGCAGTAATGAGTCAGAAGGTCTGCGTACTGAATGAGCAGCACCAGGCATTTGCACAGATTGTCCTGCTGGGGCCAAAGAGATTTCCACACAGATGGCAATTAGACACAGGTTAAAGTGGCTACGATTACTGAGCAAGTGATCTTCATCAATACTCTGGAGTGGCCCAAATATCAGGCTAGAAAGGCCTGATAAGTTGACCAAGTATCACGACATCCAGGATTTACCATATTCTGGATTCTGGCAAGGACCATCCCACACAACTGACAAAGAACAGATACACATTGCAGTCAGATTGAGATGATGAGTAATTGTCTAAGAATTTCAGGACAGTACAATCCAGGTATGCCTGTTTAATCTTGAACCAACCCAATTTCATCAACGGATACACTAAATTAGCAAGCATCATGTGCATGGTACTCCCATATATGAATTAATCATTTCTCTGTCATTTTGAAGAGAATCAAGTGTTGGTAATTGCATTTGTGTTTCTGAAAGTAGTATTTGTTAGAGACAGATTGTATAGGCATTCTTGGTGATTTAGTGACAAGTTTGAGATAAAGTCGAATTGATCTACACTTGTTTTATACAGTGAAACACACAAAGCAGCATTGGACAGTCCAATCTGTGACATTGTTGGCGTGATGGTTAAAATGTAAATAGCCATGGGAAATTATTTTTAGCGCCTCTGGTTGACTGATTCATTTTGCACTATATAATATCTTGTGCATAGTGAAAATGGTAAATAATATGCCAAGCCAGAGGCTACAATTTTCGGTTCAAATGCTGCTTAAAGCTTCTGATAATTGGTTGCAGTTTTATTACAATATTTGTTTGAACAATGCAATTTGAATTATTCTTCAATGGCATTGGTGAGCAAGTACTGGAAGTCTGATATCAGATACGCAAATTGAACTCCAAAGGATCGATACAGTCAATTCAGTTACCCACACGGGCACTGGGGAATTACACATATCTGAAGACAATCATTGTGATAGATAGAGCACCACAGATTCCGCAATCACAACAAGAAATAGAGTCAGTTTAGGCAATATTGCATAGCTTAATCAGACTAGAAGACATGGCATGGGTATACATGACAAATCGTCGGCGTTTGTTGGCATATGCTCAATGTTCAGCAAGGAGTGGCATCTGGAACCCAGAGAGGCGAACTATATGATAAAGCTTGGGTATTTATGGCTAGGCCCATGGTATTGCTGCTGGACAATTCTTGGCCCATGATTGAAGTTCAGCCATACCTCAGATCTCACATTCCAGGCAAGTATAATGTTTTTTGATTTGTATAATGCCAACTTTGTCAAACTGCAATTGATGATTAATGTGTGATTCCATGGCAGCGAAACCTTAGAGTGACAAACCAGCCACCAAACTGTATGTACCCACTTTGCAGGGCACTTTGTATTTGCTTCATTTTCGGAATACTTTCATTCACTTTGTTCGCTTTTCAATCCGAATAAGCAGTGCACACACATTTACATCAACCACGGGAATAAATACTTATGTGCAGGCGGTTCATTCCGCTCAGCATATGCTATAAAGATATGAGTCCATGGTCACTCTGTCTCTAAAGGCCACTTCTAAAGTGGCTTGACCGCAAAGGATGGTATCAACTTGTACATTCGAGGGGATGTAGCCACTGCACACTGCACCAGAACTGATTACCCCATGCATTTCATGAACTAGGCGTAATATCATAACAACTTCATACTATCTTTGGAACAACGCTTCCAACATCAATAATTGTTTCTGTTAGTTCAGACTTCATCAAAAGTGCTCGAGCTTGAGCAAGAGCATTTCACTTGACAGATTCTGCACAGCAACTCTACAGATAAGTGGCAACTCCCACTCTCCTGACTTACTGCACTTACTGAAAAAGGCCTAAATTTTTAATAATTGTAGTGCAGACATAACTGGATTCAGACTAAATGTAATATTCGGCTACCAAAGTTAGTATGTTGAAATAGATTATGGTGTCCGATTTCCTTCAAGTGAGTTTGAACAGAGAGAATGTTGAAAGGTGTTATCTGTTTAGTGATTCAGTAGGTGATCGGTAACTTCCTGCATAGCTCATACCTTGTAAGCCCTAACTCCATGACGAATCCTGTTTCCCCCTACTTTCCACATTCCTATGAATGCATCAAGACCATGTTGTCATGAAGTCTCATATTATGATGAGACAACTTTGAAGAGTGCAATTAACTGTCAAGGTAAGGCGAGCTTGCAATCCCTCTGATTGCATTGAATCCTGAATGACAATTCTAGCCGTGGTGCACCGTAGGTCCCTGGAAGTGCATGTAGCGATTGCTGGGCCCGCTGTAAGATGCTGTTTCAGTAATGACTAATACGATTGTATAGCTTTCCCCACACACAGTAATTTTGTGTCGATTTGGTAACAGTTAAACTCATTACGAAGTTGTGATTTGATGTTGTGCAGTTTGTACTTGATATTTGACATGTTGCATATATTGTCCACCTCTCTGGGATAGGGCTGATGGGCTTTAGTTGGGCTGATGCATAATCTCTGTAAAGATGTTGGTCATGCCAGACTCAGCAGAAGACTGCGGCTGAGAGTTTGTGCATGCACACAAGACACTGTACTCTGAATACTGTACATAAGATCACAAATTTACCTCTACTTTAGAATACAACCTTTAAGCAATCTGTACATTTAAATAGGTTATGAGCCCAGTTATTGCTACTATCTAAAAATGTCATGATCTTTCCTACAATCTCTATCATGATGCCTACCTTGATAACTTCCTCCAAACCCACGTTCAACCTGACCAGGTGATGTTACATTCATGAGCTCACTCACGCCAACTGGGACAAATGAATGACAATATGATACGTATACTAGCAGCCATGTGATCGTACCCAATCATCACCAAAGATGAACCTGACCAACAGCCCCGTGATTTGGACTACAATGACAACAACGATGATTGGAAGGGTAAGCAAACTGAAGCTGCAGCGGTAATCAGAGTTTCCAGTTCCCCCAATGTATGGCACAGTGTCATAGTTATAGGAAATTCTCACAAGATGTGAAATATACTAGAAACCAGTCTGGACACCCCCCGGATCCTACATTGGCAGACAGGACATTCTGTGGCAGTTCCCTGCTTGTCTACCTAAGGAGGATGAAATGCTCAATGCATATTGCACCATGCTTAGTGACTACCAAATATAACCGACGACAGAGATATTGCGATTACTGGTTGTGAATTCTGAACCCGAATATTCACATTAATGCCATCACAGTATGCAATGATATTGATGGTCCCGAAGCATTGAAGATGCTTATGAACACCCGATCAATTCAAGCATGACCTCCTAGAAGAAGAATCCACAGCCAGATTTACCAACAAACTTGGAGATCCATCCACAGGGGCCGCCCATCTCACCCAAAGTGGCGGCTGTTTTGGCTGAAGCAGAGTGCAAGGACACAGTGGACGCAGTGGACGCAGTGGATGCAGTGGATGCAGTGGATGCAGCGGATGCAGTGGATGCAGTGGATGCAGTGGATGCAGTGGATGCAGTGGATGCAGTGGATGCAGTGGATGCAGTGGATGCAGTGGATGCAGCAGACCCTGCAGACACAGTTGATGCAGTGGATGCAGTGGATGCAGTGGATGCAGTGGATGCAGTGGATGCAGCAGACCCTGCAGACACAGTTGATGCAGTGGATGCAGTGGATGCAGTGGATGCAGTGGATGCAGTGGATGCAGCAGACCCTGCAGACACAGTTGATGCAGTGGATACTGTGGACACATTGAACGCAGTGGATACAGTCGACACAGTGGATGCAGTGGACATGGTTGATGTGGTGGACATAGTGCTTGCAGTGAAAGCAGTTGAACCAGAGACAGCCATCAGAGGCAGTGCACCTGTTGCAAAACTGACACCCATACTACAGAGGCATGATGGAAGCGGAAATATGCACAGGAGGGAGTAAACAATGATGAGTGAATTTGTTTCCCTTGTAGGCTCCCAGTCCACATCAAGGTGGATTGCGTCACCTACAATTGTGTAAACAAGTGGTGGAAAGTAATCAATGCCACTGCTACACCAGCTCACACAACAACCAGCAACTGCGATCCCCTAACTGAATGGGTGTGCTTTTGCGGCCACCACAATTGTGAAGTGGGTCATTGTTTACAGAGCGTGACACCCGAGGTGCAATGACCACAGCAGCTTCCGATCACTGCCAATGCTCTTACCGCATACAGTAATCGAGCATGAAGACAACATTTCAGTTGCTATCAAGCATTATAGTTGGATCCATGTGATACAAGGCTCTGAGGTCGAACCCTTCCATACTCAGACTTCTTGAATGTCCCATCTACAGATCAGCTGAGTGAATTTGGCTGTGCATAGCACTAAATTCCGGGACGGACAATGCTCCATCAATTCACCATCTTCCTTCAATCTTACTGGAAAACTGATCAATGGCATATATTTGATAGTCTCCATGACCACACTCCCATCATTGACTATCAAGAAAGTGAAAATAGGAAATAGAGAAAGCTCTCCAGTGAGAGTACTAATCTCAGAGGGTATAATGTGAGACCCTACAAGGAAACCGACAACCAAGCCTACACTCAAGTATTCAGAAACCCCTACGATTGCCTCAACATATCCCACTACACACTCTGTACTAGGTAGTGTTAGCAACGGTTCCGGGAGGTCACTCCAGGTCTGGGTTGGGGTCAAAATCAGATAGTTACTCAATCGGAGGTCAAGGTTGTCAATACATCCAAATCGTCAATTCGGGCACGGTTTGAGGGAAATCTCTCAACCTGTCATAAATGGGCGGGTCACCAGTGGGTCGCACAGCAGGTTCATCTGTTGATTCATATAATGCTCATGTTTTTGCTGTTTGATAATAGTATTTTATCAAAATCGGTAATTCAACATCCAGTAATCGCTTTTTGCATGTTTTGCAGTGTGCGATATCAATTATTTTGGAATCTGTCTCTTTCCTTTCATATTTTGTTTTGTTGCCTGTAAAGGCGGTCAATAGTTCTCATAGGAGCTCAAGTATTGGTGCGATGCCTTGATTACCAAGTATGTTGGACCAAAAAATGATGATACGGTGTTGACGTTCATTTTCAGGATGGGGTTATGTATATGCGATGCAGTGTTTTTCCGGAAGTGGTTGCGATTCATTCATATATGAATTATCGATACCAAGTGACACTTGGATTACCCTAGATGCAAGACCAAGAATCATTGATCCTCCGTTGGCGCACATTCTCAGGATTGGGCAGGCAGTGTATCGCTTTTGTCTTTGCCTCCAAAGGCAGCCAGTACCTCATTTATGGATGTCTGCAACCAATTGCCACTTAGATTGCCCAAGATGCAAAGTCAAAAATTGTTGACGCTCGGTTGACGCTGATTTTCAGAATCGGGCAGTGACCATGTCGCTTTCTCTGTTGCCAATAATGGATTCCAATATATCAGTTATGTATAACAGTGACCAAATCACATTTCGACAACCTTACTGTCAAGACCAAAAATTATTGACGCTCCGTTGATGCTTATTTTAATGTATTGTCCTTTCGCAATCTGCTGCCATGGATGATTGTATTCATAATAGTTTGAACTGATTGGATCCCTTTCTGACTGATTGAGACTCGGCCCTTTGGCAACGCGGACCCCAGCAATATTGTTGCCCTGGTCACTCTCATTCTATTACAATTTATACAGCTTCCCAAATAATTGATTCCCCACACTATACTTCTGTTTATTAACCAATATCCACATGCCACTGCTCACTCTACTCCCATAATATTTCTCTGAATGAAATTCTTGGTCAAACGACATAATGAACCGTGTAAATCTACATCAACACATTCTGTCTGACCATTTCTTGTTCCATTGATCCCTCCTCATTTCGATTGCATTTACCTTCATCATCATGTCTCAGCCTATTTCTTTGACCCTGTTGTTGACCAAATCAATTCAAAAACATTTGGTGCGGCACTCACATCCTGCCGCTCTAGGCTGTCAGGATCCTCGATGGGATTGTTTAGCTCTATTTAGGATGCATTGTTTTCCTCCCAGTTGTCTTTGCTCTCATTTGGATTATCCAAGTCAGCATTCTAGTCAAGCCAATTTTCAGTGTCTGAGATGCTTTCAGGTGCAATATCCTCATCACTTTCTGCTGCATGGCAGTTGATTCTCTTGATTTGGTGGACATTTAATACTTGAGGTCATCCTTTAGGGAGGTACTTTACAGACAATGCCAGTGGCAAAGATGATCTTTCCTACAATTTAAATGCGGCCACACAATCATGTTAAAAGTTTGACCAGGATACTTTAACGATCTCTTTAGTATCCGAAATGTATCCTACGGCTGTCATTTGGTTGTTTTGAGTGTGAGATTCCTTCTGTGTAGCACATAGGTTTTGGCTGCCCTGCCCCATCTCTAAAACGTCATAGACCTTGGCCATTTTGTGCAATTTCCTTTCGTCCGCCTCTCTCTACATTTCCAAGTCGTTTTCAGTATTTGTTGTATCCAATGCTGTGTCATCGCCTTCCAATAACCCGTTATGGACTTGAGCAAACAGCCTTAGCACGACTTTCTCAGGATGGGTCGTGCCAGTGGTTTTGGACTGCCTCAAGCTGATAACATCTCTCCTAAGGCGAAAACTGGCCTCCACTCTGACACAGTGTGGTATGATAGAGAATATATCCAGTGCCAAAGTAGAGAGATCGGCGTACTGTGAGTATGTTTCCTCTCGTTGATTCTACCTGTAGGTGATGTCCTGAATCCAAAATGTGCTGCAAATATCTGTACGGTCGGAGTGGTAATCATTCACATCCGGATTCATCTCCCCCAGTTCTGAGTTGAATCACGCGGTCATTCTACATAGTGCCTTGCAGCTGTCAGTAAGCGTGCTGCGCAATCGTTTTGTCCGGGCATCATTTGAGCCACATTTTCCGGCATTCTGTAATCTTCATCATCTCTGGACATATCATATGGATCATAAGAAGTTGACCAGATCGAGAAGCAATTGCGGCAGGGGAGAGATTGTTGCACAGTATGCATTCGGGTTGATTGATGGGCTAAAGTCTATTTTTGCGACAGTATTGGTTCTCCACATACTTCAGAAACGTCTCTTGGTATTGGTTAGTGTAAGATGTTTCATCCACAGGAATATTGCCAATTCCCCTGCGCCTCATCCTACACAATCGCAACTTCCGGGACGGATAATGAATTGGTGCCGAAATGGGAAGTATACCAGTCGTTGAAGTGACTTCAGCATACTATATGGACACCTTCTGTCCCGCAAACTTCACAGCAAAGTCTAAGTCATCCTTCCAGTGAGTGTTCTTCCTAGCTGGAGGTCACATAATGCCATCCATACGATCGAACATGTCAATGTAGACCGTGATGACATGATGAAGCATAGCCATATGCCTTTTCGACATCGAGAGGCTCCACTATCGGAGAGGCCTTGAAGTGTCCGTGACATACTGGATGATGGTCTATTCATGATGTGTTGTGAAGAGTGGCCGGTAAGCGCCGGATTGTAGAATATCTAGCAACGCATGAGTGAATCCAGGTACTCGATAGGCTCGGTCACGCAACTCCAGGGATACATTCCACCGTGCCTTGACATCCAAAATTGGTGGTACTGCGATTCGTATATTGTCTTTGTGACAGTCAATGAACTCGTTTTGACAACCCACTGTCAGCGTCATCAATACTGCAAGCATGCACTGCTATATAAAGGTCAGTTTCAGGATATTCAAAATATCTTGAAATATGTACTTTTTCAATTATCTTTGCTAAACTTTGTCTCATGGCTGACACCTTGTTGATTCTAGGATTGCCCTCTTTTCGAGGTCTTCGACTCTTCCCAATGTCTATGCTGTCATTCTCTCCAAATTGCTGATTGTGCTCATGGGTTTCCCAAGACTTGGTACAGCCTTTTACACCTATACTGCTCATGAATGCACCTAAAGCATGCTGAATGACATGCGCCAAACACTGTATGTGGTTTCTCAATGCTGGTCACTCGGTTCCGGAGGCCTCAAGGGTTGTGTGTCATTTGCGAGTCATCGTGTGGTTGGAGGAAGCGTTATCAGTCGTAATTCCAAGTCAACGGCTGTTGGTAAGCTCCTCACGATGCAGAACTTCCTTCAAGTGTACGGCTAGCCATGCTCCAGTATGCTGTCCCTTGACCTATCATCCTTAGTTAGCTTTCGGAATCGGACAAGAATTGGCTATCGACCACATCCAGTGCATGCTGTACCTCTCCCAATACACAAGTTTGATTCATATAGTAGGCAATGACCGATGTTATGGCAAGTTTGTTCGTGGATATCAACACGTCGAATGCTAATCTATGTATATTTCATTACAGCAATTGCTTCCTAATTTCATCCACTGTCAGCGAGTATTTGCTCCAGCAAATATTGCGAAGGGTGGAGGGGGACGGTACCACAAGCTCGCTGCGTTATGCATCATATGACCGTTGTGGCTCTAGGTCTGATATTGTGTTCAATGGAATATGAGCCGAAATGATTCCTAACATGAGGTAGCGATTCCAGGTGTCTTGGTGAAATTTGGCATTTACAAAGTCCTTAGCAGTAAGTTTGGAGCATTTGATCTGTTAATAGAGTTAATATAGATAAAACCAAAATGACGAATATGAATGTCCTTTGCGACCTTACTATTGTAATTCTTTCACTTCTATGTCTCTTCAGGATGGCCAAAGATGTTTCATTGACTGTTGAACTAGTCAATTCAGATACTTCCCACACTGTTAATTCATTTAACTTTGCAATGTGCACTGTTGGCATCCAGTGTTTCCCCATTGAGCTGGTCCCATGTTCTGATGGATGGCGAAGAACTTGATGACGAACAATACATATAATGCCCTGGCTGCCGGTCATCTCAATTCTGCAGTATAAATAGAATAGCCTTGATGGGGCACGTTTAGAATTTTTCCAAGCAGTAGGATGCTTCGAGTCCACATTCATAGAAGCCGACCAACTATCAAAGATGATTTGCAATGTGAGGTCACTCAAATCATGAATAGAGACACATTTCAATTTTTCGAAGATATCATAACCTCTGGCAACAAGGTATTCAAAGAATATGAATCTGACATCATGGTATAAATTCAATTCCTCTTTATTCCAACTTGAGAAGCTGTCTAAACGTTCATTGTAGTAAGGTAGAATGCTGCTTCTTAAATATTGACTCTAGATCTACGAGCAAGAAATAAATAAGACCTGTGAGACATTCGATGCATATTTGTGAAGTTGTATACAAAGACATATTGAAAAGACCAACCATTAAAAACTCAATTTAGGAACAATGTAATGCAGTTTGTTGCTGTGTAGCATACTAAGCCCACACCAAAACTGTTGACTCTGCATTGATGCTCCTTTTTAGGAGACTGTCACGATATCGTCACAAGCATCTCTGTTCAAACAGGCGGCCAATCCATTGATTATACATTAATGTTGTCACACAGCCAGTTGGTTATCCAAGACACACGACCAAAATCATTGATGCTTCTTTGATGCTCATTTTCAGGAGGCAGTAGCAATATGGTAACTAGCATATTGGCCTATAAACATGGCCAATGATTATCGGTTAACGCCGTTGCACAGCCCGGTGATTATCCAAGATGCAAGACCAAAATCCATTGATGCTCAGTTGATGCTCATTTCTAGGATGGGGCAACCATCGCGTCAATTTCCTTTTCACTTATAGAAACGGACATTACACCCGGTTATAAAGAATGTGACTATGCAGCTCCTTGATTGCCGAACATGTGAAACAAAACACAGTTTACACTTCGTTGATGCTCACCTTCAGGATCTACGAACAGTCACTGGATGGTCACCAATTGTATGCAATAATGGATACAGTAATTAATGACAGGCAATATGTCGTTTCGATGTATAATCATTTGCATCCAAAACCTTTCAGGCCTCTCAATTTCTGATCCCCCTCTATACATGTTATCTGAGCTATGTGTGACATAAGCCCATCAGGTTCCAGCGCTTTCCACTGGCACTTTACAATATATAGATCCATCCACTAGTGTTTGATAGATACAGCCCGACTTCCTCAGCTTTCCACATCCAGCTCCTTCTGCTCGATATCCATCACTTAGCATATTCAATTTCCTATATCTCGACGATGTGCACCAGGTCTCAGCAGAGAGTTAGGGTGTTGGATGCATGGATTGATGCAGCATGACAGTCGACATTCATGCGGGATTGCATTGCACATTGACCACTCCTTCTATGACCAGTATGACATAACTTACCTAAATTTGTTTAGTAAGTTTTGTCTCTATTTTAGTTTTGGCTTTCTCGCTTAACTGTAACAGGTATGATGATTTCAACTTTGCTCGTTGTCTGGCGACAATATTTGGAGTCTAGAACTTTCACATGGCCAGTACGACCCTTACACATGCACAGACAAATTACGATGTCTCAAAATTTGGTCACTAAAATCAAAGAATAAGCTGACATGTAGCTATATTGGTACACAAATTGCTTTTCAAAGGGATACATAGTCAAAAATCACTATTTGGCTTTCTATTGCTCCGGCGACGCAGGAGCTGTCACCATTTCTCAGTCCGAATCTGTTTTCTACATGGTAATCAGCTAGGGAGGCTATATGCAGAATTCAAAGCTAAAGGGTTGAACTGGCTTTGATTTCTTGAATGTTGACGAATCAGGTGCCATGATGGGCAGGAGAGATTCTTCGTGTTTGTGAGACTGTGCTTTGCCAGAACCATACCTCATACAACAACTGCCCGGTCGAGAAGTCCGTTGCTGCGTTTGCAACTTTCCGAGGATAACATCAGGCATCTCCTTGAGCTGTCCAAATGTTGTCGGTGGAGGTGTAACTGAACTCTTGTCAATCTGCGGCTTAACGACTGCTGGTACTTTCAAATCAGCCGACCCATACCTCATATGTCTGACCCGTAAGCAGTCGGCCGCGTCCCCCCATCCCAGTTGTGTCAATTCCTCAATCCTGACCTGCTTGAGCCGAATTGTCTCATTGTGATGGTGTGCTGTTTGAAAGATTGAACCCATCACCCAGCCGGGTTCGTGATGGTCGCTCAGCTTGCCCAGCTCTGGATGTTCCCCTATATCTTCCTGATCTTCCAAATCCTCCTCAGTGTCGGAACTTGCAAGACCGCTCAGACTGACTCTGATAGCGATCAACATCTCCTCAAATGTTTTTTCAGGCTTTCTGGTTGTCAATCCTGCCTTTTTAGCATTTGTCATATCTTCTTGCTCATGCATAATCCCCATCTCTGTGTCTTCAACTCGCTGTCTTGGTACAGCCGTTTCCCTATCCACATAATCGTCAATCCATTTCTCTGTCTCTTTGATGCTTAACAAGTGCATTGGGTGTCACTTCTCTGCCGCAAGATTCTTTTTAGATCGTGTGATGTGCAACGTTCTTAAGGATCGAATCCAGTCTGCATCCAGGCTGCTCATGCCTTCGTTCGCTTGATGGCGTCGTCTGGTCGATCGCAATGTCGATTTGCTGTTTTTGCCCACCAGAGGTGGCGAAAAGTTCTTTTTCGGAACCTTGACCATTTTATCTTTTGTTGACTTTGTTGTTGGGCGAGATATTGGATGTTGCAAAATATTGACCACATGGAGGCAAGCTGTGTCTTTTATGTGAAGGGTGGTATGTATGATAAACTTGAACCAAACAAAATCTGCGTTTTGACCGTCACTACTTGGCGAATAGGAATCCTGACTGTACCACATGACTTGATTTGTAGCCTCTGTTTCGTGTAAGATCACAGGAATATCTTGAGAGAATCATCAGCAGATGTCCTTTCGGTCGAAGATTATTCTTTTTATAGCACTCAAACATGAGCTTTCAGCTGTCATTCACTACTATTTATCGCCATAAATCACCAAATAACATTTGACCGACTAACGGCAAATCGCACAAATGGTGTCCACCCCTGTCGTCTGCAGCTCCACGCAGTAGGATTCATCTTGAGTAGAATGTTCAAGTTGGCTGTCACTCATTCCATTGTGACTAGAAGCTCCCTATATATTGCTCAGAATTTCCAACTTCTTTTCGTTATCATCTTCCTCTACTTTTCAATATGAGGAAATCATGGCTCCACAAATGCCTCAGTAAGTTGCAAGCAGATCCGAATCGAGCGAACCAACAGGCGCTTCATCCAATACACCACCTGCTGGGGCACAGCAGCAACGGGGACACCAGGTAGTACGCTGCAACACTGCCAATGCAGCCACCGAAATTATGACCCAGGACGCACATCTAAAGATGATCCATACATCTGGAAGCACCAACAATAAAAAGCAGCCTGTGATAGGATTTGAGTATATCCAGACCAATGTAGACGGCCGTCAACAAACTATTCAATGAACAGCTTGTGTACGTAGAGCGCTCCGCGACAAATTTATGGCTGCCCATAATGTGAAACCTCCATGGGTGACTGAGGCCTCTGTCCAGACATTCCGCGAAATCGAACATCATGCTGTTGTCAATTCTGGGGTTTTAGCGGACGAATTCAATGATTAGTGTTGCCGCAAGTGGATGAAACATGCATTCAATACCCTAGACAAGGCTATGGAATTATAGCTGGTAGAGGTAATTGCCGAATCTCATTTTCAGAAGCAGCAACAAATGTCTTCTGGGTTATCGACATGTGAGCTAATATGGCAAAGCAAGGAGGTCGGGTACAGCTAGAACAGTCCAACATGCGCCTTGCTTTGAATATGGCAAAAATGGTCCAAGGAGGGTTTTTGTGTGCCGCAATTGAGGGAATGCAATACCTGATCAAGAAAACTCACACCAAAGTATGAGAAGAGAAGAAGGGGGGAGTTGAAATTCCAGGCAATAGAAAGGTGAAGGCTGTGATAGAAAGACACTCGGTCATGGTTCATGAAAATCAAACAGACAGCTGCCATCCATGCCAAGATATCCCTGCAAAGAATCCGCAGGCACCCTGGAGGTGCAAAGCAACATGAGCACCTCCCCAACAACCGGCTCGGCCTCCACACGGAACACCACATGCGCCACCTGGAGACAATCCAGGAGCTCAAAATATCCAAATCAAAGGCATGCCACCTGGATATGTGTATATACCTACTCCACTTACCAACGATCAATTTTCCAATCTTGATGTGTATGCCCAGGACCGCAAGCACGATAAAGATTTTAATCCAGATTTGCTGACTGATGAAGGAACAACCAATGGTTTGTACACTCTCTGTTGTGTGGTAATGCCGCTAACATCCATTTTACAGACAAGAGCAGCCTATTGAGCGAACCTGCAAGTGAAGATGAGCATTGATTGAAAGAAACAAGATTTTTGAGTATATCATTATGTACAATTAGCGGACACTTTAAAGAATATTTGAAAGGATATATTTATAAGTATTATTAAAGAACAATGTATTGATAAAGGACAAAGTACATGAAAATGATAGAATGGCTGCCAAAACACCATTACTGAATTTCTATGCCAAATGAAATGGTTGCATATTCCGGATACGCCCATGGCAAAATAAGCGTCAACGAAGTGTCCACAATTTTTTGTCAGGTAAGTCAAGTAATTAAAAAGTGATTTGGTCATTGTTATACATAATCAAAGTATTGGTGACTTTATAGGCAAAAGAGAAAGCGCCAGGCTCCCTGCCCCATCTTGGCAAGGAGGGTCAACGGAGCATGAACTATTGTTGGTCTTGCATCTGGGGTAATCTAAGTGGTGCTTGATCGCAGACATCTATAAACAAGGAGTTGGCTGCCTTTATAGGCAGATGAGCAAGAGAGATTTCTGCGACAGCCTCCCAGACAATAAAAACTTCATTCATTCTCGAAGATGCACCTCAGTGTACATGAGCCTTTTAGCCGATAACAGCGGTGAAAACTTCATATACTGACAATTTCGGTCACACCATACTTTGATTAAACATGACACAACGCAAAAAATTGTTGACGCTCCATTGACACTCATTTTCAAGATGGGGCAGGGAGGGTGTCAATGTTTGTTTTGCCTATAAAGGCAGCCAAGACTTTGATTATGTCTAACAATGACCAAATCACTCTTCAATTACCTGACTTACAAGACCAAAAATCGTTGATGCTCCATTTACACTCATTTTCAAGATAGGGCAGGGAGTGTGTCGCTTTCCCTTTTGCCTATCAAGGCGGCTAATACTTTGAATATGTATAACACACACCAACTCACTTTTTAATTACGTGACTTACAAGACCAAAAATCGTTGACGCTCTGTTGACGCTCATTTTTGGGACATAGTAGCGACATTGTTGCTGGTGTTTTTGCCCATGAAGGCTGCCAATACTTTCATTATGCATCACAGCGACTAGTTCTCTGATTAATTACCTGACTTACATGATCAGGAATTTTTGACGCTCTATTGACACTCATGTTCAGAATGTGGCAGGGAGCGTGTTGCTTTGTCTTTTCTCTATAAAGGTGGCCTATACCTCGTTGAAGAATGTCTGCAACCAATCACCACTCAGATTACCCATGATGCAAGACCAAAAATCATTGGCAGTCAGTTGACTCTCAGTTTCATGATGGGGCACGGCACGTGTCTCTCTTCATTTTGATTATAAACCCGGCCTCTGGATCAAAAAATGGCAATGACATACCAAAGCCAGTGCTTTGCAATGAACAGTAGGATATCAGAATGCTACCATACATCGAAAAGCCTGCGAACCAGATCTGGAGATGAATACCAACGGCTCGATCCGAACCCGGCAAACCCGGCAGGTGGACACGTACGGGTACTGACTTGGCTTGCCACCATGCCATTGGTCGAGGTGTTTGACGGCTCTGGAACCAAACTGAATGATTCTCAGGAACCAAACCTGGACCGCAGGCAGGTTACTCAGACTTATTGCTAACACTAGTTCTAGGTGCTCCTTTCACTGCCAAAACTCAGTAGACCCAAAAGTCTCTCATACTCTCAGACTGAAGAGTGTGGACAGGATGACTATTCAATATAAATCTCACAATGGTGAAATCTCTGATTGACTGATATACACACTATGATGCTATGCACAGTCTCCATCCTGGTGAAGCAAAAGTAACGGATCTTTAGAGTGCCAGTGATACACACAACTACGGTATTTGAACGTGTGCATTCAAATGTATACAGTCCGGTTTTGACACTGACCTCTGAAGACAATCTATATCATATACTTTTCACTATTTGCTACACCAGATTGACACCCATAAAGCCACACCCAACTTTGAAAGGCAAGACCTGTACCTCCGCTTACCAGTCATCTAAGGCCCAAGTAGACTTCATCAGATACAGGATCAAGAGATTCCAGTGGGATGATTGATGGGTCCAATATGAAAATAAGTTCTTCCAATCAGTCCGCATGGCCTGTGGTACAGCCAAAGAGCCATGCGCTCCATATGCTCACCGTCAAAATGGTGCTACCATACACATCATCTGTACAATCCCCGAATAGACACATGTGACGATGATTGACACCTGGGCTCCAGTCCAGTTCAGGGGAGAAATGATTGATACCACAGTCTATTTCCATCGGAAATTCCTGTATGAAGGCATGATCAGGAATAATGACCACAACAGCTATCCAGCACCATACACAGCGCTATATGAAATGCTGCATTCATTTGGTGAACCAACACAAATGCTGCTGGGCATGACATGTGGTATGAGGCCCCTCAACTCAGCCTACATCAATTTGGATGCTACATCAGGTAACTTGTTCCCCAGGTTGAAATGTGCCATGGCATGTTCAGCCCGAGATTAAAACCCTGCATAATAGTAGGCCACAGACGAGACCCAAAGACATTGTGGAGGATATGGACCCCTTAACATCGGAGGGTGAAAACCCAATCAGAAGTTATCTTCAACAATTAATTGAATACACACCTGTTGAGTCAGCATGAAAGCATTGAAATCTACATATTTGGATCACCTGAAGATTTGAAATATGTCCAAGAAAAAGATGAAGGAGATGAGCCTCACCGACATAGTCAACTGCACAGATTGGTATGAGGTTTACATCTCAGATGCATGAAGCTCTTGAGAAGGAAGCAGAAAACACCCACAGCCAGCACCCCTGCCAAGAAGATCAGACTGCCCTGTATTCAGCAGCCAATGCTGAATGCAGCCCCCATAGCCAGTACCTCTGCAGAGAGGCTGAGATTGCCCAGTGCTCGGCAGCAGCAATCAAGCAATCAAGTCAACGACTGCTGGCATCTTCAGCTCCACCCATAGGGTGCAGAGTCACATGATGTCAAGGTAAAGCCACTGCAGAAGCATTAACACCATCCACAGCCACTGGAGATCCATTCACCTATACCTAAGCATTGGAAAGCCCTCAACAAGGGCACTGGGCAAGAGTTATGGACAAAGACAGCACAGTGATCCTGCTCAACGACACCTTCTCCACCAAAAACTGCCTGAAATCATGTCAACTGCACGTTCAGCAGAATGGCACCAATTCGTTTTATCAGACCACGCACAATTCTGATTTGTCCACAGGGTACAAAGCATGGCAAATTATACAGGGACATCACCATAGGGATATCATTCTGCCTTATATTCTTGTTAGGGTGGTATCTATATTTCATTATCTAATTTCTCTTACCAGGAGATATAGGTGGAGTATACGCCACTACAATTTAGAACCTGCCTTCCAAGATCCCAAAATCAATGATGACGATATCTATGTAACTCTACCTGAAGGAAGGCCAGAGCGCCTCAATGCCCAACAGATTATCATCAGACTCAGGAAGGATTTCGATGGTCTTAAACAAGTGCAGCAGTTATGGCATGATGATATCAATGCCTTTGTACTATCTCATGGTCTCACTCAGTTCTCAGATGCTCACAAGCTCTGTCTCCGCAGCAATGGCATTCTTGTACCTCAGTATGCCATGGATCGCTCAGTGTAGTACGAAGTGATTGCTACCAACACCATGATCAATGGCAAGGTGAAACACAAAGAGAAATGCACAATCACAAATCTCATCCTAGCACTCCAATTCCTCTTCATCGCGATCCACAGTAAAGATACCAGGATCTGTCTTGGTCAGAGAACCTCTAACACCGGGATTCTCAAACCCTTCAGCATTGAGGATACTCATTGTGTCTTGATACCCTTGGATCCCAATGTAAAATTGAACTTGGCCAACAATACAAAGGAAAAGGAATTAGATGATATCACAGACTATCAAGCTTTCATGGGATCACTAATATGTCCATCATTTGCAACTTGGCCAAATATTTTGTATGTAATCACTGCTCTGTCTCATTACAATCCGCATCCATTCACCAGCTATATGGCTGCTGCAAAAAGAGTGGCTCAAAATTACAAATCTGCAGCTGTGTTCCGACTACTATTCAATCTTGTCACTATCACTGTCAACATCAATACCAGCAGTTGTCTTGTAGGGTACTCGGGTTTAGTTTGGGCAGATCACAGTGCCAACAGCAAGTCTCAGGGAGACGGCATATTTCTCACTCACAATGGAGCACTCTTGTGCCAGTCTTGAAAGATAAGTTTTCTCACAATTTCAACTTTCAAGGCCAAGTTTATTGCCAGCTCAGAGGAATCTAGAGAAGCGAAATAGTTACTTCAAATACAGAGAGACATTCACGGCAAAGACTTTCCACTGCTGCCAATCAACTGTGATGATCAGGGTGCTCTCACTTATATCACCATGGGAATCATCCAAGTGTGACGCTAGCGCATCAATGTTTGCAATCATCACAGTCAAGATCTGCATAAACTGTGAATGGCCACAACTCCTACATATACTCATTCGAACATGTAGCAGATATACTCATGAGAGCACATACTAAAGACCACTATACAAATATTCCAAACCAATTGCATCAGCAAAAAACATTTCCATCTGGGCGGAATAGCTCCGTCAGAGTGGACGCGCTCCATCAGAGCGGTCAGAGACACCCCGGTGGCTGATTACTCAGCGCCCGGCGTCAACACCACGCGTCGCGTTGCATATCTCCCTTCGATCGCCGTTTCGCAGTGTCTTCTTGGTCTGTCGGTCTCCTACTTTAAACACACACTCTGGCATTGTGGCCAACTGTGACCATACATCGGAATGGGTTCATTCGGTACACGCTTGCATCGGGATTCCAATCAAGACCACGGAGTAGAAAGATATCATCGCATTATACGAAGGGATTGCAATGCAGACCCCGGACTAGAAAAACATCATCGCATTATACGAAATACACACTCTATCTTTCCCATCTTTTGATCTCACTCGCTCTTTCCACGATTTCGTGGATCCACGCAATTGCGTGAATCCTCGTGGCCGGGTAGTATCATAACTTCTCACCCTCATCCTCTGCTCCTCGATCCAGGTTGACTCTTGATCATCGCATGGAGAGATAGAGAGGGATGACTTAACTTCGTGTTCTTAGGTGGTGGTAGAGGAGATGGGACAGATCATCATGAGAAACTGGGACTTAACAGAATTTCGTGTGCGAGACAATTTACCATCCCCGATACGGGAGGTACGAGTCCCGATCCGGCGTGTAATAACACCAATACGAGCTCTTCCCAACCCAATCAGGTAAGTCGTACCCCTGATTTCACATATCCACTCGTATCCTCCACATCGTTCTCATCTGCATCCCCCATCTCTCTCTTTCTCATCCACATCTCAACCATCATCGCAGAACACAAAGTTAAGTCATCCCTCTCTATCGCTCCATGGCATGATCATGAGTTGACACCGAGTACAGCATACACCGAGTACAGCATACACCGAGTACAACATACACCGAGTACAGCATACACCGAGTACAGCATCCACCCAAGATTGTTTGTCTTCCCTTCATTCTCAGAATTACAAGTTAACCCCTGAATGTCGCGTCAGCTTCTGGCGTGCCTCCCTACACGATCGACCGCCATCAGCCAGCTCTCTATCAGAGCTGAAAAGTAAAGTCACCTTGCCACATTCCCACAGTTGCGAGTTAACTAACTGATGAATAGAGTCTCAGCACTGGGTGCGCCGTCCATCGACCGCCTCCAAGTACTCATCCAATCTCACTCGATCACGGCCTCCGAGTGTATATCCAAACTCGCTCGATTACGGCCTCCAATTTCGCACGATCATGGCGTCCAAGTGCATCTCCAAACTCGCTCAATCACAGCCTCCATGTATATCTCCAAACTCGCTCGATTACGGCCTCCAAGTTCGCACGATCATGGCCTCTAAGTGCATCTCTGAGTTCACGCGATCCTGGCCTCCCAGTGCATCTCTGAGTTCACTCGATTTCGGCCTCGAAGTGCAATTCTCACCTCACTGAATGACAGCATCTAACTACATGGTTAATGAGCGACGGCAGGTGTACGGAGATACAGGGGTAACGGAGGACAATCACCGTGTGCTGCCAGTCCAGATATACCGTGTGTAGATAGGTAGCTATATAGATACATAGATACATAGATGAGAATATAAACTGAATGCATAAGTTTGAAAATCGTTGAACGATAAGTAGTAGCTATGATTTCCAGGTGCACCAGCAGCTGTTCCAAAGAAGCGGCGGCCGGAGAAAAAACTGCTTCAGCATAACTGCAGCCACTGCAAAGAGTGTAACACACTTGTCCTTCTGATGGTGGGTATACGTCACCCAAAAGTAAAGGAGGTAAGTGTGCAACGCAACCCGTCGCCTTGGCGATGGGTAGGGTGTCATTCTCCGTCAGAGGGTACGAGGTTCCGTCAGAGCCGTCAGAGCCGTCCGGAACACCTGGGTGTTTCAGATGGAGACTAGGGTCGTTGCTGATGTGGCTGATGATAATGGAGGTCAATATGTGATTGGATCACTTTTCTTCTTCAAAATACAGGTATTATTGTTTATATGGATGGCCATCCTCAGGCTAGGGAAGTGCTTTATCCCTGCTCACTTGTCACATTGAGTTTTACAACAGCTACTGTGGTTTCCACATGCTGTTGTACTTGTTTGTGTGTTCATTGTGTGACTGTCTTCTTCTGCGCAGTGTAGCAAGTGGAAAGAGTATTGCATATATGATCCACCTTGCTGGCATGCAGGTCATGGGCTTCAACTGGGCTGATGCATCATCCCTTGTAAGATGATAGTGATTTCAGACTCAGCTGGGTATGCCAGCTGAGTGGGAATGCATGCAGACAAGAGATACTCTAAATACTACATATCAGTTCATGAATATACTTTTACTTTAGAATACAGGCTATCTGCAATCTGTACATTTCAACAAGATGCCAAATCTGAATGTGAGAGAGTATTGACAACTCATTTGCTCGCAATCTTGATGTTGATAAGGGCTTGAATCAATCAGATTACCCTCCATCATCATCATAACTTACCATTCATTCTCTCTGCTTATATTACTCCTTTGCGCTCCCACAGTCTCAGCTCCCTCCTGCGATCACTGCAATTCTGTGCTGAAGGTATTCTGTAGACTCGACCAACAGATCACTGCATGGAAGGGAGGTTGATAGTGTTAGCAACGGGTCCGGGTAACCCGCCAGTGGTCCGGGTTTTGACCAGCGGTTCGGTTCGGTTCGGTTCCAGACCCGGCTGAAAACCTGACCCGCTGTGTCTTGGTGGGTTTGTTACCCAGACCGGACTTAGAACTGCAGGTATTTGGCTGGGTTGGAACCGGACCACAGTTCCAAATATACGGTTCCCACTCCTTTGGCTCCAATTGAGTCTTTGAGTTCTGATCGTATCACAACATGATCAGTACGTAGATTGTGCAGTCGTACTCGCTCTTTCACCTCCCGCTTTCAGATTTGCGATCCGACTGATATTCGTTGAGTGGTTGCGAAATAATGGGTGATTTTAAGCGAAATCGGCGGGTTTTCGATCGCGACTCAACGAATACTTGTCAGATCGCAAATCTGAAAGCGGGAGGTGAAAGAGCGACCAAAACTGCACAATCTACATACTGATCATGTTGTGATACGATCAGAACTCAAATACTTAATCGGAGCCAAAATGGTCAATTTCAAATGCAGGGTTTTGGGTGGTAAAACCGCTCCATTTCCGATGGTCTGGGTTTTTCGTGTGGTAAGACCCGTTGCCACGGTCCGGGTTCGGGTGGAACCGGACCTGGAACCGACCCGGCACTTTGGACCCGTTGCTAACACTAGAGGTTGACTCCATGATGTTGCCTTATTGATCGCTACCAAAGATGCAGCATACCTGTACGACAGAATATCAAAAAAATATCTATATCCTTCCACTGGATATACCCCATGGGAAATTCGTATTTCAGCCTGATGATTAACAGACTTGGATTGAACTCTGGTAACCCACCCATCACTCACACGGTCAGAAATCTATCGAATTATGCCCATTCTAAATGCTCCAACAGTCTCATTTCATGCTGTTAACTCAAATGATCCAACAGTCACTCAATAATAGTACATTGCAGAAGTTATTTGCTGGGGCACTGGTTCTCATTCAGGTTTTCAGTGCTTCATTTGTTCACCACCAAGGGTTAGTTGATGTCACACATCTTGTAATTGTCATGAGTACTTCAGGTGTTTCTGGTTCAATGTGGAGTGTATTCCCTTGAACTGACATCCAATTCATACTTCCCGAGCATTGTTGATAGGAGTGCTAACATTTGGCATTTGGCATTAGGAATCCATCTATTTCAGTGTACCTGGCACTTCCTAAACTACAACACCAGACTGCATTCTCAATATATATACCGCTTGTAGATGACGTCTATCCTAAACCCTACTACAGGGTATCTTGAATAGCATACTCCTCACCTTTTTGCAACTTCTTCTACCCCTTCTCCCGTTACGCTGTTCCACTTAATCTTATATTGAAAGTTTACACACTGTCTTTCAACCTTCCCCAACTTCTCTCTTCATTTCATTAAATGGAAGCTATGCCCAGCAAGGTGAGGAACGACTGTTCACAGAAGAATCAGGAACCACACCTCGAGAGAGGACTTGCACTCACATTCCAGCAAACAGTCAATCTGCATTGTCCCTTACATGTTTATTTTCCAACCCTCTTCCAATACTGCCTTCATACAGTGTGTTGGAGATAATAAATATCATATATTTGGAAAATAAAGCATGATGGCAATACCAATCAGGAGATTGGCAATGATGAAAGTGAGGACACTGGAGAGTCCATCCCGTCTTCCAGCCTTGAAGAAGACAATTCAGATCATCAACAAACTGTACTACTTCTAGCCCAAGTGTGTCCGGACAAGATATTATGAACTACAAGGGTTCTACTTCCAAAGAACTGGAGTTGTGCTGATAATGTCATGTCATGCCCACCACTTCCACATTCCCGAAATCCTTCCAGGTGTTATAGGGGTTCTTAATTCCAATAATCAATCCAATTTTTAATATACCTAAGTACAGCCACCTATTCACCAAATTGTTCTGCACTTCTTTCCTTATCTTATCTCAAGACTCAACTTTGTGAGATTCTCTCCAAGAACAAGCTAATAACCGCAGTCGTATTAAGAGTTATGCAGAGAATTTCCACAATCCTTCAACTACTGGTTGGGTAGTAGACCCGTCTGGAGGTATCGCCTGTCTTTGTACTCGATGCTGGAGAGATCTGGGAGGTGAAGAACAAATGCCAATAGCACACTTTGTCAGCGTTCTTGGTAACAAAAGTATAGGTCACCAAAAAGGCAGACTTGATCATTCAGTGATACTTGCAATACTGATGGTTGATGAGAAGGCATACGACAGGATTGAACGTGATGAGATTGGTGCTATTTACTGCAAGAGGTTGTAGGATACGTAATCTCCTCACGGTGGTGAGTGGTAAGGAAGCAATGGTGAATGGAATTCTTAATAATATTTTAAGGTGTTCTTTGCTGCTAATGTTTGATTGTTGATTGCTGCTCGAGCTTGGTTCTCTTCGTTGCCGGAACAATGAGAGCATTTTCTAGTCAAGTCGTCTGGATGAAACACCATCAGAGTTCTTTTTATGATAATATGATTGCTTGATAGCTTATCTCTGAGGCGTTCACCTACATACCTCAGTGACCTAGCCAGGAGTTCCTGATAGGTTGTCGTGATCATGCTTGAGTGGATTTGAAGTCTATGCTCCCGACTAGGGCCATCTTCAAACATGGTATCACATGCACACATGTGACAGCTCAGAAATGTAACTTAGACATCTTGCTTTTGTTTGTTCAGTAGTTGGAGCATCTGACGGCGCATAGCCTTGTAGTGTTTATCACAATTATATTAATGCGTCACCATGATCCGGCCATTCGGCAATTGCATCAGAGATATAATCGGCAACCAACCAATACTCCACCAACATAGATTATCACACCCTTTTGCGGTTGCAATGCATTCTAACTCAAACTAATGAGTAGGGTCGCTTGTGGCCTCATATCTTCTGCCAATACCATAGATCCCTCAGACACTTCATGCATAGGTATTGACCTTTCTATGACCAGGAGGTACCGTGAGGTGTTCCCACTCCTGAGGAGATATGCTCGAAGGTTCTGCTAACTAGCATATTTATTGACTTCCGCTGCACCCATAATTCTGCTTAAGTGCAACTTAACTGTGTATTGTCCTAATAGATAAGATATAGTATGTGTGGTTGATAATTATGTGCACCTTGGGTGTTCTTAATAACCACTCCGGCAATGGCTGCATAATTGCATCAGCATAGGTGAATCAGCTGAGGCCCACGTTGGTAATTCTTAAACAATCAACCTGCGGCTCAAATTTCATCATGCTAAGGTTTACCTGACTGGCAACCATGACGTCATTTCACAAATGGGTGTTATGCATCTTCGGTCTGTGACCTTAGAAGTATTTATTATGACTCATCATGTACCATTACCGCTGCTAAGGGAAAACCCCTAACACTAGACCAATGGCACCTCCATAGCTCAAACACCAAAGGTCAACCCTCCTCAACCAATTCTGAGAGTCAGACCATGCACCATCGCTGGTGCTCACCCCACTCATATCCAGTGGACACCAGAATGTTCCACAACCCAAGACGAGCGAAGATAAGTACTTTCCCCAATATGAAAACGCAACTTTTGTGTTTGCGAATATGTTGATGGAGGCAGTCATATTCCGAAAGACACCTTGGCCAGTATTATCCGATGTGAACTACTTGTTGATTGAAGAAGCTTGGACAATAGCTATTCATACTCAGGATTGTCAGTGGTCATTAGCCATTTCTCCTGTAGGTGCACAATCTGTGTGTCAATTGCATGGCAGTCAATCTCTCAATATAGATCTGCAAAAATGGGAAGCTGTCAGTCCTGCATTCTGTGTAACGGTCCTCTATCCAACCTACAGTATTGAGTACACGCCTACACATAGTTATAACTGAAGAGTAGTACCAGTCAACGATGGTTGGCTGAAGGGGTTTGTTGAACTGATGATTTGAGTTTCTGCCTCAATGTATACTCTCAGACTGAGCATCGAATCCAGGTTAAGGAGGTTCCATTTGATGATGCTTGTCTCTTCAAGGTCATTGGTGATAAGAAATCATGGTTCACCAAACTGAAAGTTCTGGAATTTATTTATCATCAATTCTTTTACACCATCAATTGCTTGGGGTGCCAGCCTACAGCATTCCAGTTGTTTCAAACTCTCACTCTGCAGACTGCACCACTGGCACCCACAGCAATTCATTGTGTGCTGTCTGAATATGCCACTTGAAAGAAGAATATATTTATGTTTTTTCAAGATGACTATAAAGGTAGATTTTGCCCATCCACAGTGATAACTTTTATGCTGGATGCCGCTGCTCTGATTATTTACCATAGTGGTGGGCCACATCATACCTCCCCAACACTTCAGCAGAATACCACCACATCAGAACCTCCTCAATCACTATTGGCGCAGCTCAATTCATGTCAGCACTCCTATATCCGAGCTGTTGCTCCTATATTTCATTTCATGCTGAATCGTCCTCCTTTGATACTTCTTCATTGTGATGGGTGTGCCTCAATCCTGTTAGTGCTCCTCAGTCTGGATTGTTGCACCAATATTTCACTCTGCCATTCTTACCCCTCCTTTTCAGTGCATCTCTGCCAGAATGGGTGCACCTCAATCCTGGTAGCACTGCTCTGTCTGGATTGTCACCCCTGCATTTCATTCCGCACTTCTTAACCCCCCTTGTTGGCACTTCTCCGCTTGGATATGGACTCCTCAAGCTCCATCAGTGCTCCTCCACCTGAATTGGTGCTTGTCCATTTCATTCCTCACTCCATACTCCCCCTCCAGCACTTTTTTTCTATTAAGATTGCTCATCCACTGTAAATCACATTTCTCAATCGCGATTGGCACTTCTCAACTTGCATCAGCATTCTGTTATTTCAATCGACACTTCTCGTTTCCCCAAAGCACTCCCTATCTTAGCTTTCCAGTTTTCCTGGCACTTGGTCTCTGTGTTCACCAGAATGAATCATATTGCCTTTTGAACTCCGTTGAGGTTTTTAGCTAGCTAGCATCCTGTTGCACAATTGTTAGATATCACCAATCAAACCAAACAGCACTGAAATTAAATTTCACACACTCCCCAGGCATAAAGAATCAGGAATTTCAACAAATGTCTCCAACTGCTTTGCACTGTTGATGATTGTTTTATTTCTGCACTTTTGGGCACTGAAGCTCTGTAAAATGTACAGGATGTCACTGACACCATGTTCAATTGATATCAATTGATCACTAAGTTGGGTTTCTGTCTTGGTGTACGTGCTTGTATTTTGGTATTTGTTACGTTTTTCTATGATTCCATACAGTCGCAATGCACATAATGGACTACTAAAGAAGATAATAGCTAGTGAAAGTGTGAATTAGAAGCAATACTGAATGATAATCCATGCATCATCAGCAAAAACTAAATTTCCATCGTTAAATTGATATGGTTTATTGTACCCACAAAGGCAAAAAAATCAAATCACGGTTTCACTCAAATATGGCATTGATCTAACATTCCTCAGTGTTCTTGGAGTTTTTGCGATGCTGTTATCACGCATCAAAACCAGTGTACCCACTGTTGAGAATGCGACAATGAACACTTGATGAACAGTTTACACTTCCTTTGGCAATATCACAAATCATCTGTCAGCATACTCCCATGTCGCCCAATTCAATTTGTCCTCGCGATGAAAATAGTACTCGCTCCATACACTTAATGAACCGTGTAGTTCTTGTTTCCACAGATCCCTCATGGCTTACTTTGACCAATGATAGTTACCATGCAGAAGTGGTTCATGATATTGATTTTGTTGATGCGAGTTCAGTCTGTTCCTTCCAGTTGTTCAACCATTGCGGGAGGGTTATGCATCATTGGGGTTATGGTTACACGCATTTGGGATCAGACTTCAGTGAACTGTCAGTTCTGTCACATTCACTACTATTATGATATGTCAACGAAATCTAGAATGAAATAGCACACACAGGAAATCCCAATCTGATAACTGACACCATTCCTAACCTCCAAGCGACATCGTACCTTCTACAATCTTACTTCCATTGACCAATCCCGTATTCTCAATGCTGTTGATATTGGTGATGTTGGTGATGTTGGTGATGTTGTTGCTGTTGCTGTCACGGCAGGGGACTGGCTGGCTGCTGCTGGCGATGGCAGACCCTCCCATAGACAGAATGGCTGAGAGTTGCATGGTAGCTTCAGTAGCAGCTACAAAGCTGCTGAGACCACTAAGAGAATTGTGAGGCTGCGCTATCAGCTCCTGGGGGACATAATCAAGGAAGACCTCGTCAAAGCTGCCCTGATCATTGTGACGTTGTGCCATCGCGGGGTCCATATCAGTTCGGTGGATCCTTCAGCGAATAATGCTGCGGATGTTGACTATCTCGTTGGCTTGAGCCTCTGGCGACGACGAACGAAAATCTGTGTCAAGATGACGAAATCCATCTATACATGCAATATTAACCAGATGAGTAACGGCTATTGTATCGCACTTGCATTGTGCTCCACCTCCTGGACCAAACTCAGGTGTGATGCCAAACTCGGCTGTTTTCCAGGCCAACAGACAATAGTGGATGGCTGTTGCGGTGAGGGCAATGAATGTCAGATTGCTTTTATCAAACAATGATCTATCTTCCATGCCCATTTGTCATATGCCATGGAACAATGTCCAGTGGATAAGATCCCCAATTTCGGTCGCTGCAACTCGAAACTTGCACTCCTGAATTGATCGTCAAGCCACCAATTAACCAAGAAAGAAACTCGGAACTTACCTCACGAACTTTTGAGGGGCATGCAAACCAATCCTTCACAAATATCCGGGCTACCATTCTCCGGATTCCGTTGGGCTACTTTGTTCAAAATCCCAACATAGAGTTGATTGAACTCTTGAGGTGGTATACCATTGCAGACCAGAAGCAAGTAATCTTCACGAGAGCTTGATGCACAATGTCAGCGATGAAAACAATCATTGAGACGATTTATTTACCACTGAAATGTAGGCATGTGGAGGGTCTGGGTTTCTCTGGGCTGGATCAATCCTGGCGATTTCCTCATACCACCAACTATAAAACTGGGCAGTCTCCACCGCATGCGTGGCAATGGGATCCAAGAACATCACAACATTGAGAGCTATAGGCTTCACAGGTGCCATTACCATCGCCTGAATGCCTGAAAGAGTTGTTTCGTAGTTGTATTCTGCACCGACGATTAGGCCTGTAACATGGTCAACACAGGGCTCATATAGCCGCAGATTTTCAGCTTTCCATGCAACCAGTTGCTCACCGGCTTTGTTTGAATCTATCTTGTAGTGAATTTATACATTCGCAGGCGAATTCAAGTGTTGAAATGCTCAATCTTATACCTGCTTAGATGCCAGCGGCGCAGGCTTGCTTTCATCCTCCTCCTCCGAAACAATATAAACCTCACTACAATCAGGATGTATGGGTCGCCTTGAAGTAGGAATCAATGGAGTTGCTGCGACTGGTTTTCCAAGTGTTGACATGAAGGAATCCTTTGATGACCGTTTACCAATTGCTTTCCTGAATGGTAGCTGATGAGGCTCATCATCGCATTCCGAATTGTCCTCTGTACAATGATTGCAATCGTCAGATACCCAGCCGAGATCGTCATCGACATCCTTGTCGTGGATAGATCGTCTCCTTCTGCTGGTTGTGGAAGCAATCGGAGGAGGAGGAGAAGTGGGGTTCCTTCATGTCATGATTTAAAAGGTGGCCAGTGATAAGTATGAAAAGATTAAACCATCGAAGAAAGGAAAAATGAATGAAGGTATAGTAAGTGCATTACAGTGTACTATACAGGAAGGAAAGAGTTGATATGATTGGAAGCATCATCGTGATGCGTCTTGTGATCTTGTTGACAATTCTAGGATCTTCACTTGTCCCACCACCCACGCTTCCAACTCCTTGGATGGACGGGAACTCACAACTAAGAATGTCAGGTGATGAGGATACTGCAGGGTTGTTGATTGATTTGTTTTGAGGAAAATCATTTTCGCAACGTGCTAAACAGAATTCCGGTTTCACTAATCATTCACACTAAGTACTGCTAGGGCAAGGTTCCAAATTACCAATTACATTATAACCATACACCGAGTCCTATCACAGCCACTATGTGTTTCCCAAAACCATGCATCTCAACAATTAATCCCAACATTGTGAACTCTCAACACAGCCCTTCATGCATGAATATGACAGATGCAATAATAGAAGAAATAAAACACCAAAAAGAGATCCAAAATCTCTCCAAAAGACTCCAAAGTATCACCCATCCATCCACTCTTCAAAGTGCCAGAAAAATACCTGCCCACTCTGCTAATCCTTGAACAACTGTCCGGCCAGTGCATTGCATCCTCACAATGACCAATTTGCAGCTTGGTGGCAGCTTGGATGCTTCCTGTTGGGCAAAGAACCCACAGGAGGAGAATTCCCAATGTGATTGTGCTTGCGTAGCCAAGCGAGATCCAATTCCTCCCCGATATGGTGTATCATATCCTCGGCTGGATGTGGGAGGATGTCATCCAGAGGAGAGTAGCTTCAGCCACCACACATAGGAATCTGGGCACCAGATATCCCGTCGGCTTGTTGGCCACGGTAAATGATGCAAACAAGCATTTGGTTGTTTAATTTCATCACCGCCTGTACCCATCTGGCCGCAGTGTAGTTATCTAAGATTCGGGTAACATTACGGGAGTGCAGACCACCATCTCCATTAGGCTCATCCCGGCAGCCCCAAAGTTCTCCAATTTTCCAGCTAGGGTCTGGATGACCGGCGATTGCAGCATCAACGATTGACAAAATGGTTCCATCGACAATGGATTTAACTATTGGAAGTATGCATTCATCATCCCCAGGCCATGGCAACGAGAATAGCTGAATACTTTTTTCACCCACCTACTTCCCAGCATTGTCGAGACCCACAAAGGGAATGGTAAAGCTAAATGGCTAAACAACAACATCGGTCGATGAATTGCAACGCACCTTCATCAGCGAAGACCTATAATCCGAGGATTCTTCCTTCTCATCTTCTCTATCTACACATCATCAGGAAGTCCAATAGATGCATCTGGGCGATGAATTACATACCAAAGTGGACAAATTTCCATATCTCAGTCAGGGTTTCGTCGATCCTATTGTGCCTTCAGGGAAGGCCAACATCCGTGAACTCGTCAAGTGCTGCCTTGAAGTTCTGACCATGGTGGATAGTGTTGTCCGCCATGTACCGTTTCCAAAATGGTCATTTCGACGCCGGATCACTGATTTGTGTAATCCAACAATCGATAAGAACATCCCATTGCTCTGGGCTGGCTCCTGGCTTTTTGCTGATGCTCATGGACATCAGCAAAATGTATTTCAGTCACTGGGAGCCTCCAGGAGTGTCTCAGAGGATGTGGAGTGTAATCTTAGATGTGTCAATTTCAGGAGAGTATCAGACCCTAGGAGGGCATTCCGGCCGGCATTTGGAGTAACTGAGATCTCTAATGAGTGGTACAGGAGTACCATGGCAGTGATTGTGACCAGATTGGGAACACCTCGGAGCGCCGGAGAGAACTTTGGGTGCACCTGGGAGCACCTGGGATCGCTGGCGACAACTCTGGGAGCACCTCGAATTACAGTAGACCAGTCTGGCAGAATCATCGTCTTTGGGAACGCTGCTGGTGCGTCTGGAAATCATTGCTACTACATATCGTTCAACAATTTTTAAAACTCATGTATTCAGTTTGTATTCTCATCTATGTATCTATATAGCTACCCATCTACACATGGTATATCTGGACGGGCTGCAGGCGGTGCTTGAGAGCAATTCAAGGAGCGCCTGAAAATGATGGTCGAGTGAACTCCGACATACACTCCGAGGCCGTGATCGAGCGACTTTGTAGACGCACTTGGAGCCGGTAATCGACCGTATTTGTAGATTCACTTGGAGGCCCTGATCGAGTGAACTTGGAGATGCACTCCGCGATCAGAATCGAGCGAGTTTGGAGATACACATGAAGGCCGTGATGGTGCTAACTGGGAGGCCGTAATTGAAGGAGTTCGGAGATGCACTTGGAGGCCAGGATCGTGCGAACTTGGAGCCCGTAATCGTGCGAGTTGGGAGCTGCACTTGGCGGTGATAATCATGCGAACTTGGAGGCTGTAATCGAATGAGTTGGGAGATCCACTTGGAGGTCATGATTGTGTGAACTTGTAGGCCATGATGAAGTGAGTTCGGAGATGCACTCGGAGGCGGTGATCGAGCGAGCTTGGCGATGCACTTGGAGGCCGTGATCGAGAGAGTGTGGACATGCCCTGGGAGGCCGCGATCGAGTGTACTGAGAGACGCACTTGGACGCCGTAATGGAGCAAGTTTGGAGATACACTTGCAGGCCGTGATGGTGTGACTTTGGAGATGCATTTGGAGGCCGTGATCGAGCGGGGGCGGATGAGTACTTGTAGGCGGTCGATGGACGGTGCGCCGGGTGATGAGACTCTATTCATCAGTTAGTTAACTTGCAACTGTGGGAATGTGACAATTTGACTTTACCATTTATCTCTCATGCAGAGCTGGCTAATGGCTGTCCATCGTGTAGGGAGTTACACCGGAAGCTGAAGCTACATTCAGGGGTCAACTTCTCATCGTGAGAATGAAGGAAGAACAAACAATCTTGGGTGGATGCTGTAGTTGGTGTATGTTGAACTCGGTGTAAGCTGTACTCGGTGAATGCTGTACTCGGTATATGCTGTACTCGGTGTCAACTCATGATCATGGCATGGAGAGATAGAGAGGGATTACATAACTTTGTGTTCTATGATGATGGTTGACTTGTGGATGACAAAGAGAGAGATGGGGGATGAAGATGAGAATGACATGGAGGATACAAGCGGATATGAGAAATCAGGGGTACAACTCACCTAATTGGGTTGGGAAGACCTCGTGTCGGTGGAATTATACGCCGGATCAGGACTCATACCTGCCATATCGGGGATGGTAAATTGACTCGCGCACGAAACTCTCTAAGTCCCAGTTTCTCATGATGATTTGCCCCATCTCTTCTCATATGTCTCCTTCTGGTCCTCAACTCTACCGTCACCTAAGATCACGAAGTGAAGTCATCTCTCTCCATCTCTTCATGCCATGATCAAGAGGTAACACCGAGTATAGCATACACTGAGTACAGCATACAGCGAGTACAGCATACACCATGTACAGCATTCACCGAGGACAGCATACGCCGCGTGCTGCATATTCCCATGATCGACTGTCTCCCGCTCCCAGCCAGTCCCTCAGCGGAACATGTTGTACTCAACTCTCTCCATTCCCACAATTACGAGTTAACCAATAAATATAGTCTCAGCCTCAATCGCACATGCCTCCCAATCTACCGCCTCTAGATTCACTGACTCTAGATTGACCACCTTTAGATCAATCGCCTGCAGATCAACCGCCTCCAAGTACTCCTCCAATGTTGATTGATCATGGGCTCCAAGTGAATCTCTGACCACGCTCAATTATGGCTTCCAAGTGCATCTCTGAGTTCACTCGATCTCGGCCTCCAAGTACATCTCCAAACCGGCTCAATCACGGCTTCCAAGTGCATCTCTGAGTTCACTCGATCTTGGCTTCCAAGTGCATTTCCATACTCGCTCAGTCACAGCATGCAAGTGCATCTCTGTGTTCACTCCATCTCTCAGTCTCCAAGTGTATCTCCAAACTCGCTTGATCATCGCCTCCAAGTACATCTTCAAGGAGCGACGGCGGTTGTATGGAGATACAGGGGTAACGGAGGTGGACAGAGTGATGGGGAGTATATATTTGGCAGACCCCGGAGTAGATAGACATCATCCCATTTCCATCTCATCCTATCATACAATGAAAACACACACACTATCTTCCCCAACTTTTGGTCTCACTCGCTAAGTCCGAGATTTCGTGGATCCTCAACGCCGGGCAGTATCATATCTTCTCACCCGATTCCTATGCTACTCGAACCAGAACTGCTCTTATGATTTGCGTTTGGATGTCACGAGAGGTGCGGCGGAGTGTTGATGGTGGGCTCTCTGCCTTCTAGCTCCATCGTTTCGCCACAATGGCCTCCAAGTGGTTCACCTCTAAGTGTTCTCAATGGGTGTGTCCAGGTGCTCCTCCAATAATGCTCGAGTACTCTCTGCGGCCAGATTGACCGTATGTATATGTATAGAGAGGCTTAAATAATGCATGCCATATTATGATGTAGCGAATCTTGTGACTGTAACAGACGAATATGATAAGACGAAATGCCTTGTGGTGATGTAATAACCACTGCAGTGATAATACCGCACGAAGTGTCCTGCGGAGCTGCGCTGCGGTCTCGGCTGCTTTCGACGTATCCTGCGGAGCTGTGCAGTGGTCTCAGTTTCTCTCGAAGTCTCCCGCAGATCTGCGCAGACGTCTCAGGAACTCCAAAATTTGACTATACTATAAGTCAAATCTTGGAGCACCTGAGAATGCTCTTGCTGAGTCTGAGAGTACTTTGCTTAGCTCCAGGGGGGTCTGGGAGCATCTAGAAGTACTTGGAAGCACTGGTGAGGTTGCCTGGAGTGTCTGGGAGGATGGTGTGTAGCTTCCGGACCAATTTACATTTTGCTGATGGACTGAGCAATGTCCCAGACTTGTTCCCTCAATTGATTATCTTTCCATTGTGTTTTCAAGCTATCTTCTCCTGCCAAATCCCCATGGTTTCTGCTGCCCAGTGGCTGACTCCAACACCAGTATTCTCGGCCCAGAGGCGCACATCTTGTGTTGGCATCCGGATTGTATCAGCATCTGCGACAACTGATTTTGGCAACCAGAAGGCATCACATTGCATTTTAGGTTGCCAAAGGTGGGCAATGATTGGGTGGTAGATATGAAATGCTCGGTACTCGAAAACAAGCGTGGGGAGTGTTGAATATAATGTCAAGGGTGATACGATGTGGTAGCAGCGGTGAGGAGGGTGTGTCAAAGGTTCTGGAGATTGTAAGTAAGGTGGGGAGACAAGGCAAATAGATATGTGAGTTTGGAGGGGTTATGTTGATCCGGCGACATCATCTTGGCTGCTAATCAGCCCGGGAACAATTTGTTAAGCATCATCCAAGCACCCTGATTTGTCAACTGAAGGCTTTAATTCATCACAAAGACAACTAAAAGCATGTGCTGCAGTCATATCTCACCCATTTGACCATATTCTAGTTCTTGTAGCCCGAGATGATGTTGCTGGGTCGGTATCTAAGGAGAATTCATTGTTCATATCAGGCACAGAGTGAACAACAAGTGACAACCGTAAATCAGGCAACGGACGTCGGAGGGTCTTGTGAGGGTGCAAAATGATCATTGCCATGAGCTCAATGCAGATGTGGTAAGCTTTTCGAGATCCAAGTGATGTTGAAAATGAGAGAGCGATTAAACACTGTGCAAACATGTGAAGGAGGATCACAGAAATCCTGCGGGAGTCGTAGGACTCCTTTTTAGAAAAAGTAAATCGAGGTGCAGCTTTTTCCAAGGACCAGCCGGCTTGCACTGGTATGAGTAGGTAAAAAATCATCAAGACTCCTCTTAATGTTGTTGCGACATTTCATTTTGCTAATGATACATGGATATTTGTGAACAGTGTCTTTACTGCTTGAATATGTACTCCTACATCAGTGACTTCATCACTCAACTCTGTCATGACCACACAGAAAGAATTGTATACTTATCCATTGAACAACTGCCAGATGATGAGTTGGTGACCAATCACAATAGTATTCTACTTCCAGGCATTCATGAATCAGATTGCACACATTAACTTCATCCTTCCCACAATTACTCGAGCAATACAGAACCTGCCAGCAGAAATCCGTGTGTTGATCCAGAGTAATCACTTGTTCAGACACATCTTTATAGTACTCCACACTATGATAACCATCTAGCCGGCAAGCCTATCAGTACGAGCATTTTGATATCTTCGACGATGACATAGATCTATGGTCACCATTGTCATCCAATGTGGAGTATCGATTAGCTCACTGGTGCATCAAGCACGGCACAAGCAGAGCTGCTATCAACAAGCTTTTCGGGAACCCTACAATGGCAACTGTCAGCAACTTCACTTTATCCAACACTTTGTTCAAATGGATGACAGAAATGTCCTCTGCGATGGGCATCGACAATTGGAAATCTGACTAACTATGTTTCAATCATTTGGCCGATCCAAACAACATTTGCGACGATAATTACATATGTTTCACCTACCTCAATCCTGTTGAATGCATTCATTTCCACATGCAACAGCCTGCATTCAGGGAACATATGTCGTATGCTCCAGCAAAGGAATTCAATGAAGCTGCAGAACAGAACTACTCAGAGGAGAAATCAAGCGACTGGTGGTGGAATGAACAGGTACTTTAGTTCAATTTTGTCATGGCTACGATGATTTTAACCACTTCAATAGCTATGGCGGCCGCTTGGTGCAACTATTGTCCCTTTGTTTGGCATTTCAGACTAGACACATCTTACAAATGGTTCAGGCTACCAGAAGGAATGGCCAGTATAGTTAGGGTCTCAGAAACATCGACTCAATAATTGATCAAAGACTTTGAATCGTGCAAGCATCCTGGTTGCACTCCTTTCCATTCCTCAGAAATATCACTTCAAAGGACGTGGATGAACAGCTGGACTGAAGGAACAACAAATCCATAATCGGGAGGCTGGATGGACGGTCTTCAAGCATCTTCTTCATCTTCTCAATGGGCCGTACAACACTGGGAAGCTGATGCTTTCTCTGGACAGTCGGATGTGGCAATGTTATCTCATCATCTGTGCATGGAAGGCTAGCTACTTTCAAAACAGTCACTTCCACTCGATCAAACAGCCTCATTGCCGCATGTACCCAGCACCAATATCATCGTTTGGAGAAGTGAATTCATTGTTGTGGCAATTGGGAAACTATCGGCTATACTTCCAAATGATGATACGGGTGACTCAGGGAGATGAGATGGAGAGACACGAAGCAAGACCATATCTGGGAGATCAAGCAGTTGGAACCTCAGAAGGCATCTTCTGGAATATGAAATGCATCTCCCCAAGAACTATTATTGTACCTGATATTCTTCATAGCATCCATCTTGGTATGCTTAAGCATTTGATGGACTGGGTGACATCATTCCTCCAACAACATTCCAGGATTCACAAATTCAACGATTTTTTCTGGGCTAGGAGATTCGCTGTCACAAGGATGATTTCAGTTGATTCCGTGCCAGTAGATCTATGAAGAAGGTCCTGGAAACCTTCAACAAGCAGCTCACATTATAGAAACAGAGGGAACAAGAGAGTGACCCCACTTCGAATGGTCTTTCTGCGGCTTCGAAGCGTTGTCGTGTTGATGAAGATCAAATGCAGATTGGGTTAGAAATTGCAAAACATCCTGTTGACAAATCCGATGTCAACTTGGTGAAGATGCATCTCCTGAACCACTTCTCCCACAATATCTGCCAGCTTGGCAACTTCTTCAATGCACGCCCTGACCTCCCAGAAAGAGCGATGATGGATCATAAACAAGCATACTGACAATCGAATCATCATGAGGCTGACTTCCAGATTTTGCAAAGGCATGCCCGAAAGGAGGTGTTTCTGTATCGATAGCTCAATGCAAATGCCACAAAACAATGTTGCGACAATGAACTGACTCTAACTAAAGCTCCGATGAAGCGAATGATGTATAACCTGTGACCAGAAATCATGACCCTTGATAACTTGGCCGAGTGGTGTGCAATGCCAAAAGGGGAGCTACAGAATCACATTGCTTGGTGTTTCAAGAGATTTGCCGACTTCACAGACTACATTGATCACCATCGGTATTCCAGTTGTCTGAATGAAGCAAAATACATTTGGTACAACGCAGTAATAATTCCGGTGAGATCTTTTCAATGTGCTGAGCAGGCAGTTCATATGGTTCGTTGCACTGGGTCCACAAGGTGGAGAAAGCATATGCCACCAAGAAGTGATAAAGTGTGTCTCCTCATGCTGAAGAGTTCGGCTAGCCACATTCAGTCCACTGCTGGATGCATTCCCTCATATTTGAAGTGTCTTTTCGTTGTCGAGGATGCTGAATCAAGTGTCAAAGGGCTTCTTGCCTTGGTTCAGACGTTTGCAACAGGGCCGATACGTCACACTGCTGGTATGGTGAGTGTGGAGGAGAGACATCAACCTTCGACGCAACCATTGCACAATCGAAGTTACGGTCATAAGCCTCTTTTCGGCGGCGGAACCACTTATATAGTCCCTATATGTGCGATCCATGGGGCTGTATACCTTCTTCTGCTGATGCCGCAGCTAGATAGCACATGGTGGTGGTACATGTGCAATACAATTGACTTGAATCCTTCCACATGATTTTGCACGTAGATAATTCAATTTGATACTTGAAATAATCGATGTAGGGATATATAGAACTCTGATGAGTATTTGCTCTGGGTGTCTTAATGTTGTTATGCGAGTTGTGCAAGCTTGTGTATAATTGGTGTCTCAAGGGATTAAGTAGTTAGGAATATTCTTGAAATTAATGAAACAGTTCAAAAAACTGTCAAAATGATTAACATCTAGAGGATCAACGTGAAACTAACAAGTGCAGTAGATGAACTTAAATAACCAAACACGTTTCTGAAATGTTGTGATGACACGATCACATCATTGAATGCTTCCAAGCATGGTGGAAGAATGCAAATAAGTCACTAGCATTATGTATGGAGAATGTGGAGAAGGATCAGTGTGTGGGGTCCATTTTTGGAAACCAATTTCGCTTTTTGCTGACGATTATAGGTGCTCTAGGGGGTAATCCATTGCTTCTGTATATCTGGAGATTCACAGAAAACACCGGTAGTCCTCTTAATGTATATTCATCTGTATCAAGACATCTCTCAGAGTATGTTTGGGATTCCCACATCGGTTGAGCAACACTTCCATGTGCTCCTTAACTTCTCCCTCTGGCACTTCAACACATTCCAAATCTCATCGCAATTACTCCCATGATGCTGCTATAGCTGTTAACAACGATCCAAGTTACTCCGAATGCAAGCCTGAATACCCTGCAAGAGTCGGATTTACTTTCATGATTCACTGTTGTATGTTTAAGCTCCACCTCCACTCCCACACATCTCTAGCCTCTCAGAGACCAAAATTCATTTTGCTCATGGATTGCTCCATTTAAGTATATTGCTGTATTCACTCCAACTTGGCCTACAAGTTCACACTTCCATGGCCTCTATGTGTATGTCCAAAACCACCAATCACAGCCTCAAATGTATCCATTTTTCACTCCATTGCATTCCCCATGTATACATAATAACTGTATTGAAATGTACAATCCGACACACTCAATTACAATCTCAAAGTCATTATCATCTGTAGTATTCTACTCCCAGTCAATCATGGCCTCCAAATCAATCTCCAATCTTTGTTTATTATGGTCTCCATGCACATCTTCACACTTAGTTAACTATCTTCTTGACATGGCTCTCTAGGTTCACTTGATCATGGCATACAATTGAATCTCTAAGTTTACCTAATTTCTTTCTGCAAGAGCTTCTGCAATTGCACCTAATTACTATCTGCAACCAGATCAATGATTTGTACATATATAGTTAGATATTGCAAATAATTCATGACATATACTGATGCAGAAAATCTTCTTCAGATTGTGAAACATAATCATCCAACAAAGCTGATTATGAGTGACCAAATGCCATGTTGTTATGGAATCTGGACTCCAAGAACCACTGCTGTGAGAATATGGCACCAACTTCAAGCTCTCCTCTGGGCCAACACAGAGACCTCTGCCACTCCAAAAGACTTCTGCAGATCTGTGCCAAGCTCTCAGCTGATTCCATATCATACTATCCAAGACATCAAAATTTATAACATCTTAATAGCACCTCCATCTTCGCACATTCTTTCAGCATCACCTGAGGATACTCATGCTGCATCAGAAACCATTCTGCTTAGCTATTGAGGGGTCTAGAAGCATCTGGAGTAATGTAGAAGTATTCATAAGTTGACCAGAGAGTCTGGGGGATCTTTATATGGCTTCCAGAACATATTACATTTCACTGATGTCATTCATGCTGTTACAAATTCACCCTGAATGTGGACTCGGGCTGCAGTTTACCTCCCTTCACATTGACTGTGACCAACTAGCCCTCTCTGAGGTCAAACTCAGAGTACTCTCAGCCTCCAAGTGCATCTCGATACTTGCTTGATTACTTCCTCCAAGTTGCTTCTGTAACCTTATACAATAACACTCTCCTGGTGTATTTTTGAGCTTACTGGATTACTTCCTCCAAGTTTGTACAATCGCATTCTCCAACTGCATCTGTAAGTTGCCTCAATCGCCATCTCTTGGCACACCTCGGATTCCACTTCATTGCTCCCTGCAGCCAATCCAGAAGACAATGTGTATATTTATTTACATATAAATTGAGGTATACATTTATATATTGATACCGCTATGAGAATACGTACTACATTGATATTTTACAATTCTTTAATGATGAACAGTTACTATCATATCCTGGTGGAACAGCAACAGTGCCAGAGATTATATTATTTTTAACCTGTGGCCCAGTGATTTGACATACTGCTAATCGTGTGGTGTGCATTTTGAGATATGTTGAAAATCTATCGCCAGTTCTTCTACATACAATCAGCTTGGTTATCAGCACTTTCATGTACACTGCAAGGTCACTAAATCAGTCTAGTTGACTTGGAGATTTGTTGCCAGTGTTTCCAAGAATGCATACCAGTCACAATATCAGACCAGTCACCCTTGAGATTTGACCATGCTGTGATTCTGGTCCAACAAGATCCATACTCTCCCAGTCCTGAGAATTCATTTTTCTGATGTAGGTTGTCACTATGAACATTTAAATTGCTTACAAAATGTCTCAAGAAGACCATTCCCTGAAGTATCTCTCAATTGAAAATCAATATCAAAATTCCATCTAATGCATATACTATGCTAGAGTTCGTTTGAAATAATTATTGTCGCCATAGTAAAGTTCTAATCAATATGTTGATATCACATAATGTCTAATCAATGAATAACCAAATTCACTGAATTTTTCAACTTGAATACAGATCTATTCACATGAGTTAACCAGCGATTACTTGCTGATTCTTACTTACAATTTATTACTTATTTACATAAGCTTTTTCAACCTATTTACTGCATAGATCCAATTAATTAATTGAATCACAATCTAGTAACATGTCAGGTACTGTATCAGTCACCATCTAAATTTCTGTTTGTGCTTGTTCATTACTCTATATACTAGATTTAGACTTATATTTCTTTGAGATTCTATTTGGTCTTCATCTTCAAATATTTATTCTTATTCATATCAAAATCTGTTACACTATTTCTTAGTTACGATTCATTTTGATTTCAGAATCTACATCAATCCTGATCTCTTTCAGATCTCTAATCAACTGCAATTTGACAATTTTTATTACTGTGGAATTTTAGAAGTTAAATCTGGAATAAGTTTACTATACAATCTTGTACACTCATACTTACAGGTGATAGCTATCAATGACATTAGATGTCATTAAGTAAAAGTACAAAACTGAATATAGACATGAAGTCTCAAGGCTTTTGGATAAGCTGTAAATAAATCAATAGTTGATATACAATGTAGTAGTTAACATAAAGTGAATCCAAAGTAGTGAAGAATATCATGTTAATTTATACATAGCATAATATTGAGAGTAAATCTAAATAGTTGTAGAGGACAAAAACTCTATGTATATAACAGTTAGAAATACTGAGTCAACTCCAATAAATAACCAGAAATATGCAATCAAAGTAATTATACTGTGGGAGATATCAACTCCATCTAAAAAAGCAGTAGCAAATGTAGAGTAAATACAGTAGGAAATACAACATCAACTTATGTAAATGGTAGGGGATATAAAGTCAACTTAAACACAATGAAAGTGAATATAAAAGCAATCCACAGAGGTACTTCTCACTAAGTCAAGTGAGCTGCCATCATAATATTGGCATATAGATCATCTTCATAATGTCCATAATGAAGGAATTGCCATTACAAAGGCAACAGATGTAATTGCAAAGTCTTTGTACTAATCAATTCACAGAGGTTAATAGACAGATGCCAATAAGAGAGAATGCACTGGACTCTGATGACATGCGGGTATTGCAATGTACATGAAGAACTCGTCAATCGTCTGAATTCTAGAGAGTGGAAGAGAAAGGGAGAAAGCATAAGTACATGATGTTAAGATAACTATACTAAAAGTGGCAACCCACATAACAGCCAAGCAGTCACAATTGGTGATCTCGGGCGAAAGCCCAGTATTTCCGTCAACAATCTCGGAAGCAGGACATCATCGCCCTATCAACTCTTGAGGCCCAGTACATCGCGAGCCCAGTAGCCTCCCATGGTTAATGCAACTCCGGAAGGATATTCACGACGGCAATTCTGCACCTCTGCCAATGGACTGCGATAATCAGCGAGCACTCGCATCACAAACGGAATCATGAAATCTCGGACCGAGCACATGAACGTACATTACTCTAACAGCTACATCTCCATTCTCACAACATAGTCGACTACTCTAGTTCGCACGAACCACAATGTGGCCGATATTCTCATGAAAGTGCTTACGAAGGTAAAACGTACGAAATTTATGCAAACAATGAAGCTATAGTGATTGGGATGGAATCGCATGGAAATAGACAGAATTGATGGATATTGGTTGTTTTCTTAGTTATTGTCTTTGTTTGTATGGATGGCCATCCTGAGGCTATGGTAGTACTCTTTCCCTGCTCACCAGTCACTTCGCAGGGTTTTAAGAAGGCTACGATGGGATCATCGCTGACGCATGCACGTTGCATTTGTTTCTTGTTCCCCGGCGTAGCAAGAGGGGGGAGTGTTGCATGTATACTTAGAACATCAGCCTCAGTCTCAGTGATACGAGCTGATGAGAGTACGAGCTGATGATAGAATACGGGCTGATGGAACTCGGCTGAAGCCTAAGTGATACGGGCTTACAAAGCTGGGCATGATAAAGATAGAAGTGAGGGTACACCAACTACTACTGACCACTCTTGACAGTCTAGAAAATCGTCGCATTCACTTGGATTAGTACCTACCGTTGAGATTTGTAGCCTTTGTTCTTGCACTATACTGTCTCGGACTTCCGATAATCGCACGATAGCGTTGACTAAATCTTCATATATCTCGAAGCACAGCGAAGTTCAAAGTTAGGTAGGTTATCCATCAGCACTGAGTCTCCAAGTGGATTATTAAGTTTCCGTGAGAACCTCCATTATTGTAGTATGAGCCTACGCTAAACATGCTTGCAATATTGATGAATTATTGAAAACCTGTTATTGCTCGTTGTAAAGCCATGAATCTTCCAGAGAATGTGATCTGAAGTAGCAGTAACGGTTGAGATCAAACTACAGCAATGTATGAACTTGCTCAACTACATGTATTATGACTGAAACATGATAAATGTGCGTATATCCAGCTACGCATCCACCATATGCGTCACGAGCCCAGTTAGTCTTCCAATCCTTTCATCATTCTGGCTCATTGCAAACACTTCACTACCATACTGAACGGCAGGTTTCAGCAATTCCCTGTTCGAACTACCATCCCACTTGTCCGTAATGACATCGTTCGCTGTATCATCGTTTGATAGGTTGACGCCAAGCAAAAGTCCCGTGACGGTGGGACCGATTGAGGTGTAAGCCTTAGAAAGTAGTACAAATGTTGTTTCCTTGAAGCCATCTTGAATGCGGTCGCGAACAGGAATTGCGATGGCAGACCATGTAGGGTTGGAGAGTGCACAATAGACAGCCGAATAGTTCCGTGTATATACTGCCCTGACTAGCTTAGCAGCGTTTGCCAGCTGAGGGTCAGATAGGAGTGTTGTTGGGATCCGTAGCAGTAGAAATCGTGCTTCGTTCCTGGATAGGTATCAATTTACATCCTCGAAATGGATGGTTGTGGACATTTCCCATAATTATAGGAGCACTGACAGATCGTCGTCCAGTACAAGGCTAAGAAGATACAGAGTGTAGTACACCGAGAAGATCTCTCGTGACCCCGACGTACCACTCCTGTCATGACGGAGGTAATTTTCAACTTCTGATAGGATATCGACCAAAGACGATGAGTGCAAATTTGCAGACGCAAGACTTGTAAAGTACTGCACATTCAGTAGGGATGACGAGAGCAACATGTGGAAGATATCGGCGGTAATTGAATTCCGAACAATAGATTACTGCAAAAGTAGAATCATGCACCAAGACGTGAGCCATGTCCAAAAGAAAGCACAATATCGACTCGTGTAGGTACATAAGTGATCGGACACCATTGCCAGCACCTAACCCTGACAGTTGTTAAGCTTGAAATTTGGGGTGTAAAAAGAATCCGGAGATTAGATACTCAGTGATCATTTGGGCTTCCTGTGTGTTTGGCAACCACAACTCTTCAGTAGTCAGAGAGATTATTGTCCACCTGGCCTGTATTGCAGTTTATTAGTCTTATTTTCTTTTGTACTCTTATTTTCTATTTAGTTTTCTTTCTCTGTCTTTTGCTGTTGGTATTGATATTTCTGTAGTCCATTATTTTCACTAACTATTTACCTGTCTGCTTACTGATTTCTCAATGTAGTTTCCCAATAACACTGGTATATTTTCAACTTTTCTGTTCACTAAAGTGTTATTATTCCATGATCAATTTAATATTCTAGAGAAATATAATATTACTAGTTGAAAGAAAGTAGCTGGCAAGAAATCCAGAATGCAGAAAATATTCTGTAGACTAGCCAATTACAAAGAACAAGTATATACCAATACTTACATAATATAGATGTGTAATATACATAATTTATTCTACTGCTTATAAAAGAGTCCAGATTTTTTAAATGATATTGTTTCAAATTTCTAGTTCTTTACTAGAATTTCAAATTTTGTATCATGCAAATACTAATATTAAATACTGTTAAACTGCTAAGTTGTTTTGAAACAAAGTAACTGACAATGTTAATGAAGTCAATAGTATTTACATAACTTTAATCATATAGAACTACTTCTTTTTCCTTGATTTGTTGTTGAGATAAATCATTTATTAGGCAAATTAAATTATAGAAGAAGTTCCAATACACTAATAAATCAAAGACTTGCAATTTTAGTGCTACTGGAATCAAGTGATGCTAGTATAGATACTATTACTTAGACTATACTATATAGTATTAACAGAGTAGTAGTAGTGTTGTGGATTATAACTGTATTGTTATACTATATTAAACATGGACTATTTTGCCAACTACTTTGGAAAGTAATACTTCTGAATTTCATTTTGCTCTTTATTTAACCATATAATCTTTTATGCAATTGTTATTAATACATCAGCAACGACCCTAATTTCCGTCTGAAACACCCGGGTGTTCCGGACGGCTCTGACGGCTCTGACGGAACCTCGTACGCTCTGACGGAGAATTACACGCTACCCGTCGCCCAGGCGATGGGTC
>Ga0307515_10001167_pt1 | contig 60067 bp, 54 predicted proteins | sample 17_EM_MG_FD_194513 | JGI IMG/M metagenome (GOLD analysis project Ga0307515, IMG submission 194513) | Populus trichocarpa ectomycorrhiza microbial communities from riparian zone in the Pacific Northwest, United States - 17_EM | ecosystem: Host-associated > Plants > Roots > Unclassified | place... | reverse complement strand
GAGCCCCGAGCCCCGAGCCCCCGAGCCCCGAGCCCCGAGCCCCGAGCCCCGAGCCCCGCACCAAGGGGTCGCAAGATCGACCGGCTGGGTGTGGCTGCCGTGGCCCGAACAGCGACGCCAGCGCCCCACGTCCGCACAGCTGTCGCTGGGCGAAGTCACCGCGTTGAGATCTTGGTAACCAGTGGCCCTCTTGGAGTGTCGTTCGGGAGTACCTCGCTTGCTGTCGGCATCACCGGTGAGGGTGACGTGCGCGTTCAGCAGGGCGGGCTGTGGTGTTCCGGTTTCCCGATGATCTCCGGCGACGGCGACGGCGACGGCGACGGCGACGGCGACGGCGACGGCGACCGCGACCGCGACCGCGACCGTTGGACCTTGGTGCGTAGCGGTCTGCTCGGCACCGGGGTGTATCAAGGTCTGCAGCATGTGGTTGGCCGGGTGCGGGCTGGGGCTGCTGGCGGTGTCGCAGCGACCGCGGATGTTGGACCTTGGTGCGCAGCGGTCTGCTCGGGGCCTGTTGCTCTTTGAGGGCCTCACTCGGCGTCGTCGAAAAACACGGCTGTGCCGGTCGCTGGTGGCCGAACTCGCACCGGCCCGACGGATTTGGTGGGCCAAATTTGCGGCTTGCGCCCCAAAAGCAACAGCCCCCTCGGCGCCTGGGTGTATCAAGGTCTGCGGCATGTGGTTGGCCGGGTGAGGGCTGGGGCTGCTGGCGGTGTCGCAGCGACTGTGGACGTTGGACCTTGGTGCGGGGCGGTCTGCTCCGTGCCCGTGCGTATCAAGGTCGCGGAGTCCGGTGGTGTTATGGGGCGTTATGTGAGGTTGTGGTTCGGGGTGTGGGACGGGATGCCCAGGATGTGGTGGCGGTGTCCGGTGGGCGGGATCGGGGTCCATCAGTTGGACTGCTGCCGGTGCCGGTGCCGGTGCCGGTGCCGGTGCCGGTGCCGGTGCTGGTGCGGGTGCGGGTGCGGGTGCGGGTGGAAGTGGCGGGAGGTAGTTCCGATGGACTGCTGCCGGCGTGGGTGAGGGTGGACGTGGCGGGAGGTAGTTCCGAGGAGTCGCCAAGGTCGGTGGTGGGGAATGGCGACGCGTGACCACGGCACGATCCGCGTGGGGTCGCCGATCTGGGGGCGATGGTGGTGCGGGCGGGTGCGGAGCGGACCGCGCTGTCACAAGATCCGGCCGCGACCCCGGGCGTGGTAGGCCGGTCATGCGGAGAGCCTGCTCGGTGCCCGAGGTCGGGTGGATTCCCGCGGTGGTGGCCCGGTCGCGGTAGGTGTCCGCGAAGCCATTCGAACGTGTGTTGCCGAATGGCGTCGGTTCACTCCCGAACAAGACTCCCCCGGGGCCAAAAACTACCAAGATCTATCAAATTGGTTGATTGTGTTTCAGACAAAGGTGATTTAACCGAACCTGGTGCCTCCGAAGAGCCCGGCGGGTGGCCCTCCGCATCGTGGTCGACAAGATCCTCCTGTAGCCCGTTGTGGCCGCTAGCCCTCCGTCTGCGGGCAGCGTCAGGGTAGGTGGGTGTCGAGGTCGGTGAGGTCGGTGACGAACCAGATTTGTCGGCCGCGGTTTGACTCGTGCACCAGGGCTTGTAGCGCCGGGCTTGCCGCCAGGTGTGCCGAGATGTCGCCGACGATTGCCAGCCGGATTCGGTAGTTGACGAACTTTTGCATGATTTCGCCGGCCAGGCCGGTGCTCAGCGTGAAGAATCGCTCGTCCAGCCGGCTGGCCGGCAGGGCGACCACGTCTGAGCAGGAGAAGGCCGCGCCGATCACGTCGAGCGCGTCCTGCGCAGCGGCTAGCGGTGGGCCGTCGTCGGCGCAGATCAACACCGGCACGCCGTTGCGCTGCTCCACCCGGTCGGTCATCGGTCGGCCCTCGCGCCGAACAGGCCGTTTTCCGGGCCGAGCAGCCCGTCGAGCAACTGGAGGATGTCGGCGGTGGCGGCCGGGCTGCCCAGGATCACAACCTTCATGCGGGACCTCTCCTCGTCGTGGATTGTCTGGATGCGCAGCGGCTCGGGAGAGTCGCGGGGAGCCTTGGCGCCGGCGGTGAGCAGGGTGCTGAGCCGGTCGGCGGCGCCGGCTGCGAGCCCGTCGATCTGCACGATGCTGGACACCTCGGCGTGCCCCGGGCCCGTCGTGGCCGGGGCCTGCTCGCCGGTCAGCGCCTCGAGGTCCGCGCGGGCGATCCGGTATTGCTTGCCGATCTTTACCGCCTTGAGTCGGCCGTCCCGGACGTAGTTTCGGACCGTCCGCACGTGCAGGCCCAGCCGCTCGGCCACCTGCTCCATCGAGTACATATCGTTACCCATCGCACCCCATCGTCCCTCAGCATAGGGAAGGATAAGGTATCAGATGGTGATGACGACCTTGCCGCGGATGTCGCCGGCGGCGCTCAGCTCGTGCACCTTCGCGACCTCGGCGAGTGGGTAGCGTGCGGAGATGTCGACCGTGACGGTGCCGGCGTCGATGCGGCGGACGATCTCGGCGAGCTGGGCGGCGTCGCTGCGGACGTACATGTTCATGGTCTTGACCTTGCGCTCGGTGTCCTCCGTCGCCGGGGACGTCGTGCTGACCAGCACGCCGCCCGGCCTGATCAGCGCGACCAGCCCGGCCATCGCCGCCTCGTCGGCGCTGACCAGGTTGAAGACCGCGTCCACCGGCTCGGTGATCGCGACGGTCACCGGGGTGGCGGTGTAGTCGATGATCTGGTCGGCTCCCGCAGCGCGGACGGCTGCCGTGCTGCGCGGGCTCGCGGTGGCGATGACGGTGGCGCCGGCCTGCTTGGCGAACTGGATGGCGTAGCCGCCGACCCCGCCGCCCGCGCCGTTGATCAGGATGCGCTGCCCGGCCCTCAGCTCGGCGTGCTCGAACAGGCCTTGCCAGGCGGTGAGGGCGACCGCGGGCACCGCGGCGGCGTCGGCGAGCGGGATGCTCGTGGGTGCGGCCGTGAGCACCTCGGCGGGGGCGACGGCGAACTCGGCAGCGGCGCCTGAGGCGGTCATCGACAGGAAGCCGATCACCGGGTCGCCCGCGCTGAAACCGGGGCCCGCGCCGGAATCGGGGCCCGCGCCGGAATCGGGGCCCGCGACGATGGTGCCGGCCACGTCGATGCCGGGGATGTGCGGCAGCGTGACCGGCATGACCTGCTGCAGATAGCCGGCCCGGAACGCGGCGTCGACCGGGTTGAATGACGTGCCCGCGACCTTGACGAGCACCTGGCCGGGCCCGGGGACCGGGCGGTCGACCTCCGCCAAGCGCAGGACGCTGGTGTCGCCGAAGGTGGAGTAGTGGACGGCGCGCATGATGACCTCCAGGGTGGGTGCTTCGAACTCGAAGCACTTTGAAGGTAGCACGCTTCGAATTCGAAGCAAGTGAAATCGTAGGATGGGTGGCGTGACAGATGCCACGCCGGTGGACGCGGAGCAACTCGAGGCCTACCTCGTGCTCATGGAGGTCAGCAGCCTGCTCGAACACGCCGTGGAGCAGCAGCTGCGGGTCGCCGGCGAGCTCAGCGGCCCGCAGTTCCAGATCCTCGCCCGGCTCCACGACGCCCCGGGCGGGCGACTGCGGATGACCGACGTGGCGGACAGCCTGGTCTACAGCCGCAGCGGGCTGACCTATCAGGCCGGGCAGTTGGAGAAGGCGGGGCTGATCTCCCGCGGCCCGGCGGAGGACGACGAACGCAGCATCATGGTGACCCTGACGCCGGCCGGGCGGCAGCGGCTGGACATGGTGTTTCCCGGCCACATCGAGGTGGTTCAGCGGCTGTTGCTCACCTCGCTGAACAGCGGGGACGTCGCCACGATCACCGAGATCCTCGGCAAGGTCCGCGACCGGATGCGTACGGCTCCGCCCCGCTCAGCGGCGCCCCGCCGAAAGGCCTGAGCGACACCCGGCGACCGCGGTGTGGATCAGCGCGGCCAGGCCCTCCATCCGGTCGTCGTGGCCGGCGCCCAGGTGGTTCTTGGTCACCGCCAGCGACAGGCCTAGTCCGGGGTAGTAGCCGGCCAGGCTGCCGCCGCTGCCGCTCCAGCCGATCCGGGCGCCGTCGAGCTGGGCCACGTACCCCAGGGTCTTGGGCAGGTCGCCGCCGGATGCCCAGTCCGGGCCGTGGGTGGCCACGGTGGTGATCTCCCTGAGCCGCTCCGGCGAGATCAGTCGGACGCCGTCGACCTCGCCCATCAGCGCCGCGTACATCCGGGCGATGCCGCGGGCGCTCACCGAGGCGACCGCGGGGATGTCCGTGCGGAGGATGTCGCGGCGGTTCGCCAGGGTCGAGTCGGGGCGCACCGCGGGCGGCGCGATCTTGTCGAAGTTCTCCACCTGCGCGCTGAGCTGCTCCAGCGCCGCCGTCCAGTTCCGGTCCGTCAGCCGGGCGAGCCGGTCGAGCTGCTGCGGCGGCACGCCGAAGAACAGCTCGCGGTCGGCGTGCAGCGGCCGGGCGATGTCCTCGGCGAGCACCCAGGAGATCGGCCGGTGCACGGTCCGCCGGACCACTTCGCCGATCAGCCAGCCGTACGTCCACTCGTGGACCCCGTGCCGGGTGCCGGGCTCCCACACCGGGGCGGCGCCGGCGATGGTCCGGCACATCAGGTCCCAGTCGAGGAAGTCCTCGGGGGTCGTGTACGACGGCAGCGTCGGCACGCCCGCCGAGTGGGTCAGCACGTGCCGCAGCGTGGTCTGCTTCTTGCCGTGTCGGCCGTACTCCGGCCAGACGTCGGCGATGCGCATGTCGTAGTCGAGCTTGCCCTGCTCGGCGAGGACGTGGACGACCGTGCTGGTCAGCCCCTTGCCGGTGGAGTAGCTGAAGAACGGGGTGTCGGGGGTGACCGGCTGGCCGGTGGACTGGTCGGCGAGCCCCGACACCGCGCTGACGATCGGCTCGCCGTCCAGGTAGGCGGCCACCTGCACGCCCGTCTCCCGGCCGGAGCCGACCAGCCCGTCGATCGCGCGCTGCACCCTGGCCCGAAGCGGGCTCCAATCCTGCACGCCCTCAGCATGGCGCAACCGGCTACCGACGGAGGTGGATCCGCGCAGCTCAGGACCACTTTACGCGGCGCGAACGGCGTCGGGTGGCCCAGCGCCGCAGCCACCACGCCACGAGGATCACGGCCGCGGCGGCGACGAGGACATCCGCGAAGGTGCTCCAGAAGCGGGGCCCGAGCGACCCCGGCGGGTCGCCTGCCCGGGTACGCCCGGAGGCGAGCACCTCGGATGCCACCGCTATGCCGGTGACCTGCGCGGGCGCGGTCAGCACGGTGGTCGCGGCGGCGGCGCCCGGCGCCAGGGCCACGATCCGGGCGGACTGCGCGTCGTGCACGGACACCAGCGCCGAGCCGCCCGGCCACCAGCCGATCAGCTCCCGGACGGCCAGGTCACGCAGGCCGGGGAGCGCCGGGCCGACAAGTTTCAGGCCCGAGCCCGGATCGACGTAGCGGATGCTCCAGGCGGAGCCGCTGCGGGGCACGACCGTCAGGTTGCCGCCCGGGGCCCAGGCGCCCCGGCCGGCCAGCACCGACCCCACCGGCAGCGAGAACGTCGACACCTGGGCACCGCCGACGCCGAGCACCCACACCTCGTTCCCGCGCTGGTAGGCCAGCCGGCCGTCCGCCGCGAACGCCACCGCCGGGAACGACACGCTCCGGGGCGCCTCGGCCAGCCTGGTCCAGGTGCCGACGGCGAGATCCACCAGGCTGAGCACGTCATCCGGGCCGGTGGAGCCCCGCACCACGAGCCAGCGCCCGTCCGGTGACCAGGCGATCGGATCCGCGGTCAGCGCCGGTGTGCCGTCGTCACCGACCAGGTGCCGCAGGCTCAGGTCGGCCAGGGTGACGACCTCGACGACCCGGCCGTCGCCGGAATACGCGACGGACCGGCCGTCGGGCGAGAGCAGCGCGGTGCCGCCGTTTTCCGGGTTGAACCCGGTGTTCAGGGTGCGGTAGTCGTCGCCGGTGCCGACCAGGCCGTACCGGGTCGGTCCGCCGAGCCACCCGCCGAAGCGCGCGCCCGAGCCGGAGAAGAGCACCGTGGCCGCGGCCATTCCGGGACGGTCGGTGTCCCGGCGTGCCCCGAACGGCGGCAGGCCGATCCGGTCCGGCAGCGCGATCGTCGGCCCGGCCGGCCGTACCGGAACGGGGGTCTGCGCCAGCGGGACGATCAGGGCGAGCGCGCCGATCACCGCGACAACCGCGAGGCCGGCCGCGACCCGCCGCCGGCGGGCGGTGGCAATTGCCCGTTCCTGGACCGGGTACGCGGGCGCGCGCTCGGCGGCGAGCCGCAGTGCCTCCCGGAGCTGTGTGGTCATGGAGTGCTCCTCTCCCAGGAAAGGTCGAGCAGGTCGGGGGCGAGCTCGCGGAGCCGGCGCAGGGCGTCGTGCCCGTGCCGCTTGACCGTGCCGATCCGGCAGCCCAACACGTCGGCGGCCTGCGTCTCGGTCAGGTCGTCGTAGAAGCGCAGCACGATCACCGCCCGCTGTTTCGGCGTGAGCCGGCGCAGCGCCGCGGTGACGGTGAGCCGCAGATCCGTGGCATCCGACGGGTCGGCGGTCGGGTGCTCCCGGGGCGTGTCGGTCAGCTGCTCGGTCACCCGGCGCCGCCGCCACCAGGCGATGTGCTGGTGATACATGGCCTGCCGGACGTACGCCTCGGGGTTGTCGTCCCGGATCCGGCGCCAGTGGCGGTACGTGTTCGCCAGCGCGCTCTGCAGCAGATCCTCGGCCAGCTGGTGGTCGCCGGTCAGCAGGTATGCGTTCCGGGACAGGGCGGGGGTCCGCTGCTGTACGAAGTCCCGGAAGTCGTCCACGCCTCTAGTAATGCCGGGCACCCGCAAAAAGGTTGAGGGAGGGGGAGGGTCGGGGCCGAACCTACTGGCAGCCAGCGCGCGTCGCGACCGTTTCGCCGTTTGTGATCCACGGAAACCCGCCGGTGCTTGACTTTTTTTGGAGCAAACGTCAACCAGGGTCATTGGAGGTTCGGTGGTGGGCACGTCAACTCAGTCGACGCGGCGGATGGCTCTCGGCCTGGGGGTCGCGGTCGGCCTCGGCACGCTGATCGGGTGCGGAGCGGTCGACTCGGAAACCAAGGCGGAGCAAGCAAGTCCGTCCCCGTCGGAACCGGCGGTCACCAACCCCGACGAGGCGGTGGCCCGCCTCAAGGCAGGTGCGGCCCGGTTCACCTCCGGCGGCATGATCCGCCCCGATCAGAGCCTCACCTATCGGACCGCCCTCGCCGGCGGTCAGCATCCGTTCGCCGCCATCCTCTCGTGCGCCGACTCGCGGGTGCCTCCCGAGCTTGTCTTCGACCAGGGCCTCGGCGACCTGTTCGTGGCCCGGACCGCCGGCCAGGTCCTGGACAAGGCCGTGCTCGGCACCCTCCAGTACGGCATCGCCGAGCTCAAGATCCCGCTCTTGGTCGTGCTCGGTCACGAGAAATGCGGTGCGGTGAAGGCCACCCTCGAAGCCGTCGAGAAGAAGTCGGCACCCGGCGGCAATGACATCGACGCGCTCGTGACCGCGATCAAACCCGCGGTCGAGGAGGCCGAGGAGGCGCACTCCGCCGACGTCCTGGACGCCGCGGTGCGGAACAACGTGGCGAACATCGCCGCCGACCTGACCAAGAAATCGATCCTCGACAAGGCGGTCGCCGCCGGATCTCTGCAGATCATCGGCGCACGCTACGACCTGGACGCCGGCACCGTCGAATTTCTGTGACAGCCACCCGCGACGGGGTTGAGGGAGGGTCGGGTTAACCCTACTGTCGATTGGGCGGTCAGCGGGATCGGTCGGGAGGCGTCGGGTGCCTAGCGTGAGCGGTATGACCACCACCCCCGCCACCGCCGAGTTCGACCAGGGTCTGGCTCAGCGTCTCCTGCGCCGCCTGGGGCAGGACACCCTCTACATCCTCGTCGGCTTTCCGCTGGGCCTGATCACCGTGGTCCTGTGCATGGTCGGCTTCTTCTTCGGCCTCGGCACGGCGATCATCTGGATGGGCCTGCCGGTGCTGGCCGCCGTGATCATGCTGGCCCGCGGCTTCGCCACCCTGGAGCGGGCCCGCCTCGCGCCGGTGCTCGGCCGCCGGCTGCCGCACCCGCTCTATAAGCGCGCGCCGGAGGGCGCCGGCCCCGCCCGCCGGGTCCTGACCCCGCTCAGCGACGGGCAGTCGTGGCTCGACCTGCTGCACGGCATGTTCCGGTTCCTGCCGAGCACGATCGCCTTCGCCTTCGCGGTGGCCTGGTGGGCGGGCGCGCTCGGCGGCCTGACCTTCCCGCTGTGGGACTGGTCCATCCCGCGCGGCCCGGACAACCAGGACCTGCCGGAGCTGCTGGGCCTCGGCGACGCGGAGTCCACCCGGATCGTCTTCCACATGGCGATCGGCTTCTTCTTCGCCGGCACCCTGCTGCCGGTGATCCGCGGCCTTGCCCTGTTCGAGGCGGGCTTCGCCCGGGGCCTGCTCAGCGGGGTCAACGAGCTGCGCGAGCAGGTGGCCTCGGCCGAGGCGGCCCGCGACACCGCGCAGGCCCAGAAGGCGGCGGCGGTGTCCGCCGAGGCGACCGCGCTGCGCCGGCTCGAACGCGACATCCACGACGGCCCGCAGCAGCGGCTGGTCCGCCTGGCCATGGACCTGGGCCGCGCCCAGCAGCAGTTCAGCACCGACCCGGCGGCGGCGCAGGCCACGGTCGCCGAGGCCCTGGCGCAGACCCGCGAGACCCTGGACGAGCTGCGTGCCCTCTCCCGCGGCATCGCCCCGCCGATCCTGGTCGACCGCGGCCTGCAGGCGGCGCTGACCGCGCTGGCCGGCCGCAGCACCATCCCGGTCGACCTGGACGCGCCCCCGATCGCCCGGCTGGACCCGGCCACGGAGACGACCGCTTATTTCGTGGTCGCCGAGGCGCTCACCAACGTCGCCAAGCACAGCCACGCCGGCGAGGTGCAGGTCAGCGTCCGGCGGGCGCCGACCGGCCTGCTGATCACGGTCGCCGACGACGGCGTCGGCGGCGCGAGCCTGGCCAAGGGGCACGGCCTGGCCGGCCTGTCGGACCGGGTCGAGGCGGCCGGCGGCGTGATGAGCCTGGAGAGCCCGGCTGGCGGCGGCACCACCCTGACGGTGGCCCTCCCCCTCTGATCGGAGCGCAGCGCATAGGCTCGTCGGCATGCGGGTGGTGATTGCCGACGACGCCGTGCTGTTGCGCGAGGGTCTGATCCGGCTGGTGGAGGAGAACGGCCACACGGTCGTCGCGGCTGTCGGCGACGGCCCTTCGCTGGTGGAGGCGATCGTCGCGCACCGGCCGGACGTGTCCATCGTGGACGTGAGGATGCCGCCGTCACACACCGACGAGGGGCTGCGCGCGGCGGTCGAGGCCCGCAAGAAGGTGCCGGGCAGCCCGGTGCTGGTGTTGTCGCAGTACGTCGAGGTCGACTACGCCGACGACCTGCTGGCCGACCGCGCCGGCGCCATGGGCTACCTGCTGAAGGACCGGGTCTCCGAGGTCGCCGAGTTCCTGGACGCGCTGCGCCGGGTGGCCGGCGGCGGCACGGTGCTGGATCCGGAGGTCGTCGGCCAACTGCTGGTCCGCCGCCGCCGCGACGACCCGCTGCGCAACCTCACCCCCCGCGAGCGCGAGGTGCTGGGCCTGATGGCCGAGGGCCGCTCAAACACGGCGATCGCCCGCAAGATGGTGGTGACCGAGGGCGCGGTGGAGAAGCACGTCCGCAACATCTTCACGAAGCTGGACCTGCCGCCGGACGAGGAACAGCACCGCCGGGTCCTGGCCGTGCTGACCTATCTCCAGTCCTGATCAGACCCCGTTCGAGGGCGATGACCACCGCGTGGGTGCGGTCGCTGACGTCGAGCTTGGCGAAGACGCGCAGCAGGTGGGTCTTCACGGTGGCCTCCGCGATGACCAGCCGCCTGCCGATGTCGATGTTGGACAGCCCGTCGGCGACGGCGTTGAGCACGTCCACCTCGCGCGCGGTCAGCGCCACCGGGGTGGGCTGCCGCATCCGGGCCACCAGCCGCTGGGCGACCCGGGGGGCGAGCACCGTCTCGCCGCGGGCGGCGGCGTGGATGGCGTCGACGAGTTGCTCGCGGGTGGTGTCCTTGAGCAGGTAGCCGACGGCACCGGCCTCGACGGCGCGCTCGATGTCGGCGTCGGTCTCGTAGGTGGTGAGGATCAGCACCCGGGCGCCGGTGTCGCGGGCGACGATCTCGGCCGTGGCGGCGACGCCGTCGAGCACGGGCATCCGCAGATCGATCAATGTCAGGTCGGGGGCCAGCCGCTCGACCAACTCGACGGCTTCCCGGCCGTTGGCCGCCTCCGCGACGACCTCGATGCCGGATTCGGCGGCGAGCAGCGCGACAACTCCGGCGCGCATGACGGCATGGTCGTCGACTACCACGATGCGGAGTTTCCTGGCTGTCATGTCATCCCTGACCGTCGGTGGGAAGCGCGGCGAGCACGCGGGTGCCCTCGCCGGGGGAGCTCGTGACGATCAGTTCGCCGCCGAGTTCGGCGAGGCGCTTGCGCATGCCGTCGAGGCCGAAGCCGCGGGAGTCCGCGACGACGAAGCCGCGCCCGTCGTCGGTGATCTCCAGGTCGATGCCGTCGGGTCGCGATGCCAGCACGACGCCCACGGTGCTGGCGGCGGCGTGCTTGCGGATGTTGGCCAGCGACTCCTGGGTGCAGCGCAGCAGCGCGATGCGGGTCGGCTGATCGCAGGGGAGCTCGGGCAGGTCCGCCTCGACGGCCAGCCCGGTGTCCTCGGCGAAGCGGTCCAGGGTGCGGCGCAAGGTCCGGGCGATCGAGCCGGGGGCGAGGCCGCTCTGCGGCGCGGAGCCGACGAGCACGCGCGCCTCGGTGAGGTTTTCCCGCGCGGTCTGCTCGATCGACAGCAACTGGCGGGCGGCGCGTTCGGGCGCGGTCGCCAGGCTCGTGCGGGCGGCTTCGGCCAGCACGACGATGGAGGCGAATCCCTGGGCGAGGGTGTCGTGGATTTCCCGGGCCAGCCGGTCACGCTCCTCGGCGGCGCCCTGGCGCTGGTGAGCCTCGGCCAGCAGCTGCTCGCTGGCCGTCAGCTCGGCGCGCAGGCGAGCAGTGCGCACGGCATCCTCGTCGACAATGCGGTGGACCAGCAGCCCTACGCCGACGCCGGCGGCGTAGCCGAGCACGGTGAACAGGGCGTTGCCGGTGGCGAGGTCGTGCCGCAGGGCACCGCCGGCCACGGTGAGCGCGGCGGCGGCGCTGCTGGACGCGACCCCCTGCCGTGGATTGCGGGCGAAGATCCAGAACTGCGGGAGCGCCGCGATGAACAGCGCCGCGCCGCCGCCCAGCAGATAGGACATCCCACCCAGGCCGAGAGCGAGGACGCCGAGGTAGGCGGGCGGGCGCAGCACGGGACTGCCCGGGAACACCCGGACAATCCCGTAGCTCGCGCCGAGCCCGGCCAGCAGCGCCAACGACCAGATCTTGGTGGCGGTGGGTTGATCCCACACCGCGATGGCCGGGGGACAGAGCCCCAGGAACACCCAGACGGCGGCATATCCCCGATGCAGCGCACGCCACCGGTGCCGGTCATCGGACCACGGCCGTTGATCCATTTTCGCTAGCCTACTGTCGCCGACGGCCGGTCGGCCGGGACCGGCGCCGGCGTGATCCGGCGTGCGCCGCGCGACGGCCACCAGCTCCGGTCGCCCAGCAGCAGCATGAGCGCCGGCAGGATGGTGATCCGGATGACCACCGCGTCCAGCAGCACCGCCACGGCGAGCGCGAAGCCCATCTGCTTCATCTCGATGATGTGCAGGCTGACGAAGCTGGCGAACACCGTCACCATCACGAACGCGGCGCTGGTCACGACCCGGGCCGAGCTGCCGATGCCGTCGAGCACCGCCTGGCGGGTCGGCACGCCGCGCAGCGCCGCCTCACGGATCCGGCTGATCACGAATACCTGGTAGTCCATCGACAGACCGAAGAGGATCACGAGCAGGAACAGCGGCACGCGAGAGCCGATCGAGCCGGTCGACGTGAAGCCGAGCAGGCCCTCCGCCCAGGAATTCTGGAACACCAGCACCAGCAGGCCGAGCGACGCGGCCGCGGACAGCAGGTTCAGCACCACGCCCACCAGGCCGAGCACCACGGACCGGAACGCACCCACCGTCATCGCGAACGTCACCAGCAGCAGCGCCGCCACGATCAGCGGAAGCTTCCGCTTCTGGTGCGCGGGGTAGTCGGCGTACCGGGCGACGTCACCGGTCACCGCGGTTTCGGCGCCGGCGAGCCGGCCGACGGTGGCCGGGACGTACTCGCGGCGCAGGGTCTCCAGGGACGACCTCGCCGCGTCGGTACTGACGTGGTGCGGCACCGCCAGCTCCAGCAGGCTGATCCGGCCATCCGGCGACGTGCGCAACTCCGCCGTGCCGGACAACCGCGGGTCGGCCTTCGCGCGCCGGGCCAGGTCGCCGAGCGCGCCGGCGACCTCCCCGGCCCGCTCGGCGCCGGCCCGGACCACGACCTGGTGCATCGACTTCAGCTCCGGAAAGGCCAGGTTCAACCGGTCGTATGTCTGCATGGCGGGGATCTCGCGAGGATGGGTCTCCCGGCCCATGTCGGTCAGGTTCAGGCCCAGCAGCGGAGCCGACAGGGCCAGCATGAACAGCACCGCGGCGCTCAGCACGGCGGCGGGACGGCGGCTGGTGATCCGCAGTGCGGCCCCGGTGATCCGGCCGGAACTCGCCTCCCGCGCCGTGGATTTGCCGCGGGTGGACCGGCGCTCCGCCCGCTCACCGAGCTTGGCCAACAGGGCCGGCAGCACGGTCAGCGAACTGACCACCGCGACCAGGGTGACCGCGATCGCGCCGGTGGCGATCGACGAGAAGATCACGTCATCGGCCAGGTACAGGGTCGCGCTGGAGACGATGACCGCGAGGCCGGACAGCACGACCGCCCGTCCCGAGGTGGCCGCGGCCAGCTCCACGATCGCCCGCGAGCTGAGGCGGCCCCCGGCCCGGGCCCGCTCCTCGCGCTCCCGCTTGAGGTAGAAGAGGGTGTAGTCGACGCCGACCGCCATGCCGATCAGCAGGATCACGTTGGCGCCGACGCCGGCGTCCGGAAAGGCGTGCGACGCCACCATCGACAGACCCACCGCCGCGATGATCGAGGACAGCGCCAGCAACAACGGCACGACGGCCAGAGCCAGCGAGCCGAAGACGACCAGCAGGGTGATCAGCGTGACCGGCAGCGCGATCACCTCGGTACGCGCCAGGTCCTTACTGCGCAGTTCGCCCACGCCCAGGCTGATCGAGGGGCTGCCTGTCTCCTCGACCCGCAGCCCCGGGTAGACGGCCTGGACCTGGGCCGTCTGCTCGCGCGGCGGGCCGACGTGCTTCTTGCCGTCGAGCTCGGGGCCTTTCAAGGTCACGTCGAGGCGCACCGCCGTACTGTCGGCCGACCACACCGGCGCACTCACCGACTCGACCTCGGCCAGCGCCCGCATCCGCGCGGTCACGTCGCGGGCCGCGGCGTCGGCTGTCGCCTGGTCCAGCCGGGTGCCGCCCGGGCCGGCGGTGATCAGCACCCGTTCCATCGGCCGCTGCTGCAAGCCGCCCTCGGCCGCCATCGCCTCGGCCCGACCGGCCTCACCGATCCGGAAGTCTTCGGTGGTGGCCGGTTTGCCGCCTACCGCGATACCCACCCCGAGACACAACACGACGAAGAAGAGCCAGCCGGCAATCGCCCGCCATGGCCGCTGTGCGCTCCAGGAAGCCACCCGAACAGGAAGATCAGTCATGACGTAAATGCTGGTCGTCGACCCCTCCGCGGCGACAGGATCGACCGACCGAACTTGCCGTCCACCGGCCGGTGGACAACCGGCCGTAGGGCTAGCCCTACCCCCGACCGGCCTGCTCACCGGATCGATTCGGGGTAGCGGGCTGCCTAGCGTCAATGCTCATGAAGCACAGGGAGAATGTCACCGGATTCGCGGCCCACGTCGCGTTGTGGAGTGCCCGGCATCGCACTCTTGCCATCATCGGCTGGATCGCCTTCGTTGTCGGTGTCACCGTCCTCAGTGGCCACTTCGGGACGCTTGAGGCCACCGAGTCCGACCAGGGGCATGGCGAGTCGGGGCGGGCGTCGGTGCTCGTTGAGCAGGCCGGGTTCCCGGTTCGGCCCGCGGGGGAGATGGTCATCGTCAAGGGCGCCGACCGGGGCGCGGCCGTCGCCGACGTCACCCGGTCGCTGCGCGGGCGGGCCGAGGTCGATGCCGTCGCCGAGCCGCTGACCTCGCCCGACGGTCAGGCCTCGCTCGTCACCTTCACCATGACGGGTGACCCGGAGACCGCCAAGGACCGGGTGCAGCCGCTGCTGGACATCGTCGCCGCCGTCCAGAGCCGGCATCCCGGTGTCTACGTCGCCGAGGCCGGGGACGCCAGCGGCGACAAGATCATCGGTGACTCGCTCGACGTGGGGCTGACCCGGCTGTCGCTGCTCTCCATCCCGGTCACCCTGGGCATTCTGCTGGTGGCCTTCGGCGCGGTCGTCGCCGCGCTGATTCCGGTCGGCCTGGCGCTGACCGCCATCGTCGCCGCGGTCGGCTTGCTCGCGGGGGCGAGCCGGTTCGCGCCGACCGTGGACGCCACCACGCACGTCATGCTGCTCGTCGGCCTCGCCGTCGGCGTCGACTACTGCCTCTTCTACATCCGCCGGGAGCGCGACGAGCGCCGCAACGGTGCCGACCCGCACCGGGCCCTGGTGATCGCCGCGCAGACCTCCGGGCGGTCCATCTGGGTCTCCGGCCTCACCGTCATCGTCGCCATGGCCGGCATGTTCTTCACCCAGGATGCCACCTTCACCAGCTTCGGCACGGCCACCATCCTGGTCGTCGCGACGGCGGTGCTGGGCTCGCTGACCGTGCTCCCCGCGCTGCTCTCGGCGCTGGGCGACCGGGTCGACGCGATCAAGATCCCCGGCCTGTACCGGCGGAACAGCGAGGGCCGGGTGTGGCGGGCGGTGCTGCGGGTGGTGCTGGCCAAGCCGCTGATCTCGACGATCGTCGCCGTCGGCGTGCTCGCCGCGCTGTCCGCGCCGGCGCTTGACCTGCGGACCAAGGGCGAGAGCATCGAGGACGTCTCGCCGAAGCAGCCGATCGTGCAGACCATGGTGGCGATCGGCAAGGCGTTCCCGGCCGAGGTCGTGCCGGCCGAGGTGGTCGTCAAGGCGGCGACCGTGCGCGGGCCGCAGTTCGCGGCCGCGCTGGCCGAATTCCGCCGCGCGGCGGCGGCGAGCGGGCAGCTGCGCGAGCCGATCGAGGTGCTGGTCAATCCCGCCGGGACGGTCGCGGTCGTCTCGGTCGGCCTCGCGGGCAACGGCAGCGACCGTACGTCGGAACGGGCCGTCGAAACCCTGCGGGCAACCGTGGCACCGGGTGCCTTCGGGAAGCTGGCCGGTTCGACGGTGGCGGTCACCGGTGACACCGCCGAGAGCATGGACTTCAACCAGCGGCTGTCCGACTCGATGCCGTGGGTGTTCGGCTTCGTCCTGGGCCTGGCGTTCCTGCTGCTGCTGGTGTCGTTCCGGTCCGTGGTGGTGGCGCTGACCGGCGTGCTGCTCAACCTGCTGTCGGTCGCGGCGGCCTACGGCATGCTGGTGTTCGTCTTCCAGTACGGCCACTTCGAGTCGGTGCTGGACTTCAAGTCGGGCGGCGGCATCACCAACTGGATGCCCCTGTTCCTGTTCATCATCCTGTTCGGCCTGTCGATGGACTACCACGTCTTCGTGCTGAGCCGGATCCGTGAGGGCCACGACCGCGGCCTGCCGACCAGGCAGGCGGTCAGCGAGGGCATCGGCCGTACGGCCGGCGTGATCACCAGCGCGGCGATGGTGATGGTGGCGGTCTTCGCCCTGTTCGCCACGCTGCCGCTGGTCTCGACCAAGGAACTGGGCGTGGGCCTGGCCGCGGCGGTCCTGCTGGACGCGACGATCATCCGGGCGGTGCTGCTGCCGGCGGTGATGGCCCTGCTGGGCGACAAGAACTGGTGGCTCCCCCGCTGGCTGAACTGGCTCCCGGAGGTAGCCCACGACCTGCCCCCGGCGGCCGTCGACGTTCAGCCCCGCGAGGAGCGCGAGTTGACACCGGCAATCTGATACGCGGAGCAGGGGTGGTCGTCGGAATGGCGACCGCCCCTGCTCTGTCCGTGCGAGAACTTCAGACCGGCGCGCCCGCAACGGCCCGGAGTGGCAGCCCGGTCGGGCGGGGTGTCACGGGACTGTTGGTGCGCGCGCGTACCTTCAGCTTTTGAAGGCGTCTTTGACGTTTTCGGCCGCTTGCTTGAGTTTCGAGCTGGACTGGTCGGCCTTTCCCTCGGCCTCGAGGGACTCGTTGTCGGTCGCCTTGCCGACACCCTCCTTGACCTTGCCGGTCAGCTCTTCGGACTTGTTGTCGATCTTGTCGTCGGCGCCCATGGTGACCTCCAGGTGTGTGGCCTACGCAGTGGGGTTACCCGGCGCCCTCATCAGCAATCCTGGATGCGCCGAAAAAGTTGCCGGACGACAATCAGGCTGTCATCTGCCATTCCGGGGTCGGCATCAGGGACGTCGGGCCGCGCAGCAGCTCGCTGAACTTGGCCGGCGGCATCGGCCGGGCGAAGTAGTAGCCCTGGGCCGCGATGTAGCCCAGCGACAGCAACTGCTCCGCCTGCTCGGCCGTTTCCACCCCCTCGGCGACCGCGTGCAGGCCCAGCGCCTGGGCCAGGTGGATGACCGCCGCCGCGACCGGCGGACGGCCGTCGACCTGCGCCTGGGTGAAGGAACGGTCGAGCTTGATCTCGTCGATCGGGCAGTCGTGCAGCAGCGTCAGCGTCGAGTGCCCGGTGCCGAAGTCGTCCAGCGAGACGCGGACGCCGAGCGCGCGCAGCCGGTGCAGGTTGACGATCGACTGGCCGGGTTCGAGGGCCATCGTCTCGGTGATCTCCAGGACGATCCGGTCGGCGGCCAGGCCGTGCTCGTTCAGCAGCGCCGCCACCCCGTCCGCGAAGCCGGGTTCGCGCAGGTCACGGGCCGACACGTTGACGTTCAGCACGCCCGGCGCCGGGTCGCCGTGCTCGGCGATCCACTCGGCGAGCTGGGCGAACGCCGTGCGCATCACCCAGCGGCCGAGCGGCACGATCAGGCCGGTGCGCTCGGCGACCGGGATGAACGCGTCCGGTGCGAGCGCGCCCCGGGTCGGGTGGGCCCAGCGGACCAGCGCCTCCGAGCCCATGATCCGGCCGTCGTCGAGCGAGACGATCGGCTGGTAGAGCAGGAAGAGCTGACCGCCGCTGATCGCCTCGCGCAGCTCGGCGCCGAGGTGGGCGTGCTCGGTGCCGTTCGTCGCCATGCCCGGCTCGTAGTGCAGGTACGCCGTGCCGGCCAGCTTCTTCGCCGCATACATCGCGATGTCCGCGTGCCGCAGCAGCACCGAGGGCTCGTCGCCGGTGTGGCCGTCGGCGATCCCGATGCTGGCCCGGATCGGCAGCTCGTGGCCGTCGGCGTAGACGGGCTGGCGCAGCGCGTTCATCATCCGCTCGGCGGCCAGGTCGGCGCCCGCCGGATCGGCGTCGTCCAGGACCACCACGAACTCGTCGCCGCCGAGGCGGGCCACCGTGTCCCCGACCCGCAGGCAGCCTTCGAGGCGGTTCGCGACGCCGATCAGCAGCAGGTCGCCGACCTCGTGCCCGAGGGTGTCGTTGACCTCCTTGAAGTCGTCCAGGTCGATCAGCGCCACCGCGACCGGCCGGTCGGTCGCGCCGGTCAGCGCCAGCTGCAGCCGGGTGTGGAAGAGCACCCGGTTCGCCAGCTGGGTGAGGGCGTCGTGGGTGGCGCCGTGGTCCAGCTGGCGCAGCAGCCGGTTGTTGTCGCGGAACGCGGTGAGCTGGCGCAGCACCACGAGGGCGGTGGTCAGCACCGCCGCGACCACCACAGCCGCCTCGTCGGCGTCGTGGCGCACGGTGACGGCGATCAGCAGGCCGTCGACGGCCAGGACCGCCGCGTACGGCAGCAGGCTGAACGAGCGTCGCGGCGGGGCGACGACGCCGCGGCGCGAGCCGAGACCGGCGGCCCGCTGACGCACGGCGGCCAGGGAGGCGAGGAAGAAGATGATCGGCGTGGTGGCCATGTCCGGGAACAGAAAGGGGTCGACCGCCTCGAACGGCGCTCGGAACATCGGGCCCACCGAGCCGAGCAGCATGCCGGTAACGATCAACCGCAGCGCGCCGCTGTCGACGTAGAGGTGGCTGGAGAGCACGAACCTTGCCACCGCGAACACCGCGAGCAGGGCGATCACGGTGACGAACAGAGAGGTGTAGACGGCCGAGCTGTCGCTGTAACTCAGGGCGTCGCGGGTGACGTAGTGCCAGATGAACACCGCGGCCGCGACCATGACCGTGCCCGCGTCCAGGAACACCCGCAGCAATTCGCCCGGTGTCTGCCGGCCCAGCGGGAGCCGGAACAGGGCGTACATGATGGCGCCGACGCCGGCGGTGCAGAAGGCCAGCATGACCGGCCCGGTGTGCTGGCCCGCCGGGTCGTCCGCGAGCACCAGCTGGAAGGCCTGGATGGTGATGCCGACACTGACGAAGCCCAGCGCGTAGGTGAGGTGTCGCCAGAAGCGCCGGGTCGGCTCGGGCAGCGTCGCGGTGCGGGCCGCGCGGAGGAAGGCCAGGAAAGCAACGATCTGCCCGACGATCGCCGGCAGCCAGAGCACCTGCTTCGGCTCGAAGGGGTGCACGTAGTCGGCGAAGACCCCGAGCACGGCCAGGACGGCGATCACGCCCGAGGCCGGCACGAGCCGGTCCCGGTGCGTGGGCGGCACCTCAGACGTGCACATCCCTCAGTCCCCTCACCTCGGCCGTCTATCGCCTGTTCGGTCGCCCGGCCAGGATTGTGAGTTTTTGCGGCCTGGGTGCCAAAAAAGCGGACAAGTGGGCCTTTCTGGGCGGAGACCGCGCGTGCGGGTCCTCAAGATCGTCGCCTACAGTGGCTCTCGTCGTTCGTGTTGACCGTTGCTCGTCGGCGCGTAGCGCGTCCCGGAACGAGGCCGGGTGTGGACGCCGCCACGTCCACCCCGGCCTCCCGCGCGGCTGGGCTAGCGTGAACGGGTGGCGGCAGAACCGAAACCGAGGCCGCCGGCGCCCGTCCTGGCGGCGATCTCGGCGGGCGGGGTCCTGGGCGCGGTGTCCCGCTACGGCATCGGCGCGGCCTGGCCGCACGACCCGCAGGCGTTCGCCTGGTCCACCTGGACGATCAACGTGACCGGCTGCCTGCTGATCGGGGTGCTGATGGTGCTGATCGCACACCACTGGCCGCAGCGGAAACTGATCCGCCCGTTCTGGGGCGTGGGCGTGCTCGGCGGCTACACGACGTTCTCCACCGCGAGCGTCGACGTGCTGCGCGCGGCGCCCGGCGCCGCGCTGCTCTACCTGGGCGCGACGCTGATCGGCGCGCTGCTCGCGGTCTGGGCCGGCACCGCGGCGACGGAAGCGGTGCTGCGGCGATGACGGTGCTGCTGGTGGCGCTGGGCGCGGCGATCGGCGCACCGTTGCGCTATCTCACGGACCTGGCCATCCAGGGCCGGCACTCGTCCTCGTTCCCGTGGGGCACGTTCACGGTCAACGTGGCGGGCTCGCTGCTGCTGGGCTACCTGATCGGGCTGCCGGCGGCGCCCTGGATGTCCGCGCTGCTGGGCACGGGGTTCTGCGGGGCGCTGACCACGTACTCGACGTTCAGCTTCGAGACGCTGCGGTTGGTGAGGGAGGGAGACAGGGTGCTGGCCGCGGCGTACGCGATAGGCAGCGTGCTCGCCGGCCTGGGCGCTGCCTATGTCGGGCTGCTGCTCGCCCAGGCGGCGGGCTGACCGGTACGGGCGTTGCCGAGTTGAAACCGCTACGGGGCAACAAACGATCTTGCATGTTGTTAGCGTCCGATTCGTGAACGACCAGCCGGAGCCCCAGCTTCCTACCCCGCCGCCCGCCCCGCCTTACGCCCAGCCGGGTGCTCCCTACGGGGCGCAGCCGGGTGCTCCCTACGGTGCCCAGGATGGAACGCCCTATGGCGCTCAGCCCGGTCCCGCCTACGGGGCGCCGCAGCCGGGCGGGTACCCGGGCTTTCCGGCTCCCGGTGCCCCCGGCTTCGGCTACCCGCCGCCCGGCAGCGGCGGGACCAGCGGATTTGCCATCGCCTCGCTGATCTTCGGCATTCTCGGCGGCGTCCTGTTCAGCGTCATCTTCGGCATCGTCGCGCTCTTCCAGATCCGCAAGCGCGGGCAGACCGGCCGCGGCCTCGCGATCACCGGCCTCGCGTTGTCCGGCTGCTGGGTGCTGCTGATCATCGGCGGCATCACGGCCGCGATCATCAGCGACGCGGACAACAATTCCGCGGGCGGCAGCAGTAGCAGCACCGCCGACACCGACAGCGGCACGGTGTCGGTCACCAAGCTCAAGCCGGGCAACTGCATCAACGGCCTCACCGGCACCGGCAGTATCGAGGACCTCCCGGTGGTCTCGTGCGCGCTGCCGCACGAGGGCGAGGTGTACGCGGTCTTCGAGCTCCCGGCCGGCCCGTGGCCCGGTGACACCGTCGTGCAGGAGCAGTCCGAGAAGCGCTGCAAGGCCGAACTCAAGACCTACGCCCCGAAGGCGGCCGACACCGTCGAGGTGCTCTACCTGCACCCGCTGCAACTGTCCTGGTCCCGAGACCGCGGAGTCACCTGCGTAGCCACCGACGAACGCGGCACAGGCGTGGGGTCGGTCCGCGACTAGCAACGCCGGCGGCTGCTGTTGTCAGAAGCGCCAGGTTGTTGTCCTGGAGTGACGGTGCGGGCTGCGCCGGGACGCCTAGGTCGCAGTAACTCAGGGCTGCGGCTGGATCTTGTGGCGGCGTGGTCCGCTCCGCATGCGCTCGCACCACAATCGCCCTCGGATCGGCGGGGGTGTGGGCTTGATGGGGTGGTAGGTATCGAATTGGCGGGTGCGGCTCTTTTGGAGTGAGGGGTTATGCGGCGGTGGTGAGTGCCTGGTGGGGTGGCGGGTTGGCTGCAGTCCAGCTGATGGACTCCGATCCCGCCCACTGGGCACCGCCACCACATCCCGGGCATCCGTCCCATACTCCGAACTGCGACCTCGCATAACACCTCATATCGCCACCCGGCTCCGCGACATTGATGCGTACGGGTGCGGAGCTGACCGCTCCGCTACAAGATCCGGCGGGTGGTTCGGGCGGGCCTGCCTCGGGGCGCGATCACCTCATCGGGGCAGGTGTGACGGCCAAAGCGAGGCGGGTGAGGCGAGGGGGCAGCGTGGGACGGGTGTCGGAGCGACGGTCAGCACCATGCAACCACGCACGACATCCAGCATTTGACCTTGTTTTTGATCATGCGGCCTGGGAAGCCGAGGCCGCAGCCGAGGTCGAGGCTGAGGCTGAGGTCGAAGCCGAGGTCGAGGCTGAGGCTGAGGTCGAAGCCGAGGTCGAGGCTGAGGCTGAGGTCGAAGCCGAGGAAGGCGAAGCCGCCGAGGACGGGAAGAGCAGCTCCCCCATGTCCTCGTCGGTGAGGGGTTCGGCGAAGTAATACCCCTGCCCGAGCTCGCAGTTGCCGTCGGTCAGCTCGCTGAGCTGGCCCGCGTCCTCGATGCCCTCCGCGATCGTGGACAGGTGCAGCGCCTGGCCGAGCTGGATGATGCCCAGCGTCAGCGCCGCCGCGGCCGGTACGTCGCCGACGTCGTCGACGAAGGACTTGTCGATCTTGATGATGTCGATGGGGAAGCGGCGCAGGTACGCCAGGCTTGAGTAGCCCGTGCCGAAGTCGTCGATCGCCAGGCGGACGCCCAGGCTCTTGATCTGTTGGAGCTGTGCCAGGGTCGACGGCCGGTGGTCCACCAGCAGGGACTCGGTCAGTTCGATCACCAGGCTGGTGGCCGGCAGGCCGCTGTTGCTCAGCGCCGACGCCACCACCTCGGGCAGGTCGCTCTGGTCGAGCTGGACCGCCGACATGTTGACGCTCACGGTCAGCGGGCGCAGGCCTGCCCGGCGCTCGTTCCAGCGGGCCGCTTGCCGGCATGCCTCGCGGAGCACCCATTCGCCGATCGGGACGATCATCCCGGTTTCCTCGGCCAGCGGGATGAAGTCCAGCGGCGGGATGATGCCGCGCTCCGGGTGCTGCCAGCGGACCAGGGCCTCCAGGCCGGTGATCTCGCCGGTCTTCAGGTGCACGATGGGCTGGTAGCGCAGTTCGAATTCGTGCCGCACGACCGCCCGGCGCAGGTCCGCTTCCATCTGCAGGCCGGCCTGGAAGGCCTCCTGCATCGCCGGTTCGAAGATCTCGTAGCGGTCCTTGCCCTGCTTTTTCGCCTGGTACATCGCCAGGTCCGCGCAGACCATCAGCTCCTGGCCGTCGTGGCCCTCGGCCCGGCTGTACGCCACGCCGACGCTGCAGCTGACGAACGTCTCCTTGCCGTTGAGGTCGAACGGCTGCCGCAGGGCCTCGATGATGCGCCGGGCCACCGGTACGGCCTCTTCCAGTCCCTGCGCCAGCGGCAGCAGCACCGCGAACTCGTCGCCGCCGAGGCGGGCCGCCATGTCGGCCGAGCGTAGGCACGTTTTGATTCGCTCGGAGACCGCGACGAGCAGTTGGTCGCCGGCGGAGTGGCCGAGGGAGTCGTTGACGACCTTGAAGCGGTCCAGGTCGATGAAGAGCATGGCGACGCCGGCGTCCTCCTGTTCGGCCGCGGCGAATGCGCGGTCCATTCGGGCCTGGAACAGCGCGCGGCTGGCCAGTCCGGTCAGGGAGTCGTGGAACGCCTCGTTCATCGCTTCGAGGGTGCGGGCGTCGGTCAGCGCCAGGCTGACGTGCTCGGCGAACGCACGCAGTATGTCCTGGGCCTGCTTGTCCCAGTCCCGCGGACCGCGGTAGGTGCCGACGGTCAGGCAGCCGACGACCTCGCCGTTCTCGTGTACGGGCACGGCCATCACGGCCTTCATGCTGGAGCGCACCACCTCGGGGATGGCGATCGGCGAGTTCGCGTAGTCCTCGACCATGATCAGTTCGTCGCCCAGTACGGCGAGGCCGGCCACGCCCGCGGAGTGCAGCGGGATGCGCTTCATCTTCGGCAGCACGCCCGGGGCGAAGCCGACGCTGGAGACCATGGAGCCGACCGACGGGTCGTCCTTCTCCAGCAGGTTCAGCGAGGCCATCTCCAGGTCGAGCAGTTCGGCGGCGCTGGCGGTGATGCCGTCGAGGATCTGCTGCAGCGGGGCGCGGCGGGCGATCAGCCGCTGGATCCGGGTCAGGTGCTCGAAGAGGCGCTGGCGTTCCTGCAGGGAGTCGGCCAGCCGGCCGTTCTCCCGGGCCTGCCGGCGCTCCGCCTCCAGCACGTGCAGCGTCCGCAGGCTGAGCTCCAGCACGCGGGCCATGCCGCGGAGCAGGCAGACGTCCTCGTCGGTGAAGTCCGGGCCGCTGCGGCCGAGGACCAGCGCGCCGGGTGCCCGGCCGCCCAGGGCCGCGCCGCTGACCGCGTACGCGGTGCCGGCCAGCCGCAGCACAGTACGGCGTCCGGCGGTCACCTCGGTGAGCACGGCCGGGCGCACCTGGTCGGCGGGTACGCCGATGGTGGCGACGACGTGTCCCTCGATGACGAGCACAGCGACCTCGGCATCGAGGGCGCGCGCCGCGCATTCGACGGCGGCGAACTGCGCGGCCGGCCCGTCCGGCCGGTCAGCTACCACGGAGAGGAACTCCGTCAGCTGCTGAGTTGCAAGCATGCCCATGACCAAGTCTGTCGGTTCACCGGGCGTGGAGCTGAGTGTTCGGCGTGACCGTTTTCGGCCTCGGGCCCTCCCGATCCCACACCGGAGGCCCCGGCCGCGGGCCCCGGACGCCCGGTAAGACCGCTCCGGCCTACCGAGTTCACACCCTCGGGCACAAGACGGGCAGGAAATTTGATCATTCGGGCATGACCTTCATCCGGTTTCGCCCGCCGATGGGATGATATTGGGCGGGTCGCGGCCGTACCGAAGCGGGCAGAGACACACCGAATCAGCGCGCTCTGTGATGGGGACCACACGTTTCTCCGGTGTTACAAATGGTCCACGGCAGCCGCGCACAAAGCGAATGCCAGGGTGGGCGGCCGGAGGTGCGAATGTGAACGCGGAAGAACGGCAGCATCAGATCGTCGCCCTCGCCCGCCGGCAGGGCGAGGTGGACGTCGCAAAGCTGGCCGCCGAACTGACCGTTTCCGCGGAGACGATTCGGCGCGATCTGCGACTTCTCGAAAAGCACGGCCTGCTCCGCCGTACGCATGGCGGCGCGTATCCGGTGGAAACCGCGAAATTCGAGACCGACCTGGCCATGCGCACCACCCGGGGCGTTCCCGAGAAGCGGCGGATCGCGGCCGCGGCGGTCGGCCTGATCGGCGACGCGGAAACCATCTTCATCGACGAGGGCTTCACCCCGCAGCTGATCGCGGAGGCGCTGCCCACCGACCGGCCCCTCACCATCGTCACCGCGTCGCTGAACACGGCGGCCTGGCTGGCCACCTCCACGCCGGCGACGGTGCTGCTGCTCGGGGGCAGGGTGCGCGGCCGCACGCTGGCCACCGTCGACCACTGGGCCAGCGGCATGCTGGCCGGCTTCGTCCTCGATCTCGCCTTCGTCGGCGCCAACGGCATCTCCCGCGAGGTGGGCCTGACCACCCCGGACCCGGCCGTGGCCGACGTCAAGGCGCACGCCGTCCGGGCCGCCCGCCGGCGGATATTCGCCGGCGTACACACGAAATTCGGCGTGCGGACGTTCTGCCGTTTCGCCGAGATATCTGATTTCGAATCACTGGTCACGGACACCGGTCTGCCGGCGTCCGAGGCGCACCGCTATTCCCGGCTCGGCCCCCAGGTGATCCGGGTCTAACCGGAAAAGATCTCGCCCTTTCACTGCCGCGATTGCGATTGCGATCGCCGGCACGGCTCGTGCATGTCTGTAAACGGAGGATCCGCTGTGCAGAAACCAGGTAAGAAACTCTCGTTGTTGATCGCAGGGGCGACCGCGGGCGCCCTCGTGCTCTCGGGGTGCTCCGGCGCCGGCTCCACCGGCGGCGGCGACACCGCCGACAACACCATCACCGTGCTCATGGTCGGCAACCCGCAGATGGAGGACATCCAGAAGCTGACCGCCGACAACTTCACCAAGCAGTCCGGCGTCACGGTGAAGTTCACGATCCTCCCGGAGAACGAACTGCGCGACAAGGTCACGCAGGACGTCGCCAACCAGGGCGGGCAGTACGACGTAGCCACGGTCGGCGCGTACGAGGTGCCGATCTGGGCGAAGAACGGCTGGCTGCACGAACTGTCGACGCAGGCGGCGGCCGACTCGGCGTACGACACCGCCGACCTGATCAAGCCGATGGTGCAGTCGCTGACCGGCGAGGACGGCAAGATGTACGCGGCGCCGTTCTACGGCGAGTCCTCGTTCCTCATGTACAACAAGGAGATGTTCGCGGCCAAGGGCCTGACCATGCCGGAGAAGCCGACCTGGGCGCAGGTCGCCGACTTCGCCGCGAAGCTCGACGACAAGGCCAAGGGCACCGCCGGCATCTGCCTGCGCGGCCTGCCCGGCTGGGGTGAGCTGTTCGCCCCGCTGACCACGGTCGTCAACACCTACGGCGGCACCTGGTTCGAGAAGGACTGGACGCCGAAGGTCAGCGCGCCGGAGTTCAAGGCGGCGACCCAGTTCTACGTCGACCTCGTCCGCAAGTACGGCGAGTCCGGCGCCCCGCAGGCCGGCTTCACCGAGTGCCTGAACACCTTCGGTCAGGGCAAGGCCGCCATGTGGTACGACGCCACGTCGGCCGCCGGCACGCTCGAGGACCCGAACGCCAGCAAGGTGGCCGGCAAGGTCGGCTACGCGTACGCCCCGGTGAACAAGACCGAGTACTCCGGCTGGCTGTGGACGTGGGCGTTCGCCATGCCCAAGACCACCAAGAAGGCGGACGCCGCCTGGAAGTTCGTCTCGTGGGCGACCGGCAAGGACTACGAGAAGCTGGTCGGCGAGAAGCTCGGCTGGTCCCGGGTGCCGTCCGGCAAGCGCACCTCGACGTACTCGATCCCGGAGTACAAGGAGTCGGCGAAGGCCTTCGCCGACGTGACGCTCGGCTCGATCGAGCACGCCAACCCGCAGAACCCGGGCCTGCAGCCGCGGCCCGCGCTGGGCGTGCAGTTCGTCGGCATCCCGGAGTTCGCCGACCTCGGCACCAAGGTGTCGCAGGAGGTCAGCGCGGCGCTCACCGGCAGCAAGACAGTCGATCAGGCCCTGACCGACGGTCAGAAGCTCGCCGAGGACGTGGCGAAGAAGTACAAGTAGCGCCGGCTGGGGCGCCGTCGTAGCGGCGGCGCCCCCGCACCGACCGGAAGGCCTGAAATGACCGACGTCATCACCCGGGCGGACGAGCAGACCCAGACTCCGCCACCCGTACCCGTCAAGGGCGGCGCCAAGGATCGCTGGGTCCGCCGGGCGCCGCTGCTGCCCGCCCTCATCTTCGCGATCATCGTGACCCAGGTGCCGTTCCTGGTCACCATCTACCTGTCCACCCTGAGCTGGAACGCCCTGCGGCCGGGCGCGCGGAACTTCGTCGGCATCGACAACTACGTCACCGTGCTCACGGATTCCCGGCTGCGCTCCGCGCTCGCCAACACCGTCGTCCTGACCGCCGGGGCCGTCATCTTCTCGATGATCCTGGGCCTGGCGCTGGCGGTCCTGCTGGACCGCAAGTTCCCCGGCCGGTCCATCGTCCGGACGATGCTCATCACGCCGTTCCTGGTCATGCCGATCGCGGCGGCCCTGCTCTGGAAGCACGCCATCTACAACCCGGGGTACGGCCTGATCAACGGCATTTTCGGCGGCTCGACCGACTGGGTCTCGTCGTACCCGAAGGCGGCGGTCATCGCCACGCTCGTCTGGCAGTGGACGCCGTTCATGATGCTGATCCTGCTCGCCGGCCTGCAGTCGCAGAGCGAGGACATCCTCGAGGCGGCCCGGGTCGACGGCGCCAGCGGCTGGCGGATCTTCACCTCGATGACGCTGCCGCACCTGCGGCAGTACCTCGAACTGGGCGCGCTGCTCGGCTCGATCTACCTGGTGAACACCTTCGACGCCGTCTTCACCATCACCCAGGGCGGCCCCGGCTCGCAGACCACGAACCTGCCGTACGAGATCTATCTGACCACGTTCCGCAAATTCGAGTACGGCGAGGCGTCGGCCGCCGGCGTCATCGTGGTGCTCCTGACGATCATCGTGGCGACGTTCGCGCTGCGCGTCATCTCGAGCCTGTTCCGGATGGAGGAGAGCCGATGAGCACTCTCGTTTCGGCCCCACGGCTTTCGTCCCCGCGACGCAGGGTGATGGACTCGGTCTGGGGGATCGTCGCCTGGATCGCCGGGATCGTCTTCGTCTTCCCGGTGATCTGGATGGTGCTGACCAGCTTCAAGCAGGAGCAGGACGCCGCCAGCAACCCGCCGGCCTGGGCCTTCACCCCGACCTTCGACCAGTACGCGCAGGTGTTCGACCGCAACATCACGCCGTTCCTGCTGAACTCGCTGATGGCCAGCATCTTCTCCACGCTGCTGGTCGTCGTGCTGGCGACCCCGGCGGCGTACGCGCTGTCGCTGCGCCCGGTGGCGAAATGGACGGACGCGCTGTTCTTCTTCATCTCCACCAAGATGATGCCCGCCGTCGCCGCGCTGCTGCCGGTGTACCTGCTGGTCAAGCAGCTCGGCATGCTCGACAACATCTGGACCATGGTGGTCCTCTACACCTCGATGAACCTGCCGCTCGCGGTCTGGATGATGCGCTCGTTCCTGCTGGAGGTGCCGCGCGAGGTGCTGGAGGCGGGCGAGGTGGACGGCGCGAGCCTGATCACCTCGATCCGGAAGATCATCCTGCCGATCGTCTCGCCCGGACTGGCCGCGACCGCGTTGATCTGCTTCATCTTCGCGTGGAACGAGTTCTTCCTGGCGGTCAACCTGACCGCGACGAACTCCGGCACCGCGCCGATCTTCCTGGTCGGGTTCATCTCCTCGGAGGGACTGTTCCTGGCCCGGCTCTGCGCCGCGGCGACCCTGGTCTCGCTGCCGGTGCTCATCGCCGGCTGGGTGGCCCAGAACAAACTGGTCCGCGGCCTGTCGATGGGTGCCGTCAAGTGAAGGCAGCCGTGGTCGTCACCCCCGGCACCATCTCGGTGGAGACCGTGCCCGACCCCACGCCGGGCCCGCTCGACGTGGTGGTCAGGCCGGCCGCTGTCGGGATCTGCGGCACCGACCTGCACATCATGAACGGCGAGTTCGCGCCCGCCTTCCCGATCGTGCCGGGCCACGAGTTCGCCGGGGAGATCGTGGCGGTCGGCGCGCAGGTCACCGGCTACGGGATCGGCGACCAGGTGGCCGTCGACCCGTCGCTGTACTGCGGATACTGCTACTACTGCAAGCGCGCCCGGGGCAACCAGTGCGAGAACTGGAACGCCATCGGGGTGACCCGGGCCGGGGGAGCGGCCGAGTTCGTGGCCGCCCCGGCGGCGAACCTGTTCAAGCTGCCGCCGCACCTGGCGGCCCGGGACGCCGTACTGATCGAGCCGCTCTCCTGCGCGGTGCGCGGCTTCGACGTGCTGCCCCGCCGGATGGCCGATAACTTCCTGATCTACGGCTCCGGCACGATGGGGCTGATGATGCTGGAACTGGCCAAGCGGGCCGGCGCGGCGACCGTCTCCATGGTGGACCTCAACCCGGAGCGCCTGGAGACGGCCCGGCGACTCGGCTGCAGCGCGGCCGTGACCAGCGCCGAGGAGCTCGACGCGCCGCGCGGCTGGGACATCGTGATCGACTGCACCGGCGCCGCGCCCGCGATTCGCGACGGGCTCGCCCGGGTCGGCCGGGGCGGCACGTTCCTGCAGTTCGGGGTGTCGGCGTACGACGCGCGGGTGGAGATCGAACCGTACGAGATCTACCGTCGCGAGATCACCATCACCGGCTCGATGGCGGTGCTGCACAGCTTCGACCGGGCCGGCGAGCTGATGGCCGCAGGCGTCCTGGCGCCGGAGATCTTCATCAGCCACCGGTTCCCGCTGGACAGCTATCCGCAGGCCCTGGAACAGTTCCGGGCCGGCGTGGGCCGCAAGACCGTGGTCGAGCCCTGATGACAGCCGTTCGTGCCAATCTTGTCACTATCAGTTAGATCTGTATCACTACTGGTTGTCAACGGCGGCCGGTCCGGGTGTCAATGAAGCGGTGATCCCGCCTCGCCCACCGGCCGCCGGGCGCCTCGGTGGCGCGCCCGTCGTCCTCCTGGCGCTCGGCGTCACCGTCCCGCCGGCCGTCGTCGCGGGCACCCGGCCCTTGATCTTCCTCGGGCTCGGCCTGCTGCTGCTGACCTTCGCGGCAGGCTACGTCACGATGGCCCGGCGGATGCCACACCCCGCGCCGCTGTACTGCTTTGTCGCCCGGGGCCTCGGCCGCCCGTTCGGCCTGGGCGCGGCCGCGCTGGCGCTGCTTTCCTACCCGGCCCTGCAACTCGCGCTCTACGGTGCGATCGGCGCGGCCGCCGCACCGCTGCTGGACGGCTGGTTCGGGATCACCGCGGCGTGGTGGGTGGTCGCGCTCTGCTGCTGGGCCGTGGTCGCCGGCTGCGGCCTGCTGCGGATCTCGGTGGCGGCCTGGCTGGTCGCGGTCCTGGTACTGGCGGAAATCGTGATGATCATCGGCTACGGCGCGGCGACCGTGCTCGACGTGGGCACCGACGGGATCACCTGGGCGGCGCTGTCGCCCGCGTCGCTGGCGGATGTGTCCCGGCCGGCGCTGGGCTTGTTGCTGGTCGGCGGGGCGCTGGCCTTCGTCGGTTTCGAGACCACGGCGGTCTATAGCGACCAGCCGCGGCATCCGCACCGGGCGGTGTACGTCTGTGTCGCGGTGATCGCGGTGCTGACGGCGGCGGCGGGCTGGGCGATGAGCGTGGCGGCCGGCCCCGGCCAGGTCGTGGCGGGGGTCGGCGCTCGCGGGCCGGAGCTGATGGTCGATCTGGCGGCGGGACGGGTGGCGCCGTGGGCGGTCACCCTGGGTCGGGCCGTGCTGGCCGCCGGCCTGCTCGCGGCGATGATCGCCCTGCACCTGGTGATCAACCGCTACCTGATCGCGCTGGGCCGGGAGCGGGTGCTGCCCTCGGCACTGGGTCGCGGGGCCGCGGCGTCGCTGACCCAGACCGTCGTGGTCGGGGCGGTGCTCGGGGCTTGCGCGTACGCGGGCGTCGGCCTCGGCCGTGGGGTGGGCGTCGCGGGCGGGCTGGGCATCCTGGCGCTGCTGCCGGTGACCTCGCTGGCGGCGCTGCTGTTCCTCAACCGGAACCCGGGCGGGGCAGGGGTATGGGGCCGGTTCCTGGCGCCGGCGCTGTCCACTGTCGGGCTGGGCGTGCTCGGCTACCTTGCGGCGCTTGACCTGCCGGCGCTGCTCGGCGTACCGGTGGGGCGGGTCTGGGTCGTGCCCGCCGCGGCTGGGGCCGCGGTCCTGCTCGGCATCGGGTACGGGCTGGTGCTGCGCCGGGTGGCGCCGGTGATCTATGCCGGGATGGGCCTGGGCGGCGTGGCCGTGGTCGTCTCGCCGGTGTCGCTGCCGATCCCCCAGCCCCGGAACCCGGGAGCGCACCGCCCCGAACGCATCAACCGCAAAGTCAGCCAATGAAAGCGGTTGGGGAGAGTGGGTGAGTTCGACCGCTGACCTGCGCTACTCGGCCACCCGGGCGTGGTCGTCAGACAGGCGGCCGGTGCCGATCAGGCCGGGGTACCGCTCGCCCGACGCGTACGGCAGGCAGCGGTCGGCCAGCTCGGCCGGCGTGCCGTTGCGCTCGGCCAGCCAGTCGATCCAGTCCGGTAGCAGGTCCAGCACCTCGTCGGCGAACTCGTCCGGGTAGTGACGCAGCACGTGCGGCACGATCAGCGCGACCCGATGCGGGGAGCAGGTGCCGTAGAGGGCTTCCGGTGCGTCCACTGACCACGAGACGGCCAGCTCGAAAGCGAGTTCGCGGAGGTCGTCCGGCGGTGTGCGGTGCCGGCGCAGCCAGGCGGCGAACTCACGGTCGGCGTTCTCTACGTTCAGGTCCGATGACTGAATCTGGAGCGGGCCGAGCGACGCGACCACCGACTGCGCGAGGCGTCGGCTGCGGAGGTATTCGGCCAACTGGGCCTCGTTTTCACCACCGAGCCGGAGGATGCCGTCCGCCCGCAACAGCACGCCGGCGGCCAGCGCCGGGTCGTCGACCGGAGTGAATGCAGCCGCTCCTGCCGCCGTCTGACCGACGCCGTCCCGCCACGAGGCCAATGCCTCCTCGGGGCTGAGATAGAAGGCGCTGTGCGCGGTGACCGCCTGATGCCCGCAGGCATCGATGTCCCACAGATACCACCACTGCCCGCCGTCGGACGTCCGGAATGGCGCGACGATGGCGAACCGGCTGCCGTACGCGTCGCGGGTCCAGAGCGCCGGACCGGTCAATTCCCGCTCGGCGGGAGCGCGCAGCGGCAGCGGCCGGCCCGGGCCGTCGACCAGGGCTCGCACCACCTCGTCGGCCTCTTCGCGCACCGGGTGCGGGAGAATGCCGACCACCGCGGAGAGCGCCCGCCAGGAAGTCGACACGTCCGCGGCCGTGTCCAGTGCGGATCGCACGGCCTCGGCCGCCGCATTCAGGACGGCCATTCCCACGGCCTCCGGGGTCGGTTCCTTGCCGGGGAACTCCTCCATCTGCCATAGCGCGGCGCCAACCCCCTCGCAAAGGATCTGCTCCAGCTCCTCGTCCGTCCGGTGCGGTGCCTGTGCGATCAGCTCCACGGCGATTGGCTTGGCAACCTCGGCGGCCAGCGTCGCCCGGTGGGTGTCGGGCCGCTGGAGGCGCTCCAGCAGGCCGGCGCGGGCGCCCGCGGCTTCACGCGGGGCCGGGGCACCTGGGTCCGGCTGGGTGATCCGGCCGGCGGTCGGCTGCTTGCGTGCGGGCTTGGGCTTGCGGCTCTTCCGCTTGCGCGAGACAGGCATCGCGCCAGATTAGGGGATCGTCACGGGTGCCACGTTTGGGCTGTGGATAACGGGCGTCAGACGCGGCCGGGCCAGGCTCGTACGGCGAGGTTGCGGGCGGTGATCCCCAGCCGGGTCTTCGGGATGAGTAGCGCCGCCGCCCGGCCGACCTGGCGTTGCTTCGGGCCGACCAGGGTGCGGTGCTCGGTCTCGTAGCGGCCGAACGCCGCCGCGTGGTCGGCCGGGTTTGCGGCGAGCGCGGCGGCGAGGGTGTAGGCGCCGGCCATGGCGAGGCTGGAGCCGTCGCCGAACAGCGACACGCACGACGCCGCGTCGCCGAGGAGCGCGACTCTGCCTTGCGCCCAGGTGGGCAGGCGCACCTGGCTGACCGAGTCGAAGTACAGGTCCTCGGTCTTTTGCAGCTGATCGAGCAGCTCGGGCACCCGCCAGCCGGCGCCGGTGTATGCCTCCGTGACGATTCGCTTGTGCTGGTCGGTGTCGCGGTAGTCGAAGCCGGCGATCTCCGGACCGCGGAAGATGAAGGCGGCCAGGGCGTTGCCGCGCGCGGGGTGGATGGAGACCAGCCGGCCGGGAGTGTTGTACATCAGCACGTTGTGCGGCTGGTCGATCGGACCGTCGAGCGGCATGGTCGCGACGTAGACGCCCATGTGCCGTACGACATCGCGCTCCGGGCCGAACGCCAGCCGCCGTACCGTGGAATGCAGCCCGTCGGCGCCGATCACCAGGTCGAAGCGGCGCGGGGTGGCGCGGTCGAAGGTGACGTCGACGCCGTCGGCGTCCTGGTGCAGCGTGACGATGGTGTCGTCGAACAGGAACTCGGCGTCGTCGTGGGCGGCCCGGTAGAGGACGGATGCCAGGTCGCCGCGCGGCAGCTCCACCTCGCGGCTGCCGGCGGCGCTGCGGGCCGCGGGCAGGCCCACCCGGGCGATCTGCCGGCCCGACGCGTTGACCACGCTCATCGCGGTCACCTGGGTGGCGGCGTCCCGTAGGCGGGGCATGATTCCCATCTTTTCGGCCACGGGCAGCGCCGGGCCGCGTACGTCGACGGGGTTTCCGCTGGAACGCAGATCTTGAGCTCGCTCGACGACGGTGGGCTGATAGCCGTGGCGGGCCAGCCAGTAGGCGAGGGTGGGGCCGGCGATGCCGGCGCCGGAGATCAGTGCGGTGCGAGAGGTCATGCCTCCACGGTAACCGCACTCAGTGCAGTTTTGCAATGGATGCAGCTTTGCATTGGATGCCGTACGCTGTCCGCATGTCTCTTCGCGACCGCAAGCGGGCCCGCACCCGCCAGGCCCTCGTCGACGCCGCGACGGTGCTGTTCGAGCGCGATGGCTACGACGAGACGACGGTCGCCGACATCGCCGCCGCGGCCGAGATCGGCACGCGCACGTTCTTCAGCTACTTCGCCAGCAAGGAGGAGTTGCTGTTCCCGGAGAACGATGCCCGGGTGCGGGCGGCGGTCGAGGCCATCGCGGCGCGTGGCCCGGACGACGGGCCGGCCGAGGTGCTGCTGCGGGCGCTGCACCAGGTCGGGGACGACAGCGACGACATGGTCAGTCGGCGTGCCGCGCTGCGGTTGCGGCTGATCCGGACCGTGCCCGCGGTGCGCGGGCGGGCGCTGCAGATGCAGCTCGACGCCCAGCGCGAGATCGCGAGGCACCTGGCCGCGGCGTTTCCCGACCGGCTCGATGAGGTGAGCGCGGCGGCGCTGACCGGGGCGTTCGTCGGCGCGGTCACCGGCGCGCTGCAGGTGCTGCTCGACGACTCCGACCAGCTCGGCGACCCGGCCGTGGTGCAGGCCGCCGTGCGCCGGGCGACCGACGTGGCGCTCACGCTGTGGATGCGGGCCGCCTCGTACGGTTCGGACGCGTCCCTAAGGAGCTAGTTGGGCGGGGTGTCGTCGCCGAAGAACTCGCGGATCTGGGTGAGGGTCAGGTAGCCCAGCGGGTCCGTCTCGCCGCCCTCCGCCGCCATCGGCTTGCGGGTCACCTCCGGCTCGCGGGGGTGGTCCGGCAGGTCCGGCAGCGGCGGCACCGGCGGCAGCGCGCCCAGGCCCATCGCCTCGCGGATCACCTCGAACATGCCGGTCACCTCGTGGATCGCCAGCGGGAACAGCTCCGCGGGGCGGCGGGTGCCGGGCGCCGGGGCGGCGCAGGTGAAGTTGGCCCGCAGCTTGCCGCCGGCCTTGCAGATGTCGGCGCTCGGGCGCAGGTGGTCGAGCGGGCCCTCGGCGACGATCCCGAGCTCGCATTCCGGTACGCCCGCGGCGTCCCACCAGCGCTGCCAGGCCGGATCGCCGTCGAGTGTCACCACGACGTGCTGCAGCGCGACGATGTACGCCTGTGATGCCCGGCCGTCCACGGTGGTGGTCCCCAGGAGGGGATGGAGCCAGTCCATCGCCACATCGTCACATTTCGGTCATAGCTATTACCGCATTCGGTCTGCGCGCGTACGGGTGGCGGCGTCCAGCAGGGCGGCTGCCATCGCGCGGGACGTGTCGGCCGCGGCGGCGGAGCGGTCCATCCGGGCGCCGACCGACGAGCCGTCGTACAGGACGACCAGCTGCGCGGCCAGGGCTTGCGGGTCGTGGGCGCCGGCGTCGCGGGCCAGGTCGGTGAAGAGCGAGCGGGTCCACGCGCGATTCTCGTCGCTGACCTGCTCGACCACGCCGCCCGGCGGGGACTCGGCGCTCGCGTTGTAGAAGGCGCAACCGCGGAACGAGGGGGCGGCGGCCAGCTCGGTCAGCACGTCGAAGACGCCCAGCAGGCGGTCGCGGGGGGTGTCGTAGCGCTCCAGGCCGGTCAGGATGCGTTCCCGGCGGCGCAGGTGCCGGCCCTCCAGGTAGGCCCGGATCAGCCCGTCCTTGCTGCCGAACGAGCTGTACAGCGAGGCCTTGGCGACGCCGGCGTGCTCGATGACCCGGTCGATGCCGACCGTGTGCACACCCTCGGCGTAGAAGAGCTCGTCAGCGGCGGCGAGCAGCCGTTCGCGTGCCGAGGGCTTGCGCGCGGCGGCCGTACGTGATGCGGCGGACATGTGTTTGACGATAGCAGACAGATCTGTCTAGTGTCGGGAGCTGCAGACAGACCTGTCTGTTCGTATCGCCAGGGAGCGTCATGACCACTACGACACTGCCGCCCGCCCGTACCGGTGCGCCGGCTGTCCGCCGGAAGCGCCTGTCGCACCCGGCCGCTTTCGCGGCGATCGCGGCGATCTTCGTGACGTTCACGGCGGCGTCCAGCGCGCCCTCGCCGCTGTACGTCGTCTACCAGCAGCTCTGGGGCTTCTCCGCGAGCACGCTGACCGTGATCTTCGCCGTCTACGTGGTCGGCCTGATCGGCGCGCTGCTGGTGCTCGGCGCACTCTCCGACCACGTCGGCCGGCGGCCGGTGCTCGCCGCCGCGATCGGTCTGGAGATCGTCGCGCTGATCCTCTTCCTCGCGGCCGGGGACGTGACCGTCCTGCTGGTCGCCCGTTTCCTGCAGGGCATCGCGACCGGCGCGGCCCTCACCACCCTCGGCGCCGCCCTCGTCGACCTCAACCCGCCGCACGCGCCCGGGCGGGCCGGCCTGGTCAGCAGCGTCGTGCCGCCGGCCGGCCTGGCGATCGGCTCGCTCGGCGCCGGCGCGCTGGTGCAGTTCGCGCCCGGTCCCACCCACTTCGTGTACGCCCTGTTGCTGGCCGGCATGGCCGTCGCCGCGCTCGTGGTGCTGCTGATGCCGGAGACCTCGGGCCGGCGCCCCGGCGGCGCCGCGTCCCTGGTGCCCCGGCTCGGCGTGCCGGCCCGGCTGCGCGGCGCGGTGTTCGCGCTGGTCCCGATCATCGTGGCGAGCTGGGCCCTGGGCGGGCTCTACCTCTCGCTCGGCCCGTCCGTCGCGGCCGGCGTCTTCGGGCTGTCGAACCACTTGATCGGCGGCCTGGTCGTGACGCTGCTCTGCGGCACCGGCGCGGTGGCCGCCTTCGCGCTGCGGAGCCGGCCGGCGCCGCGGGTGCTCGCCATCGCCGGTGCGCTGCTCACCGTGGGCACCGCGGTGACCCTCGTCGGGGTGCAGACCGGCAGTGTCCTGCTCGGTGCCGCGGGCACGGTGCTGTCCGGCATCGGCTTCGGCGCCTCCGCGCTGGCGAGCTTCGGCGCCATCGCGGTGCTGGCCGCGCCGCACGAGCGGGGCGAACTGATCGCGGTCGCGCTGACCATCGCGTACGTCGCCTTCAGCCTGCCCGCGGTGATCGCAGGCCTGGCCGCGACCGCCGTGGGCCTGCACGCGACGGCGCTGATCTACGGCCTGGTCGTGGTGGCGCTCGGCGCAGCCGCGCTGATCGCCCAGCGACTGCGGCGAGCCTGAGGGGCGGCGGGGGCCCGGCGGCTGCGGCGCGCCGGGGGGAGAGAGCGCGGCTCTTTCGTGGTAACCGTTGCCGTCGAGTGCTGTTTGGCGCTCATGCGGCAGTCCTGCCTTGCGGCAGAACGGTCCCGGTCTTGCCCGCGGGTACGGTGCCGGATAGACGCTTCCCAGCCTCCTGCCCGCCGGGGCGGGTCTTCCGGATGGCTCCACGTCCTGCCACCGGGCCACTCCCGGCGGTACTCACCTCCGCCGCGAGGGCGGCGAGGTTACGGGCGGCATTCAGATCCCGGTCAAGGACCAGACCGCAACTGGCGCAGGTGTAGATACGCTCGGCCAGGGTGAGTTTGGTTTTCACGACACCGCAGGCCGAGCAGGTCTTGCTGGACGGATACCACCGGTCGGCCACGACCAGCCGACCGCCGTTCCAGACCGTTTTGTACGTCAACTGCCGGCGTAGCTCGGCGAAGCCGGCGTCGGCGATGTGCCGGGCCAACCGGCGGTTGGCGAGCATCCCCGCGACGTTGAGGTCCTCCACCACGACCGTGGCATGCTCGCGGGCCAGCCTGGTGGTGAGTTTGTGCAGCCCGTCACGGCGCAGGTTCGCCACTCTGGCGTGTACCCGGCCGAGCCGGGACTTGGCCCGCAGCCACCGCTTCGACGGGTCCCTACGCGTCTTGCGGTCAGGCCCGGTCTTGCGGGACAGGGCCCGGCCCAGCGCCCGTAGCCGGACCAGGGCGGCGTCCAGGTGTCGGGGGTTGGGCACGAGTTCGCCGGTGGAGAGCACGGCGAGGTGTTTGATCCCGACGTCCACCCCGACCACCGGCCCGGAGGCCGGCTGCTGGACGGTGCGGTCGACCTGCACGGTGAACGCGGCAAACCAGCGGCCGCCGGCACGGCGGACGGTCGCGGACATGATCCGCGCGGTGCCGGCATCGAGCCGGCGGGCGAGTTTCCGGGCGGACTCGTGCAGCTTCAGCCGGCCCAGCCGGGGCAGCACCACATGCTTGCGGTCGGGCTCGACACGGATCGTCCCGGTGGTGAACCGCACCGACGGCGTCGTGCGGTGTTTCGCCTTGAACCGCGGGAAGCCGACCTTACGTCCGGCGCGTTCACCGGTGCGGGAGTCGGACCAGTTCTTCAACCCGCGGGCGAGGGCGTCGAGGCCGGTGTTGTACGCCTCTTTCGAGCATTCCCGCCACCACGGCGCGACCTCGTCTTTCGCTGCGTTCCATGCCTTCCGTAGGGCGGGCAACGACCAGGACAACGCGGGCGTCAACGCGTCGTCGGTGAGGCCGTACGAGCGTTCCGCGGCCCGCTGATCCAGCACCGCTTTCACCCAGGCGAGGGCCCAGTTGTGGGCCTTGCGGGCCGCACCGGCGTGCGTGAGCACTGCACGTTCCTGGTTGGGGGTGAGGTCCAACGCAAACCGATACGCCTGCATCGACTTCACGCTCACCCCCTTCCCTCGGCGGTACACGTTCAGTATCGGCTAGGGGTACGACACATTTCAGGTTCTACCCGTCGCCGCTGCGGCGGACACTGCAGCACACCGCAGCACACCTCCAGGCGCCAAAGAGCGCTCGAACACCAGCAGTTGTAACCCACCGGCGTGGACGGCTGTTAAGCAGTTGTCCGCGCCGGAGCATACGGGGCGAATCCACATGAAGGGCTGGGCATGAAGAGACTTCTGGCGACTGCCGCCACGTTCGCGCTGGCGCTGGGCGGCGCGGCCGTCGCGTCCGGCGCGCAGGCGGAACCTCCGCGCGGCGCCCCCGGCTACCCCGGCATCACCTGGGGCGAGTGCGAGAACGCCGGCCTCAAGGCCCGCAAGGCCGAGTGCGGCTTCCTCGCCGTCCCGCTGGACTACGCGGCGCCGACGGGCAAGAAGATCGAGCTGGCCGTCTCCCGGATCAAGCACTCGGTTCCGGACGGCGAGTATCAGGGCGTCATGCTGGTGAACCCGGGCGGACCCGGCGGCTCCGGGCTGGCCCTGCCGGTGCTCGGCGACTACGTCCCGAAGAAGGCCGGTGCCGCCTACGACTGGATCGGCTTCGACCCGCGCGGCGTCGGCGCCAGCAAGCCGGCGCTGACCTGCGACGTCAAGTACGCCGGCTACGACCGCCCGCCGTACGTGCCGAGCACGCGCGCGATCGAGACGGCCTGGCTGGCCCGGGCCAAGGGGTACGCCGCGGCCTGCGCCAAGAACGGCGGTGCGCTGCTGAACCACCTGCGGACCACCGACACCGTGCGGGACATGGAGCGGCTGCGGGCCGCGCTCGGCGTGGCTAAGATCAACTTCTACGGCTTCTCGTACGGCACCTACCTGGGCCAGGTGTACGCGACCCGGTATCCCGACCGGGTCCGCCGGATGGTGCTGGACGGCAACGTGGACCCGGGCCGGGTCTGGTACAACTCCAACCTGGACCAGGACGTCGCGTTCGACCGCAACATCAAGATCTACTTCGGCTGGCTGGCCGAGCATGACGACGTCTACCACCTGGGCAAGACCGCCAAGCAGGTCGAGCGGCTCTTCTACGCCGAGCAGGCGAGGCTGACCCGCGCGCCGGCCGACGGCGTCATCGGACCGGACGAGCTGACCGACATCTTCCTGCAGCCCGGGTACTACGTGTTCGGCTGGAATTCGGTCGCGACGGCGTTCGCGAGCTGGGTCAACAAGAAGGACCCGGCGGCGCTGCGCAAGCTCTACGACGACGGCAACACCCAGCAGGCCGGCGCCGACAACGGCTACGCGATCTACCTCGGCGTGCAGTGCACCGACGCGCCCTGGCCCGCGTCCTGGCAGCGCTGGCGGACCGACAACTGGCGGGTGCACCGGACCGCGCCCTTCGAGACCTGGGGCAACGCCTGGTACAACGCGCCCTGCCGGGACTGGGCCGGCGAGCCCGGCAAGCCGGTGGCCGTGAACGGCATCAAGGCCCCGCCGGTCCTGCTGCTCAGCGAGACCCTGGACGCCGCCACCCCGTTCTCCGGCAGCCTCGAGGTCCGCAAGCGCTTCCCGCGCTCGGCCCTGATCGAGGGCGTCGGCGGCACCACCCACGCGGGCTCGCTCTTCGGCAACGCCTGCGTGGACAACGCGGTCGCCGACTACCTGGCGACGGGTGCCCTGCCCAGGCGGCTCAAGGCGAACCGGTCGGACCGGCGCTGCAAGCCGATCGCGCCGCCGAAGGCGACCGCGACCGCCGCGAAGCCGACCGAGAGCGCGGCCGTCCTCACCCGCCTTGAGCTGCAGAAGCTGATCGGCGCGCCCCGGGCCGCCGGCTAGCGTTCCAGTGTTTGCAGGCTCACAGGGCCGTGCCGGCCGGATCGGCCGGCACGGCCGGTAGGCTTCGAGCTGCGAAGGGGAGTAGCTCCCAATGTCGTGGTCGACATACTGGCTCTGCGGTTCGAGAGCCCGGCCACGCGGCCTCGGTTCTCCGGGGCGAGCGAGACCTTCGACTTGGCCGTTTCCACATCCGGCCGGGTCGAGGTCGCCCCGCGCCCAAACCCCGGTCTGACGCTCACCGGGAGTTCCCATGGACGCCTTCCTCGTCGCCACCGCGCTCAGCTTCGCGGTGATCTTCGTCGCCGAGCTGGGCGACAAGTCCCAGCTCATGGCGCTGACGTTCGCGACCCGCTTCAAGACCGTGCCGGTGCTGATCGGCATCACGGTCGCCACCGCGGTGGTGCACGCCGTCTCCGTCGGCATCGGCTACGGCCTCGGCGCCACCCTCCCGACCGGCTGGATCTCGCTGGTCGCGGGCGTCGCGTTCCTCGCCTTCGGCGCCTGGACGCTGCGCGGCGACAAGCTCACCGACGACGAGAAGACCAAGGCCGAGCGCTCGACCGGCTCGGCGATCCTCGCCGTGGGCGGCGCGTTCTTCCTGGCCGAGCTGGGTGACAAGACGATGCTCGCCACCATCACGCTGGCCACCCAGCATGGCTGGTTCGGCACCTGGCTCGGCTCCACCCTCGGTATGGTCGCCGCGGACGCCCTCGCCATCCTGGTCGGCCGCCTGCTCGGCCGGCACCTGCCGGAAAAGGCCATCCGGTACGGCGCCGCGGCGCTCTTCGCTATCTTCGGCGTCTGGCTGCTCGTGGAAGCCCTCGTCGAGCTCAACTAGTTTGGGGAATCATGTCGCAGGATCCGACAAGACGCCGCTGGGTCGAGCTCAGCCACGTCATCTCCGCCGGAATGACCACGTACCCCAGGCTGCCGGTCCCGGAGATCACCCCGCACCTGACCCGCGAGTCCTCCCGGGACGTGTACGCGGCCGGCACCGAGTTCGCCATCGACCGGATCACCATGGTCGGTAACACCGGCACCTACCTGGACAGCCCGTTCCACCGCTACCCGGACGGCGTCGACCTGGCCGGGCTGCCCCTGGAACGGCTCGCCGACCTGCCCGCGGTCGTCGTCCGCACGGCCGGCAGCGGGGCGCGGGCCGTCGACGTCGACGCGCTGGACAAGCATGAGGTCACGGGCCGGGCCGTGCTGCTGCACACCGGCGGCGACGCACACTGGGGCACCCCGCAGTACGCCGTCGACGCGCCCTACCTCAGCGGCGCGGGGGCACAGTGGCTGGTGGAGCACGGCGCGGTGCTGGTCGGCATCGACGCGATCAACATCGACGACATGGTCCCGGCCGGCGAGCGGCCCGCGCACACGCTGCTGCTCGCCGCGGGCATCCCGATCGTCGAGCACATGACCGGCCTGGCGGAGCTGCCGCCCACCGGCGCCCGGTTCACGGCCGCGCCGCCGCGGGTGTCGGCCTTCGGGACGTTCCCGGTCCGGGCGTACGCCTCGGTGCCCGACATCGAGCCGGACGACCACCGCGGGCCGGCTTCCGACGGGTGAGTTCGGGGTGGGTTTCCCGGAAGCCGCTCAGAATAGCGCCGAAAATGCCGATGATGACGGTGTGAGCTTTAACTCCGGAGCAGCGCAATGACCGACCTGGACGCGGCACGGGCGAGGGTGCAGCATCCCGCCGCAGCCGGGCTGAGCACGCCGACGGAGATCGGGGTCGCGCGCGCCGCCGCCCTCTTCGAACGGGTCGACCCCGCGGCCGCGGCGGCGCACCTCGAACCGGTCCTGGCCGCGGACCCCGGGTCCGCGGCCGGCTGGATCCTGCTGGCCCGGATCCGGCTGGTGCTGGACGAGGTGGACCGGGCCCTGGATGCCGCCAACCGGGCGATCGCCCTGGTACCGGAGGATCCTCGCCCGCTGGCCACCGCGAGCCGCGCGCTCACCCTGCTCGGCCGGCACGACGAGGCGGTGACGATGGCCTACCGGGCCGTCATCGTCGAGCCGAAGAACCCGCTCTGGCACGACCGGGTCGCCTGGGCGCTGCTGGCCGCCGACCGCCAGTACGCGGACGCCGAGCAGGCCGCCCGCACCGCCATCGGGCTGGAGCCGAACGAGGCGCACTACTACTTCACCCACGGCGTGACGCTGGACGCGCTCGGCCACGCCGACCAGGCCCGCCAGGCGTTCCTGGTCTCGCTGCGGCTGGAGCCGGAGAACCCCGTCGCGCAGCACCGGCTGGCGGTGCTCAACGGCGAAAGCGTCCGGGCGCCGGAGAAGAGGAAGCGCGGCTGGAAGCTCTTCGGCAAGCGCGGGGGCGCCACGGCTATGCCGGTACGCCCCGAGGAGCACCTGCCCTAGCCCGCATGATCAGCCACACCAGCCAGCCCGTACCGATGATGAAGCCGAAGCTGATCAGCCGGTAGAGCACCACCGCCGCGAGCGCCGACCCGCTGGTCAGGCCGCCCGCCACCAGGCCGAGCACCAGCGCGCCGTCGACCACGCCGAGCCCACCCGGCACGATCGGCACGCTCGCCGCGGCCATCCCCGCGCAGTAGGCGATGACCAACTGCGCCGGATGGATGCCACTGGCACCGACGGCGATGCAGCACATCCACAGGCACAGGGCGTCCAGCAGCCAGTTCGCCACGGCCAGCACCACCGCGAGGGTGAAGTCGGCCGGGCGCACCCGCACCGAGCGCAACTGATCCACGAAGCCGACCAGCCGGGCGTGCCCGGTGTCCGAGGGCCGTCGGCGCAACCTGTTGACCCCGCTGAGCAGCCGGCGGGCCGGGGTGATCAGCCACTCCGGGTGCTGCGCCACCAGGCGCACCAGGAACGCGACCGCCAGCGCGCCGGCCATGTAGCACAGCAGGGTGCGCCAGCTGCCGGTGCTGCGGGTCAGGATGCCGAAGACCGCGCCGATCACCACCAGGGCGCCCGCCGACAACACCCCGCTGAGCGCGATGCACCAGGACGCGACCGCCGACGAGGCGCCGTAGCGGCGCAGCGTCTGGAAGTTGAAGGCGGTGGAGAAGACCGGTCCGCCGGGCAGCGTCGCGCTCAGCGAGTGCGCCGCGTACGCCAGCGCCACGTGCCGGCGCACCGGGACCCTGGTGCCGGCGCCGCGCAGCAGGGCCTGCTGCATCCGGGCGTAGGTGCCCATCGAGGCGACCTCGGCGAGCACCGCGCCCGCGACCCAGTTCCACGCGGGGGTGCGGAGCTGGTCGATGGCCTCGGCCAGCGACGACCAGCCGAGCACCAGCTCGACGCCGAGGATGGCCACGACGACGGCCACGACGGCCGGCGGGCGGCGCCACCACGCCGGCGGTGCGGTGTCCTCCGAAACGACCATTGCCGATCATCGTCGCACCATCCGCGCCGGTCGGCAGGGCGTTTTCAGCGGGTGCGGGCGACTTCAGCGGGTGTAGGCGACCAGGCCCAGGTCCTTGAGCGCGGCCGGCTCCCGCGCCCGCAGCAGCAGCGTGAAATCCGGGGCGAACAGGGAGAGCCGGCGTTTGCCATCCTTGACCGAGCGGACCAGCAGGTCGCCGTCGGGCCCGAAGACGGCGCCGATGACCTTGCCGGAAACCGGCAGATCGACGATGTCGCCGGTCACCGTGTCCAGCACCGCGTCCGCGGGCGCGACAGCCGAATCCGTCGCGGCCGGCGTGCCCGACGAGGCGGACGAGGCGGACGTGAGCTGCACCGTCACCAGATCGCCGGTGGCGTCGACGCTGACCGGGCGGCAGGCGGCGCGGCCGTCCGGGTCGCCGGATGCGGGCACCGGGGTGCCGGACTGGGCGGTCGCGCCGGCCACCTCCAGCCCGCAGCCGGCGGTGGCGTAGACCAGCATGGAGCCGTCGCCGGACCAGCGGAACTGCTGCCCGTCCAGGCCGTCGGGCAGCGGGGTCAGCGCGCCCGTGGCCACTTCCAGCACGCCCGGCTCGGCCGCGTCGATGAGCAGGCGGGCGCCGTCCGGGGACCAGACCGGTGCCTGCGCCGCGGAGGCGGTGCCCGGGTAGGCCTGCCGCGGTTCGCCGCCGCGGGTGTCCACCACCATGAGGCTGCCGTCCGCCACGTAGGCCAGCTGGGAACCGTCCGGGGAGACGCCGACCGTGGCGTACCGCTGCGAGAGCACCGTCTCGGGCTGGTCGCCGGGGCTCAGCCGGACGAGCCGCCCGTCGTCCGCCGCGTCGGCGTAGAAGATGTGCCCGGGCAGGTCGCCGAGGGCCGTCGAGCGTGGGCTGGTCGTGGTGCGCGGCGGGCGCGGGCGGGGGCGGTCGGCCCGGCTCGCCGTCGCGGGTTTCGACGGCTCGGGCGCGGCGGTGGCGGCTTGCTTGTCCGCCAAGGAGAGCGAGGGCGCCAGCGGCGCGCCGGCCGCCGGGGGAGCGGGCGGGGGACCGGCCTGCGGCAGCTGCCACAGTCCGCTGCCCAGCAGCGCCAGGGCGACCACCGCCGCCGTCGTGCCGATCGCGGCCTCACGCCGGCCGATGCGGCGCGAACGGGCCAGCGAGCGCTCGTACAGGTCGGTCGGAGCGACCGTGTCGGCCAGCTCGCGCAGCTCGTCGCGGAGCGGATCGGGCCCGGTCATCGGCCGGCCTCGTGCGCGTCGGCCAGCAGCCGCAGGTCGGGCACCAGCGTGCGCAGCTTTTCCAGGCCCCGGGCACACTGCGTCTTGACGGTGCTGACCGAGACGCCGAGCATCTGCGCCGCCTCAACCTCGGTGTGATCCTCGAAATACCGCAACACGATCACCGCACGCTGTTTCGGGCTCAGCGCGAGCAGCGCCCGCCGCAGGGCGACCCGGCGGACGGCGGCCTCGGCGGGGTCGTCGGTGCTGCCGCCGTGCCGCTCCAGGCCGTCGCCGACCAGGGCCTCGGCGACCTTCGGCCGCCGCCAGAAGGAGACCTGGGCGTGATAGATGACCTTGCGGGCGTACGCCTCGGCATTGCTCGGCCGCTCCAGCCTTGACCAGGCCCGATGGGTACGCGCCAGCGCCTCCTGCACAAGATCCTCGGCGAGATGCTGATCGCCGGTCAGGAGGTACGCCGAGCGGAGCAGCGCATGTGAACGCTCACGAACAAAATCCGCATAGGCGCAGTCGCGAGCCTCGTCCATACCCCGCTGTCCGATCGGCGTCCGAAAAGAGCCGTGAGCGTACTGCGACCGGTCAATCGCCGCGCCAATGCTCACGTCGTCCTGTCCGCGGGATGTGGTGGAAGCGTCAGCCGGTGCCCCCCGTTTTGCTCAGCCCCGGCTGACGCGCGTACGCACAGCTAGACGCGCGGAGGTGGGGCGGCGGGTGACGGGCCGTTCGGCTGATTCGATCTAGCCGAACGGTCAGGGTGTCTCCCGCGGCCGGATTGGGGGGCGAAATCGCGGGCCTGCGGAAGAAGGCGGTTCCGGGGCGTTGACAGTCGGTGGCCGCGTCGGTACAACATACCGCGACCCGTACCCGTCGAGGTTTCCTGTTAGGAGCGCACCCGTGGCCGAGCAGTACGCACCGGCCACGCAGGACTCCGGCGTCAAAGCCCGGGTGCAGCGCTTCGGCGGTCATCTCGCGGGCATGGTGATGCCCAACATCGGGGCGTTCATCGCCTGGGGTCTGATCACCGCGCTTTTCATCCCGTCGGGCTGGCTGCCGAACGAGCGGTTCGCCGCGCTGGTCGATCCGATGGTGCATGTGCTGTTGCCGATCCTGATTGGATACACCGGCGGCCGGATGGTGCACGGACAGCGGGGTGCCGTCGTCGGCGCGGTGGCGACCATCGGCATCGTGGTCGGCTCCGAGGTGCCGATGTTCTTCGGCGCGATGATTGTCGGGCCGCTGGCCGCCTATGCCCTGCGGTTGGTGGACCGGGTCACCGCCGACCGGATCCGCTCCGGCTTCGAGATGCTGGTCGACAATTTTACCGCCGGCATCGTCGGCGGGCTGGCGGCGCTGGCCGGGGTTGTCGTGATCGGCCCGGTCATGCGGGTCTTCACCCAGGCCGCCGGCGACGGTGTCGCGTTTCTCGTTGAGCATCACGTGCTGCCCGGGGCCGCGGTGCTGATCGAGCCGGCCAAGGTGCTCTTCCTGAACAATGCCATCAATCATGGGGTGCTCGGCCCGCTCGGTGTCGCCGAGTCCGCCGATACCGGCAAGTCGATCCTGTTCATGCTGGAGACCAACCCGGGGCCGGGCTTCGGCATCCTGCTGGCCTACCTGCTCTTCGGCCCGCGGTCGTTGCGGCCCAGCGTGCCGGCCGCGATGGTGATCCAGTTCCTCGGCGGCATCCACGAGATCTACTTCCCGTACGTGCTGATGAAACCGGTCCTGCTGCTCGCGGCGATCTGCGGTGGCGCCGCCGGGATCGTGACCTTCATGTTCACCGGCGCCGGGCTGGTCGCCACCCCGTCGCCGGGCAGCATCTTCGCCTACCTGGCCGAGACCCCGCGGGGCGGCTATTTTGGCGTGCTTGCCGGGGTCGTCGTGGCGGCCGCGGTGTCCTTCGTGGTCGGCGCCGTGCTGCTCGGCCTCGGCCGGTCCGCCGGCGACGCCGACGGCGACGGCGACGGCGAGGAGGAGGCGCGGTGAGCAGCATCGACGGCAGTGCCGTTCGTAAGCTCGTGGTCGCCTGCGACGCCGGCATGGGCAGCAGCGTCATGCTCGCCGGGCAGCTCCGCCGCGAGCTGCGCAAGCTGCCGGTGGTGGTCGAACATCACCCGGTCGCCGCGATCCCCGCCGACGCCGACGTGGTGCTCTGCCAGGCGGGGCTGGCCGCGCGGGCCCGTTCCGGCGCGCCCGGCGCGGTGGTTGTCGGCTTTCGGTTGTTCCTGGGTGATCCGCGGGTTGCCCAGGTCGTCGCCGCGGTCAAGAGTGGCGGCCCGGTCGTCGGCACGCCGGGCGGTTGAGCATGCTCGGCTCCATGCCGACCGAACACGTCGTCACCATGCTCGGGGCGTCGCCGCCGCAGCGTGCGGTGGTGGCGTTGCTCTCGATGCCGAAGGACCGGATCGCCCGGCTGCTCGGTGCGATGGACGGCCGGCTGATCGCGCGGCTGCTCATCGCCGCCGACCCGGGCCGGCGGGCGGGCCTGCTGCGCCACCTGGACGACACCCGGCTCGCCGCCGAGCTGGCGCTGTTGCCGATGATCGAGGCGGCCTCGGTGCTGGCCGTGCTGCCCTCCGAGCGGGCCCGGACGCAGCTCGACCTGGTCAGCGTCGAGTATCTCGGCTCGCTGCTGGATGCCATGCCGGCGCCGCAGCGGCGCCGGCTCGCCGCCGTGCTCGACCCGCGGCGCCTGGCCGACCTGCGCCGGGTCGGCTTCGAGAAGGCGGTCATCGAGTCGCTGGGCCGCACCGCCGCCGGCCTGCGGTGGGTGCCCGATGATCCGGGCAGCAACCTGCTCGCCGCCGTCTTCCAGATGCTATTTGGCGTTTCGCTGTGTTATGTGGACGATGGTCCGCTTCCTGCCGGATCGGTGGCCCAGGCCCGGCAGGTCTTCGCGGGCCGACAGGTGGACGGGATCCTCATTATTTCCAACGGAGTGCCGTGCGCCTCGGCCGCCGCCGCCTGCCATGGCGACACCCCCGCCCTGGTGGCTACGTGGGAATCCGGCGACAATGACGGCGTGCTGGGACGCGCCCTGGTCAGGCTGGCCGGATGACCATCAATGTCCGACCCGTGCTCGCGGAGCCCGGGGTGCGGCTCACCGAGGTCGCCGCCGACCGGGTGGCCGCGATTCATCGCTGCGCGGATGTGCTCGAGGAGCTCGGCGCGGTGCACCCGGCATATCGGGAGGCGATGCTGGACAGGGAGTGGGCGATGTCCACCTATGTCGGCGAGGGGGTGGCCATTCCGCACGGGCTCGACGTCTCCCGGGTCCTGGTCCGGCGCGACTCGCTCGCGGTGCTGCGCTTCCCCGACGGCGTCGACTGGGACGGCCACCAGGTCAGCGTGTGCGTCGCGATCGCGGCCCGCGGTGACGGCCACGTCGCCCTGCTGAGCGCGCTCGCCGACGTGCTGCTCGATCCCGATCGGGCCCGGGCGCTGCGCGAGGCCGCCGACCCGGCGGCCGTCGTCGCGATGCTGCACCCGGTGGCGCTGCCATGATCCGGACGGTGCTGCTGGGCGGCCGGGCCGGGCTGCACCTGCGCGCGGCCTCGCGGATCGCGGACGCCGCGGGCCGCCAGCCGGTGCACGTCACGGTCCGCACCGCGCAACGACCGGCGGCGGTGCCCGCCGACAGCGTCCTTTCGCTGCTCAGCCTGGGCGCGCTCTGCGGCACGGAGCTGATCCTTGAGGCGTACGGGCCGGGCGCGGCCACCGCCCTGGAGAGCTTGGCCCGCCTGCTCGCGATAGACCCGGATGTGGCCGGTGCCTGAGCTGCTGCGCGGCCTCGGTGCCAGCGCCGGTACGGCCACCGGGCCGGCGTACCGGCTGGCCGATCCGCCGCGGCTGCCCGCGCCCCGGCCGGTCGCCGACCCGGTGGCCGAGACCCGGCGGGCGTACGCGGCCGTCGACGCGGTCTGTGCCGAGATCGGCCGGCGGGCGGTGGCCGCCGCGGACCCGACCAGCGGCGAGATCCTGCGGGTCCAGGCGGCGCTGGGCGGTGACCGCACGCTGCGGGAGGGCATCGCTGCCGCCGTACGGGCCGGGCACGAGGCCCCGCACGCGGTCGCGGCCGTCCTGGCCGACCACCGCGCGGTCCTGCTCGCGGCCGGCGGTTCGCTCGCCGCCCGCGCGGCCGACCTGGACGACCTGCGGGACCGGGTGGTCGCGCACTGCCTCGGGCTGCCGATGCCGACCCTGCCGGAGCCGGGCTGCCCGTACGTGTTGGTCGCCGTGGATCTGGCGCCGGCCGACGCCGCGCTGCTGGACCCGGAGCGGGTGCTCGCCGTGGTCACCTCCGCGGGCAGCTTCGTCAGCCACACCGCGATCCTGGCCCGGGCCCGCGGCCTGCCCACCGTGGTGGCGTGCGGCCGGGCGCTGGAGATCGGTGACGGCACGGTCGTCACCGTCGACGGCACCGCGGGCCGGGTGTCGGTCGGCGCCACCGGCGACGTCACGGCCGCTTCCGGGCCGCCCGCCGCGCCGGTCGGTGAGCTGCGCGGCAGCACGGCCGACGGGCACCGGATCGCGCTGCTGGCCAACATCGGCTGCGCGGCCGAGCTCAGCGGCGTCGCGGTCGAGGGGGTCGGGCTGTTCCGCACCGAGTTGCTCTTCCAGCACCACCTCGACCCGCCGACGATGGCCGAGCAGGTCGAGGCGTACGCGGAGGTTTTCGCCGTGCTGGGGACCCGCCACGTCGTCGTCCGCACGCTGGACGCCGGCTCCGACAAGCCGCTGCCGTTTCTGCACGAGCTCGACGAGCCGAACCCGGCGCTCGGCATCCGCGGCCTGCGGGTGGCCCGGCGCCGGGCCGACATCCTGAAGACGCAGATCGCCGCGATCGCGGCGGCGGCCCGCGGGTCGGCGGCGCGGGTGGCGGTGATGGCGCCGATGGTCACGACCGTGGCGGAGGCGGCCCAGTTCACCGCGCTGTGCCGCGACGCCGGCCTGTCGACGGTCGGCGTCATGATCGAGGTGCCGGCGGCCGCCGTCCGGGCCGCCGAGATCCTGCAGGCGGTCGACTTCCTCAGCGTCGGCACCAACGACCTGAGCCAGTACGCGTTCGCCGCCGACCGGCGCAGCGGCGAGCTGGCCGATCTGCTCGACCCGTGGCAGCCGGCGCTGCTGTCGCTGATCGCGCTCTGCGCGGCAGCCGGCGAGGCCCTGGGCCGCCCGGTCGGGGTGTGCGGGGAGGCAGCCGCGGATCCGGCGTTCGCGGTGGTGCTGACCGGTCTGGGCGTGACCAGCCTGTCGATGTCGCCCGCGGCCATTCCGGCGGTCCGGGCCGCGCTGGCGGCGCACACTGTGGACGAGTGTCGCGCGGCGGCCCAGCAGGCGCTTGCGGCCGGTGATCCGGCCACCGCCCGCGCCGCGGTCACCCGCGTCTGACTTGCCGCTCCCAGCAACCATTCAGCGTGACTTGTTAGCTTCTGCCCGACCTGTCGTTCCTGGGTAAGGGGTGTTCGTGGGCTTCAAGAAGATGCTGGGTGCCTTCGGTGTGGGCGGCCCGAGTGTCGACACCGTGCTGACCGATCCGAACGGGCGGCCCGGCGGCACGCTGGCCGGACACGTCAACCTGGTCGGCGGCAGTCACGACGTGGAGATCGAGCACGTCACCCTGGGCCTGGTGACCCGGATCGAGGTCGAGGGCGGCCAGGGCGAGTACGGCGCCACCGGCGAGTTCCACCGCGTCGGGGTCAGCGGCCCGCTGCGCCTGGCGGAGAAGCAGGAGCTGTCCCTGCCGTTCCACTTCGAGCTGCCGTGGGAGACGCCGATCACCGCCGTCTACGGCCAGCACCTGCGCGGCATGACGATGGGCGTCCGGACCGAGGTGGCCATCGCCCGCGCCGTGGACAAGGGCGACCTGGACCCGATCGCGGTGCACCCGCTGCCGGTGCAGGAGCGCATCCTCGAGGCGTTCGCCCGGCTGGGTTTCCAGTTCAAGAACGCCGACCTGGAGTACGGCCGGATCGCCGGCGTGCACCAGACCCTGCCGTTCTACCAGGAGATCGAGTACTACCCGCCGGCCCAGTACGCGCGCGGCGTCAACGAGGTCGAGCTGACCTTCGTGACCAACCCGCACACCGTCGAGGTGGTGCTGGAGTTCGACAAGCGCGGCGGCATGTTCACCGGCGGCCGCGACGCGTACGGCCGCTACACCGTTCCGCACGCCGACGCGGACACCGCCGACTGGGCGCAGGTCGTCGACGGCTGGGTCCGCGAGGCGGTCTCCCACCACCAGAGCCACGGCGCGCCCGCGTACGGCGGCCACGGCCACGGCCGGGGACACGGCTCCGGGATGGGCGGCATGGTCGCCGGCGTCGCGGGTGGCATGGCGGCGGGCTACCTGGCCGGCGAGGTCATGGAAGAGGTCTTCGAGGACGACGGCGGCGGCGACGAGTAGCGCCACGTTTACTCCAGTGCGGCGGGCCGAGGACGGTCTAGCGTGGTCTGGGCATCGGTCTTGACGGAAGGACTGCTATGGCCCGCCCCCGGATCGTCATCGTCGGAGCCGGTTTCGCCGGCTTCCAGGCCGCCCGCACGCTGTCCAAGGCAGCCCGCGGCGCGGCGGAGATCGTCATCGTCAACCCCACCGACTACTTCCTCTACCTGCCGCTGCTGCCCGAGGTGGCCGCCGGGATCCTCGAGCCGCGGCGGATCTCCGTCTCGCTGGCCGGGGTGCTGCCGGGAGTCAAGGTCATCCTCGGCGAGGTGGACGGCTTCGATTTCGACGCCCGTACGCTGTCCTATCTCGACCCGGAGGGCGGCAAGAGCAGCCTCGGCTACCACCGGCTGGTCATCGCCGCAGGCAGCGTCAACAAGCTGCTCCCGGTGCCCGGCGTCACCGAATACGCACACGGCTTCCGCGGCATCCCCGAGGCGTTGTTCCTGCGTGACCACATCACCCGGCAGATCGAGATGGCCGACACGGCCACGGATGAGGCCGAGCGCGCGGCCCGCTCCACCTTCGTCGTGGTCGGGGCCGGCTACACCGGTACGGAGGTGGCGGCCCAGGGCGTGCTGTTCACCGCGGCGCTGACCCGGCACCGGGACGGCCTCAAGGGTCAGCCGCGCTGGTTGCTGCTCGACACCGCCGAGCGGGTGCTGCCGACGCTGGACACCCGGCTCGGTGCCGCCGCGGACCGGGTGCTTCGCGAGCGCGGCGTCGAGTTGCTGCTCAAGACGTCGGTTCAGCAGGCCACCGAGCACGGCGTGCACCTCAGCGACGGCTCGTTCGTGGCGACCAAGTCACTGATCTGGTGTGTCGGCGTGCGCCCGGACCCCCTGGTCGCCGACCTCGGGCTGCCGACCCAGCAGGGCCGGCTGGTCGTCGACGAGTTCCTCAACGTGCCGGGCCACCCGGACGTGTACGCCTGCGGGGACGCGGCGGCCGTGCCCGACCTGACCCGCCCGGGCGAGATCACCGGCATGACCGCCCAGCACGCCAGCCGGCAGGGCGCCACGGTCGCCAAGAACATCGCCGCCTCGTACGGCCACGGCCGCCGCCGGGCCTACAAGCACCATGACCTCGGCTTCGTGGTGGACCTCGGCGGGCTCGACTCGGCGGCGAACCCGCTCGGCGTGCCGCTGTCCGGCCTGCCCGCCAAGGTCGTCACCCGCGGCTACCACCTGCTGTCGATGCCGGGCAACCGGGTGCGGGTCGCCACGGACTGGCTGCTCGACGCGGTGCTGCCCAACCAGGGCGTCCAACTCGGACTCGTGGCGGCCGGCGCGGTGCCGCTGGACAGCGCCGTACCGCAGGCCATGCCCGACGCCGGCGGCACCGCGGGGGATTAGTCCGAAGGGTCACCATGATCGGCCGACCGGTGTGGGTGGTTGGTTAACCCCACAAATGGTCCACAAGTAATAATTTGGACATGCGATCTCGTTCTCTTGCCGTCCCCGCGGTTCTCGCCGGCCTGCTCGCCGGCTCCGTTTCGGAAGCGGCCTCGACTCAAGGGCCCTTCGTTGCGGTGGCGGTGACCCAGGCGGCCGCCGGGGGGACCCTGGTCGCGCAGTACGGCTTCGACGGCGGCCGGTCCCGCTCGATCGCCGACGAATCCGGCAATGGCCACACGCTCAAGCTGATCACCGGCAACGGCGGCACGGTGAGCACGGTCCGGCACGGCGCCGGCCACGCCCTGCGCTTCCCGGCCAAGTGCACCGGCAAGGCGACGTGCCCGCACGCCGCGCTGCAGAGCCCCAGCGCCGCGAGCCTCAACCCGGGCACCCGGCCGATCTCGTACGGGGCCAAGGTGCTGCTGTCCCCGCGCCAGACCAGCAAGGGCCAGAACGTCGTGCAGAAGGGCTACTCCGCCACCAGCAGCCAGTACAAGCTGCAGGTGGACGGCGCCGCCGGGCGGGCGAGCTGCGTGCTCGTCGGCGCGCAGCCCGGGATCAAGCTGATCACCAGCTCGGTCTCGGTCGCCGACGGCACCTGGCACGCGGTGGAGTGCCGGCGCACCGCGACGGCCCTGACGGTGCTGGTGGACGGCGCGGTACGGGGCAACCGGGCGCTCGTTGGTGGGCTGTCGGTCGCCAACGACCGCCCGCTGAGCATCGGCGGCAAGGGCGCCTACTTCGACAACGACCAGTTCCAGGGCACGCTGGACGACGTCTGGGTCCGGATCGGCTGACTGTCTGTCACTTCGGGGTTCGCAGGCCGGCGGCCATCGCGCCGACGAGGCGGGCGTCCTTGGTGTCGCCGGAGAGCTCCCAGGCGAACGCGCCGCCAAGCGCCTTGCTGCGGGCGTACGCCATCTTGGTCTTGATTGTCTCGGGGGTGTCGTAGCCCCACCACTGGCCGCGGCAGAGTGCGTAGGCCGTGCCGCCGATCGTCCCGGTGGGCGGGCAGGTCTCGCGCAGCACCGCGTAGTCCTCCAGGCCCGGCTCGTAGCTGCCCGGCGCGGGCCCGGTGCCCGTGCTCCCGGGGACCGCCGTGCCGACGCCCGTCCACCCGCGACCGTAGAAACCCACGCCGAGCAGCACCTTGGCGGCCGGCACGCCCGACCCGATCAGCTTGCTGATCGCGGCGTCGGTGGTCGCGGTATCGCGCGGGATGCCCGGGTATGCGGTCAGCGGCGAATGCGGCGCGGTCGGTCCGGTGCCCGCGCCGGTGCCGAAGAAGTCGTAGGTCATGGCGCTGAGCCAGTCGGCGCCGTGGGCCGCGGCGGCGTAGTCGGTGGCCGCCAGCTTGCCGAGGTCGCCGGGCACCGCGGCCGTGATCAGCCGCTCCGGGCCCAGCTCCGCGCGCAGCGCCGTGACCAGGGCGGCCAGGGCTCCCGGCCCGCTCTTGTCGCAGACCAGCCCGCAGGCGTTCGGGTATTCCCAGTCGATGTCGATGCCGTCGAAGACGCCCGCCCAGCGGGAGTCGGTGAGCAACTCGCGGCACGACGCGGCGAAGGCGCGCGGATCGCCGGCCGCCGCGGCGAAGCCCGCCGAGCCGGTCCAGCCGCCGAAGGACCAGATCACCTTGAGGCCGGGGTGCCTCGCCTTGAGCTTGCGCAGCTGACCGAAGGTGCCGCGCAGCCCCCGGCCGGCGACGTCGGCGACACCGTCGACACTGTCCGCCGCCGCGATCGGCTTTTCGTAGTCGGCCCACGGGTCGCCGGCGGTGCAGCCGCCGTCCGTGACCTTGCCGAAGGCGTAGTTCAGGTGGGTGAGCCCGGCCGCCGCGCCGCTGGCCTCGACGTCGCGGACCTGGTAGTTGCGGCCGTAGACGCCCCAGCCGGTGAAGTAGCCGACGACGCGCTGCCCGGTGGTGGCCAGCCGTGGCGCCGGCCTTTCCGGCGCCGGTGCGTCGCAAGCCCCGGTCAGCAGCAGCGCTGCCGCCAGGACGACGGGAACGACCCGCATGCGGGCCTCCCCAGTCCCTCGCCGAGAGCCGAACCTATCGCGACGGCGACGGCGAAACCTCGCCCGCTAACCCGATCGTGTAGTCCTCGATCGTGTAACACTCCTCGTCGTCCACGGCGTTCCGGGACTCGTCGATCGAGATCTTGGTGGGGTGGGCGTCGAAGGGGTCCCGTTCGATCTCCACCGCGTCCGCGCCCTCGCTGCGGGCCTTCTCGGCCTGCGCCTCGAGCTGCCGCAGCGTCGGGACCAGGTCGGCGACGCGCAGCATCAGCGCCCGCCGCGCGGCGTCGTCGAGACCCTCGGCGCGCACCACCTTGTCGTCCTGCACGGTGACCTGGAACCGGCCGATGAGCGCGCGTTCGCCGCACTGGGAATCGAGGGTGAAGCCGTACTTGGCCGGCACCGTCCAGGTGGTCGGTGACTCCTCCATGACGCTGGGCTCGCCGCCACATGCACCGGTCAGCGTGAGCAGCAGCATTGCGGGCAGAACCTTCTTGATGCGCATATCGGCTCCGACGAGCGCGGCGCGCTCTTGGTTCCGACCGTACGGAGTGAGTGGCGTTCGCTACGTGGGGAGCGGGAGCCGCGTGTGCTGTGCGATCGTTTTCTGGTGGCCGTAAGCACAGGGGGCAGCCCGCGGGATCCCGTGCGGCTTCCTGGCGTCCGGAGCCGCCGGGCGGAGCTGCGCGCACTGTTCGCCTGGCCGCGGGTCATCGACCGGGCTCGTGCCGTCTTCCGCAGCGCGCTCACCACCTTCGTCGTGCTGACCTTCACCCTGTGGCTGATGCCCGGGGTGCGCAGCACGGACGTCATCGACACGATCGGCCTGGTGCTCCTGGTCGCCGCCACCGGCGCGGTGCTGCGCCCGCTGCTGCTCGCCGGCGTGGTCGCGCTGGGCGGCTGGGGAGCGATGCTGCTCGGCGTCACCGCCCAGGTCATCGTGATGGTGGTGGCGCTGGAGCTGGACCCGTCCAAGCGGCTCAGCGGCTGGCCGACGGTGGGCGTCGCGGCGCTGCTGGCGGTGATCTTCGCGGCGATCCTCGACTGGATGGCCGACAGCGGCACCGAGGACACGTTCGTCAAGGAGGCCCGCCGGCTGATGCGCGGCATCCGGCGCCGCCAGGCCCGGCAGAACGGCGGCCGGCTGCTGACGCTGCGCCGCCCGCAGCAGGGCACCGAGCCCGGCCTGCTGATGGTGCAGCTCGACGGGGTCAGCGAGCCGGTGCTGCGCTGGGCCGTGCGCGCGGGCAACCTGCCGACCATCGGCCGCTGGCTGCGCACCGGCACACACGCGATGCGCGGCTGGCACACCGGGCTGCCGTCGACCACCCCGGCCGCCCAGGCCGGCATCCTGCACGGCGCCTCCCGGCAGATCCCGGGCTTCCGCTGGTACGAGAAGCCTTCCGGCCGGCTGATGGTCTCGAACCGGCCCCGGGACGCGGCGATGATCGAACCGCGGCTCTCCGACGGTCGGGGGCTGCTGCGCGACGGCGGCGTCAGCATCGGCAACGCGTTCTCCGGCGACGCGTCGATCAACCTGCTCACCGTCAGCCACGCCGCGCTGCCCGGCCGCTCGGCCCGCGGCTGGGCGGCCTTCATGGCCAGCCCGTTCGGCTTCACCCGGGCCCTGGTGCTCGGCGTCGGCGAGGTCTTCACCGAGCTGCACCAGGCCCGGCTGCAGCGCCGCCGCAACCTGCAGCCCCGGGTCAGCCGGTCCGGCGCGTTCCTGGCGCTGCGGCCGGCCTCGATGCTGCTGCGCGACGTCAACGTCTCGCTGATCGCCGAGCAGATGGCCCGCGGCGCCCCGGCCGTCTACTGCGACCTGGTCGACTACGACGAGGTGGCGCACCACGCCGGCCCGGCCCGGCCGGAGTCGATGCGGCAGCTGGAGAGCCTCGACCGGATGCTCGGCGTGATCGAGCGGCTGGGCCCGGAGGCGGCCCGGCAATACCGGATCGTCGTGCTCTCCGACCACGGCCAGAGCCAGGGCGCCACGTTCCGGCAGCGCCACGGCGAGACCCTGAAGCAGGCGGTCGAGCGCTTCTCCGCGCCGGATTCCACCGACGCGCCGTCCACCCCGACCGAGGCCACCGCGGAGCCCGACTTCCCGCCGTCCCCGGTGGCGCCGCTGCTGGTCGTCTCCTCGGGCAACCTGGCGCTGATCTATCTGACCCGCTTCCCGCAGCGGCTGGACAGGGCCGTCATCGACCGGGAATATCCGCAGCTCATCACCGGCCTCGCCGGGCACCCGGGCGTCGGCCTGGTGATCGTCGACGACGGCGGGCCGGTGGCGATCGGGGCCACCGGCAGCCACCGGCTCGCCGACGGCACGGTGCAGGGTGTCGATCCGCTGCTGCCGTACGGGCCGCATGCCCGGGCCGACCTGCTGCGGCACCAGCAGGCCGCGCACATCGGCGACCTGGTGCTGATCAGCTCGGTCGACCCGGTCACCGACGAGGTGGCGGCGTTCGAGGAGTTGGTCGGCTCGCACGGCGGGCTCGGCGGCTGGCAGACCGACGCGATGCTGGTGCACCCCGCCGAGTGGCAGATCACCCAGGGCGACCTGACCGGCCCGGACGCCGTGCACCGGCAGCTCGTCGAGTGGCTTTCGGTGCTCGGCCTGCGCACCCAGCCGGCCGCCCAGCAGGAAGTGGTCGCGGGGGAGCGGCTCGAACTGGCCGACCTGGCACCGCGGGCCGCTTCGCCGCCCACACCGGCGCGACTTTCGCCGAGCCGCGACGGTTAGACCCATGTGCGTTTCTTCCAGTTTGTGCGTAGTTCCCGGCGTACCTCCCTCCGGCTGCTGCTGACCGCCGGCGCGGCCACCGCCGTCGTCATCGCCTCCGGGGTGGCCCCGGCCCGGGCGGTCAGCGCCAGCCCGGAGAAAGCCCCGCTCTTCAACGGCTCCGTGTACGCGGTCGCCTACCGCGGCAGCACCGTCTACGTCGGCGGCTCCTTCACCAGCGTCGGCTGGGGCGGGCGCAGCTACGACCGGCAGCGGCTGGCGGCGTTCGACGCGTCCTCCGGCGCGCTGCTGAACTGGTCGCCCGCCGCCGACGCCACCGTGCGCGCCCTCGCGGTCAGCGGCTCCTCGATCTACGCCGGCGGCGACTTCCACCGGGTCTCCGGCTGGCGGCGCGACGCACTGGCCCGGATCGACGCGTCCTCCGGCGCGGTGGGCAGCTTCTCGCACGCGGTGACCGGGGCGCCGTACGCCCTGGCGGCCGGCAACGGCCGGCTCTACGTGGGCGGCAGCTTCGCCTCGGTCGACGGCACCGCCCGCCGCAACCTGGCGGCGTTCTCGCTGACCGGCGGCCGCCTCGACCGCAACTGGCTGGCCGGCGCCGACGACTCGGTGCACGCGCTGGCGCTGGCCGGCCCGCGGATCTACGCCGGCGGCGCCTTCCACAAGGTCAACGACGTGAGCGGCACGCTGCGCATCGCCGCCCTCTCCGCCACCAGCGGCGGGGTGTTCAGCGCCTTCCGCCCGAACGCGCCGGCGCAGGTCAACGCGCTAGCCACGGACGGCAACGGCGTCTACGCGGCCACCGGCGGCCAGGGCGGCAAGGTGCTCGCGTACTCCGGCGGCGGCGCGGTGCGCTGGACCCGGACCTTCGACGGCGACACCGTGGCAGTTGCCACGCTGGGCGGAACCGTCTACGTGGGCGGGCACTTCGACCGGGCCTGCCTGACCAACCGAAACGGCAGCCAGGGCGCCTGCACCGACGGCGCGGTAAACCGGGTCAAACTCGCCGCGATCAACACCCGCGGCGACCTGACCCCGTGGGCCCCACAGGCGAACGGCGTGATCGGCGTCCGCGCGCTGGCGGTCGACCGTCCCCAGGGCACAATCGCGGCGGGCGGCGACTTCACCACAATCAACAGCCAGAACCGCAAACGCCTGGCCTTCTTCGACTAGCCCGTGGGCTTCCGTGTCCAGGATGTTCCGGCGGACACCGCGCGCATCGAGGTGTCGGCGGGTGACACGGTGATCGGTGCCGCAGGCGCCGAGCCGTGGACGATCCCGTGGGACACCGCCGGCAACGAGGACCCAGCCTCGCGGTGGCCTTCGACTTCGCCGACGGCTATGTCCAGGCCGGAGGCGATGTCGTCGTGACCGCGAAGGATCCGGCCTGGGCGCCGAACGTCGAGCTGCTGGTCAACGGCAAGATCGTCGCCGTCGATCGCAAGGCCGGCTATGGCCTCACCATCGACCCGAAGAAGTACGGCAAGAGGGTTCACCGTGCTGCTACGCGCGCATACGACCAGGCCAGGAGCCAACGCACCTACCACCGCTGACGACAAGTGCACGGCGAGTACTGGTACGGCAGCCGCCGTTCGAGATCATGATTGGAGTTCGAGGCGTCGGTGTAGGCGGGTCCGTTTGGTGCGGGCCGGGTGTCCGCGTGATTTGGCCACGCGCGGCTGTCGCTGGCGTCGCTCGGCTTGAGGTTGGAGTTATCCACAGGCCTCTCACTCTTGTCGTAGGTCTGTGCCAGCCTGGTCGGGTGTTGGAGTTGTTGTCCGAGACCCGCCGTGCGGCCGCCGCGTGCGCCGCATCCCCGGCCTGGGCGGTCCCCGACCGGGACCTGGTCTTGTGCCTGCAGCAGGCCTGGGCTGGGGTGCAGCAACTCACCGCCGTCACCGCGCACCTGGTCTGGCAGGCACAAGCGCAGGGTCTGCCGAAGGCACACGGGGCGACCAGCACCACGGTCTGGCTGCGCCAGCACCTGCGGGTCAGCCCCGGCACCGCGAACCAGTTGGTCGCTATCGCCGATACCCTGCACGCGCGACCGGTGCTCGACACCGCCGTCTGTGCCGGGGGGATCTCCGCCGAGCACGCCACCACCATCGCCGGCACCCTCACGAACCTCCCACCCGACCTCGGCCGGGACATCACCAACCAGGCCGAGACCATGCTGGTGGAACAGGCCGGCGTGTTCGACGCGGTGACCCTCGGCAAACTCGGCGGGAGGATCCTGGACCATGTCGCCCCCGAAATCGCCGAGGAACGCGAAGCGGAATTCCTGGACCGCCAAGAAGCCCAAGCCCACCACAAGCGCGGGTTCACCCTCAGCCCGCTCGGCAACGGCCAGGTCCGGCTGTCCGGCTACCTCGACACCTCCGGTGCCGCCGCCGTCACCGCCGCCCTCAACCCGCTGTGTCACCCCCGCCACGACCCGGCAGGAGCACGCACCCCGGCACAACGCCGGGCCGACGCACTGGTGGATATATGCACCGGCGCGTTACGGGACAGCACGGATCTGCCGGGACACGGCGGTGACCCCGCCCAGGTCGTGGTCACCATCCCGTTCACCACCCTGACCACGCAGCGCCCAGCCGGGCAGTCACGGCCGGCCGGGCAGTCCGCAGCCGGGCAGTCCCCAGCCGGACAGTCCCGCCCAGCCGGGCAATCCCCAGCCGGGCAATCCCCAGCCGGGCAGTCCCCAGCCAGGCAGTCCGCAGTCAGCCGGTCCCCAGCCGGGCAGTCCGCAGTTGGGCAGTCCGCAGTTGGGCAGTCCGCAGCCGGGCCGTCCCCAGCCGGGCCGTCCCCAGCCGGACAGTCCCCAGCCGGACAGTCCCCAGCCGGGCCGTCCCCAGCCGGACAGTCCTCGACCGGGCAGTCCTCGGCTGGACAGTCCCCAGCCGGGCAATCCCAGACGCCCGGGCAGTCTCAAGCTTCCCAAGCGGACACTCCTGCCGGCACCGTCGCGCACAGCCCTGCCGACGCCGGCACCGACGTTGGTGCCAGTCCTGGTGGCGGGGCGGGTTGGCTGGACACCGGAGCCCCGATCAGCGCCGCCGAAGCCCGACGCCTAGCCTGCGACGCCCAAGTCCTACCCGCCGTCCTCAACGGCAACAGCCAACCCCTCGACCTCGGCCGCGCCCGACGACTCTTCAC
>Ga0307515_10001166_pt1 | contig 60153 bp, 51 predicted proteins | sample 17_EM_MG_FD_194513 | JGI IMG/M metagenome (GOLD analysis project Ga0307515, IMG submission 194513) | Populus trichocarpa ectomycorrhiza microbial communities from riparian zone in the Pacific Northwest, United States - 17_EM | ecosystem: Host-associated > Plants > Roots > Unclassified | place... | reverse complement strand
TGTCGGTCTCCGTTTTCGAGAAAACCCAGCTTTCATGCGCCTTTCCAAGCAATGAGTCCACAACCGAACAGTCAGTCCACGCTAAACAGTTGATTTTGTTCAACTTTTAACCGGACAGTAGTGACATTCGATACCTTCCATCGGCTAACAGATTAAAGGGAGAGGCAATGACGCTTCGAATCGAATCGATTACGCCAAAGATTGGGGACCGTTTGACTCTGGGTCAACTTTCGATACTGGTTGGACCGAACAACTCTGGTAAGTCGCAAACGCTGCGAGACATTCGTGAGTACATAACAACAGGATCTGACGCCAAACTTGTGGCCATTCGCGGGCTTGAACTTCGAATGGTAGATATGCCCAATGCCCTCCGCGGTTTAACAAGACGGCCACATCCGAACCCGGTTCATGAGCACATCTTCGGCGTAGCAAGCGATCTGCAAAAGCGTCACGAAACTACTCCTACGTACGCGTGGATGAAGACCACGTTCGACGGAGCCCCGGATAACGCCAACGTGAGTGAAGAAGTGCTGCGCAGCTTTGGCCCATTCTGGCTCGCGCATTTGGACGCGGAAGGGCGGTTTCACTTAGCGGCTGCAACGGATTCGTATCACACGCGCGAGGAATCTCCGGCCAACGCGCTTCAGGCCTTCTTTGGCGAGGGCCGAGCTGCGGTCGAGGAACTGCGTGCAGCGTTCCGTGAGGCATTTGCTGTCGACATAGCCCTCGATTGGGCCGCCATGAAGAAGCTAGGACTAGTAATCGGAGAAGACTTTGGGGTTATCCCAGACACTCGGGAAGGGCTGGACGTGCTCCTGCGAGACGCATTGGCGCTAGAGAAGCAGGGCGATGGCTACCGGTCATTCGCGGGGGTGGTCCTAGCAATGCTGACCTTCCCGGATCGAGTGCTTCTCCTCGATGAGCCGGAAGCCTTTCTCCATCCAGCGCAAGCACGAGTGCTGGGAAGATGGATCGCCCGGGCGTGTTGCAAGCGCGGTGCGCAAGTATTGATCTCATCGCACAGCGCGGATTTCCTTCATGGAGTTGTCTCGGCAAACGCCGAAGCAACAGTCGTCAGACTCAACCGGACATCAAGCGGTTCGACATTTCATCTTGTTCCTGCCGAAACTACGGCGGGCTTAATTCGATCGCCCTTGTTATCGAGCCAGCCGGTTATGGATGCGCTATTTCACCGTGGCGTAGTTGTGTGTGAAGGTGACCCGGATCGCGCCATCTATCAAACGATTGCACACACGATGTTGTCTGGTGAAGGCGGTGAAGACATTCTCTTCATCCACAGCAACGGAAAGGACGCGGCAAAGGGGCCTATTGAACTGCTTCGGAGCGCAGGGGCGCCGGTATGCGCAGCCCTCGACATAGACGTAATCAACTCTCCCAACGTGCTCACGGACGTCTGCACTGCGCTAAGGGCAACTCCGCCATCCGCGCACATCCTCAAGGCCCGACAGAATGTCGCGGCTCATGTAGAAGAAATCGATGAATCTCAACGCATCGCGCAGATCGAAGCGGCGCTTCAAGAGTGGCTACAGACCACGCATACAGATCTGCGCAGAGCAAGAAAGTCACTGGAGCAGATTGCCGGTGAAGGATCCAAATGGGATCAAGTTAAGAAGCTTGGCGTCGACTATTTCTCCGGCGATTCCCGCCGGGAGATTGATCAGTTGCTATCCGACCTCGTTGCGTTGGGCCTGTTTCTTGTTCCATGCGGCGAACTGGAGTCGTGGATGAAGAATCTTGGTTTTTCCAAAGGTTCGAAATGGAACAGAGCAGCCTTGGAGGCGCTTAGCCAAGATCAATGCCCTGCACCTCTCCGCGAATATGTCCGCAGCCTCATCACTTTTCTGTCGAAGGACTACTCAAGGAATGGTGGTGCCGGCGACGCAGACGCCCAATCACCTACGTCTGCACTAACAGTGCAGGGCTGACCGCTCCTGGCCGACTGCACAAGCCCGTGAGTCGAAATCGGGCGACCGCTGCATAGGCGTCACCCGAAGTTGGCCACCGAAGAGCAGTCACGGGACAGCCGTCTTCAGCGCGAAGCGACTCGTCGAGCCACAGGAAACGACTACCCTGTCAAAGGTCGTCGAAACATTGCTGTCAAACGGCATGAGCCCGCGTTCACGGCTGAGTACGCAGATCGAAACTTTGGCGATTGAATTTCTGCTCTGAAGCAGACATCCGTACGAGAGAGCCAGTTCGACACATTGTTTTCACTGCCCTATCGCGGCGCTGTCGAGCCGCGCTGGGCGACCTTCACACCCGCACCGCGCACCTCGAAGCGCACGGTCTGCAGCACGCGTTGATCACGGCCGACGAGACTCAGCTCGTGGCGACCCGGCCACGGCGCCCAGCTGATGCGCTCGCCCTGGCCCAACGCCTTGCCGTCGAGCAGCCAGGTGCCGCGCTCGCCTTCGAAGGTGATGCGCTGTGCGCGTGGCGGCATGTCGGGGTCGATCGCAAAAATGCTGCCGTCGCGCGGGCTCGTGATGCCGAAGCGCTGCGTGCCTTGCACTTGCGCGGTGGACTTCCACTGCGTTTGCGTGGTGCCGGCGAGGAACAGCTCGTCGCGTGCTGGTTCGCGATCGGCGTCGAAGCGCACACGGTCGGCCACCACGCCGCTCGGCATGGCGGGCCGGCGTGACGGTTGGCCTTGGTGCAGATGGCGCACCAGTGCCTGCCACACCGGCGCCGCGCCGCTCACACCGCTCACGTGGTGCATCGCTTCGCCGCTCGCATTGCCGACCCACACACCCACGGTGTAGCGGTCGGTGAAGCCGATGCACCAGTTGTCGCGCATGTCCTTGCTGGTGCCGGTCTTCACGGCCGCGAAGCCTGGCGTGACGAGTGCGCTGTCGAGCCCGAAGGTGCGTGCGCGTGCCGCGTTGTCGGCCAGGATGTCGGTGACGAGGTACACCGCCGCCGCATCGGCCACGCGTTGGGGTTTCGTCGGCGTGGGCTTCAAGGCCACGGGCGCGAAGACGCCGCCGTTCGCGAGGCTGCGGTAGGCGTTGGTCAACGCGAGCAAGCTGACGTCTGCCGCGCCGAGCGCCAGCGCATGGCCGTAGTAGCCACCCGACTCGGGCAGCGCCAGACCCCATGCGTTCAGCCGCGCCAGCAAGGCATCGGGCCCGAGCATCGCACCCACACGCACGGCCGGGACGTTGAGACTCGCGCCGAGGGCAGTGCGTGCGCTGATCCAGCCCTTGAACTCCTTGTCGTAGTTCTGCGGCAAATACAAACCGCTTGTAGTGGCCAGCTGTGCCGGCGAATCGTCGAGCAGGCTGACCGGCGTGATGAGGCGGCGCTCGAAGGCCAGCTCGTAGACGAAGGGCTTGAGCGTGGACCCGGGCTGGCGGCGTGCGGTCACGCCGTCCACCTGCGCCGCATCCGACAAGTCGCCGCTGGAGCCGACCCAGGCAAGCACCTCGCCGCTCGCGTTGTCGAGCACGAGCACCGCACCGTCTTCGACGTTGCGGCCGTTCAGCTCGGTGAGCTGGCGGCGGAGTGTGGCAGTGGCAACGCGCTGCAAGCGCGCATCGAGCGTGGTGCGCTGCGTCGCTTGTTCGGTCAGGGCTAGTTGCCGTGCGAAGTGCGGCGCGAGCTGTTCGCCCAGCGGCATGCCGCCACGGCGGTTGAGTGCGCTGTGCGACAGCGCGGTGACGCCTTCGCAGGCCTGCTTCTGCAGCTTCAGGATGCCGCAGGCGCGCTGCGCCACCATGTCGGCGCTGGCATTGGGCCCGCGCAGCAGGGCCGCGGCGATTGCGGCCTCTTGCGCATCGAGCCCGCTGGGGTACTTGCCGAACAGGGTTTGCGACAAGGCGCCGATGCCCACCAGCTCGCCACGAAACGCCACGCGGTTGAGGTAGGCCTCGAGCACCTCGCTCTTCTTCCACGACGCGTCGAGCCGCTGGGCGGTGTAGGCCTGGCCCATCTTCTGCGCGACGCTGCGGCCGCCAGCGGGGCGGGCAAGGTCGTCGTCGAGCAGGCCGGCGAGCTGCATCGTCAGCGTCGATGCGCCGCGCGTGCGCGTGTTCCACACGTTGGCCCAGGCGCTTTGCACCACCGCGCTCCAGTCGACGCCGCTGTGCTCGTAGAAGCGCTTGTCCTCGCTCAGCACGATGGCCTGCAGCAAGGCTGGTGACATGTCGCGCAGCGGCACCCAGGGCAGGCGGCGCACGGTCTTGTCGACGCGCACGGTCTGCAGCGGCGTGCCCTGGCGATCGAGCAGCGTCACGTCGGACGGGCGGTACGCGGCCTTCACCTCCTGGAACGATGGAACCGCATGGGCCGAGGTCGCGATGAGCAATGCACACAGCACCGCCGTCATTCCCGCGAAGGCGGGAATCCACGATGTGCCGCAATGCTGGATTCCCGCCTTCGCGGGAATGACGGGCGAGATCACGGTGCCACTTCCAACGCCGCATTCGGCAGCTCGCCAAAACTCTCGGGCGCGTACATCGCCTCCACCCGTGTCGGCGGCAGCGCGAACTTGCCGGGGTTGTTCAAGCGCACGGTGTACTCGACGACGTGCTTGCCGCGCGGCAAATATTCGTAGTAGCTGCGGAAGGCTTCGAAGCTGCGTTCCTCGTATGCCGGCCACGCGTTGCCTTCACGCTTCTCGGTGCCGGTGGCGATGGCCGAATCGCGCCCCAGGCCCGAGCCGAGCAAGGTCGCGCCGCCGGGCACCGGGTCGCTCACCACGACCCAGGTCATGTCGCTCTGCGCTTCGATCTCGACACGCACGCGCAGCACGTCGCCGCGCGACCACTTGCTCTTGTCCTTTTGCTCCACCGCGGTGACGCTGCGCGTGAGGCTGTAGCCGGCGCGGATCGGCGCTTTCAAGGGCACGGCCGCGAGGCTTTGCACGGTGAGCCAGGGCTTGCCGCTGCCTTCTTGCGTCACGCTGAGGTTGCCGGCTTTCTCGGGCCACGGCAGTTTCACCGCGCCGCCCTCGACCGAGCGGCTCCAGTCGATGGCCATCGGCTTGTCGCCGGTGCTGGCCACCGTCTTGCCGGCCACCTTCACCGATTCGAACTTGGCCGAGAACTTGTCGAGTGCGAGCGAGCCCCACAGGTTGGCCGTGGTCGTGAGCCACGCGCCCGAGCGCTGCCGCGCGAGGCTGCCGACCACCATGCGCGGGATGTCGTCCTTCCAGCCGGGCTCGTCGAGCACCGCGAGGATCAGCCGCGCCGCATTGGCATCGGCGCTGTCCATCAGCCACCACCAGAAGTCGTCGGCCTCGTTGCTGAAGCGCAGCGTGGTGCCGGCGTAGGTGAGGCGGCTGCGCAGGATCTGCTGCGCCTCGTCGAGCCGCTTGGCCTGGTCGGGCACGTTCTTCACGCGCTTCAGGATGTTGAACCAGTCGATCACCGCCGCGGTGGGCCACTGGTTGGGAATCAGGTTGATCGAGCCCAGCATCTTCGGCGTGGCGCGGCCGTAGCGCGACAAGGCCTCGATGGCGGCGAGCTTGCGCACATCGAGGTCCGCGCGCGGCGACCAGAACTTGCGCTCGATGCGGCCTTCGACGAAGGCGGTCAGGCCGTCGAGCATCTGCTCCTGCGCCGGGCCGGGCAGCTCGAAGCCGGCTTCGTTGGTCGCGGCTAGCACGTAGGCGGTGAGGCGGTCGCTGCCGTGCGCGCCGTCTTCGGCACGCGGCGGGAAGTAGCTCGCGAGGCCGTCGCTGTCGAGGTACGTTGGCAACGCGTTCGCAACGGCGCTCCACAGCTTGGCGTCTTTCAGGCCGACCGACTTCGAGGTCTTCTGCTCCAGGCAGGCGAACGGGTAGGTTTCGAAGTAGCGGCGCATGCCGGGCAAGGCACCGCTGAGCTTGGGCTGCACGGCGACGTTGATGCCGCCGCGCTTCACGCCGCTTTCGGGCAAGGCATCTGCGGGTGCCGCGATGGGCAGTGTGAACGGACCGTCGAGCTGCAGCAGTGTGGCTTGCAACACGCGGATGGGAACGGCCGCGCTGACGAGCTGCGTCACCTTCAAGCGGTCTTTTGCTTTCTCACCGCCCTGCTCCTCGGCTGAGGCTTCCCAGCTCACGCTGAAGGCGTCGACAGGCACGTCGACAGGCCAAGTCACTTCCTTCGCACCACCAGCGGCGATGGTCACTTCCTGCGGCGCAAAGCTCATCGGCGTGCGCGTGATTTCCGGCCCACTGTTCGCGGTGCCTTGCAGCGTGGCACGCACCTTCATCTCGTGCGCGGTGGTATTGCGCAGCGTCATCATGGCGCTGAACTGGTCGCCTTCGCGCACCAGCGGTGGCAAGCCCGAGAGCACCTGCAAGTCCTGCGTCACGCGGATGCTGGTGCTGCCGGTGCCGAACTGCTGCACGCCGGCGTCGGCAATCGCCACCAACTTGAAGCTCGTCAGCGAATCGTTGAGCGGCACCTCGATCGTCGCTTCGCCATTGGCATCGAGCACCACGCGGTCCTTCCACAGCAGCAGCGTGTCGAACAGTTCGCGCGTCGAGTTCTTGCCGCCGCCGCCGCCCGCGGCGACCGCCTTGCGGCCGTAGTGGCGCCGGCCGATGATCTCGCTCTGCCCGGTGCTGGTCTCCACGCCCCACGAGCGCTGCTGGATCATCGAGCCCAGCAAGTTCCACGAGTCGTTCGGGCGCAGCGCGAGCAGGCCTTCGTCCACCGCAGCAAAGGCGATCTCAGTGCCGGCGAGGGGCTTGCCGTCGTGCAGCACCTTGATGCGCGCCGTGGCCTTCTGGCGGATGGCGTACTGCGGCTTGTCGCTCGTCACGCTCACCTGCAACTCATGCTCGGCGATGCCGACCTTGATCGCCGCCACGCCGAGCTTGAAGGCCGGCTTGGACAGATCGACCATGGCCGTCGGCGCCTGGTATTCGCGCCCCTCGTACCAGAACGAGCGCACCCAGTTCATCGGCTCCTTCCAGCCCCAGGTGAAGAACGAATACCACGGCACCTCGCGGATGCGGCCACGCAGTGCCAGCACGCTCACGTAGACGTTGGGGCCCCAGGTCTTGTCGATCTTCAGGTCGACCGTCGGGTCGTCGCCGCGCAGCGTGACCACCTGTGTGCTGACGATGCCTTCACGCTCCACGCTCACCAGCGCCGTGGCTTCGCGGAAGGGCATGCGCACCTGCAGGTGCGCGGTCTCGCCGGGCTGATAGCTCTTCTTCTCGGGCAGCACGTCGATGCGGTCGTCGTTGTCTTGCGCGAACCAGAGCTCGCCCTGCTTGGTGACCCACACGCTCGATGCGGCCTGGGCCACGTTGCCGTCACCATCTTTCGCCTGTGCGATCAGCTCGACCTGGCCTGCCGTCTCCAGCGCAGCCTCGCACAGCAACAGGCCGCGGTCGTCGGTACTGCCGCTGCACAGCGCGCCGAGGTCTTTGGTCTCGGTGCGGTTGTCGTAGGCGTAGAAGCCGCCCACCATGCGCTTGCGTGTGCTGATGACCTGCGAGAGCCGGCCGCGCACCTCGACGCTCTGGCCCTTGAGCGGCTTGCCGGCGGTATCGAGCGCCAGCGCCTGGAACTTCACCTTGCCGCGGCTGCTGGCCCACGAGCCGGTCTTCACGCCCAGCACCACCGCGCTGGGCCACAGCGCGATGCGGTTGCTGGCGGTCTGCACCTCGCCGTTCGGGTCGTTGAAGGTCACTTCGGTGACGAGCTCGCTGGCACGTGTGATCTTCGGCAGGTTCTTCAGCGTGAGGCTGGCCGCGCCGTTGCGGTCGGTGGTCAGCGCCTGCTTGTCGGCGACGAGCTTGCTGCTGTCGCTGCGCTGCTCTTCGTCGTCGCCGCTGGTGTCGCGCTCGCTCAGGTCGCGCGGCGGCTCGAAGCTGAACTCGTCGTAGCCGGCGAAGCCGTTGCCGCGGTTGCGCAGCAAGGCCGTCACACGCGCCGGCGCCTGGGCCATGCCGCCACCGCTGAAGTAGTTGAGCTGCACGTTGATCGGCAGCTCCTTGGGCGCCACCGCCACCGCCTTCGGGCCGCTGACGATCGCGTCGACCAGCGGCAGGCGGAACTCTTCGACACGGAAATTGCCGCTGTTCCAGCGGGCGCGGTGCTTCTCTTCGTCAACGTTCTCGCGCTCGAGGATCACGTCGTACACGCCCAGCTTGGCAGCAGCCGGGATGTTCCAGGTGGACGACGCGGTGCGCGTGCCGTTCCAGGTGAGCGGCATCACGAACTCCTGTCCGCTGCCCTGGTGCACGATCTTCATGCGCGTGGGCCGCTCGGCGACGGGCACGTTGGCCAGGCCACTCGAGCTCTCGCGCCGCACGAAGTGCTTCATCGACACCGTTTCACCGGCGCGCAGCAGCGTGCGGTCAAACACCGTGTGGGCGCGCAGGTCGGGCGACGAGTCGTTGCTGGTCGGCAGGTTGAAGCGCCACGACTCCACACCTTTTTGCCAGCTGCTGAAGACGAAGGCAATGTCCGTCGCGGCCTTGGCTTGCGCCTTGCGCGCGGTGACGAAGTAGCCCGGCTCGCCAGGGCATTCGCCCAGCCGCATCTCGAGCGCCTTGTCGACCTTGGCGAGGCCCTGCGCATCGGTGCGGCCGGCCCACAGGCGCTGGCCCGTGCAGTCGTTCACCGCCACCTCGGCATCGGCCACCGGCTTGCCGCGGTCGAGCGTGGTCACCCAGACGAGGCTGTTCTCGCGGCCGAGCTTGAAGTGCACGCCGAGGTTGGTGACCAGCACGCCGGTGCGCACGAACATCGGCGCCTTCTTGTCGAGCAGCGACTCGCCCAGGCGGCGCGATTCGATCTCGACCACGTGGTAACCCGGCTCGCTGATCGGGATGCCCACCACCTCGAACGGCCGCGGGTCGCCGCCCTGCAGTTGCGGCAGGTCGAGCCGCCGCACATCGCTGCCCTTGTTGAGCAGCGACAGCTCGCGCGACGGCCAGGAGCGCATGCGCTTCACTTCCTTCGTGCGGCCTTTGTTGTCGGTCACGCGCTGGACCTCGTACCACTGCGATTCGGGCAAGCCGGCCTCTTGAGCGCTCAGGTCGCGCTCGTGGAACACCGCAACCTTGCGGTACCACTCGAAGATCTCGGCATCGCTGCGCAAGGTCTTGACGCGTACGGCACCCGCCGTGGCCGCCGGCCGCAGATCACCTTGCACATGGCGCAGCGTGACCGGCAGCATCGCTTCGCCATTCAGCTCGACCACGCCGAAGGGCGCGGCGGCAAACTTGGCGATGGGCGGTGCGTCGCCGGTGGCCACCTTGAGCGGGAAGCTGCCGGCATTGCCGAGCGAGCGGCCCGACACGTCTTTCACGTCGCGCGGCAACTCGATCGTGAACGACGTGTTTTCCGGCAGCGGCGACGGGAAGCGCAGCGCGGTGACTTCGGTGGCCTGATCGTCCTTGTCGAAGACTGCCTTGAGCGCGGACCCCGAGTCCGGTTTGAGCCGCACGCCTTGGGCCACCTCGCGCGGAATCGGCGACGAGAAGCGCAGCGACATCGGCCGGATCGGCAAACACGGCGCGTCGGCCCGCTCGCGCTCGCAGCTGAACTCGGCCGTGAAGGCCTTGCGGGTGCGGAAGTTGAAACGCTGTTCGCTGCGGGTTGCGATCTTCGGGTTGGCCAACGCGGCGATGCCCGTGCCCCAGACCAGGCGCACCGCCACGTCGCTCGGCAGCGGGCGCTGGCAGGCGAGCAGCAGCACGCGGTCGGCCTGCTTCTGCAGCTTGCGAGCCTTCAGCACATCGTCTCGCACGCTGCCTGTGACCACGCGAACGGGTACGCGCTCGCCGATGCCTTCGACCTCGCATGCTGCGCCGGCCAGCACCGTGGACTCGACCGCGGCGCCGGTGAGCTGCAGCAGGAAGTGCTGGTCTTCCTCGATCTGGCTGCCGTCGTAGGGCCAGGTCGACACGACGGCCGGGCCACCGGTGTTGAAGCTGAAGTCGGTGCTGCCGGTGAGCGCGCCTGGGGCCCCCGCAACGAGCGGCTTCCAGTCGCTGCGCGGCTTCAGCGTGCAGCGCGTGCCGGGTGGCAGCGTTTCGCGAAAGTCGTAGAGCCACACGCGCTCGTCCGACCAGCGGCCGCTGCCCTTGGGCGCGGCGCCTTCGCAGTTCACGCTGAACGGGTCGGGCAATCGGAGGTCGCCGAAGGGCACCACCGCTTCGGAGAATTTGATGACGACCTGCCGAACCTGCGCCACTTCCCCTTGCGGTGTGACGGACGACACCGTGGCGGCAAGCGCCGCACTGGCGCCGAACCCGGCGAAAACAGCCGCGAGTGCGGCATGTCTGATCGAACGGTGCATGCGAAGTCCCCTGCCTTTTTGTTGGCGGCAAGGATACGGCAGTGGCGCGTTGCTTCAGTCATCTAACTTCCGTTCGGGCTGAGCCTGTATTCCCGATCGCCCTGAGCTTGTCGAAGGGTGCGCAGTGCACGGCGCACCCTTCGACGGGCTCAGGGCGAACGGAGGGGTAGCTCAGGCATAACGGAGAGGTAGCTCGGGCATGCCACTCATCAGGCCTGCACATGCCGAGCTGAAGGCTTCGGCCAACCTCAGTCGCCGATCAACCCCGGCCTTCTCGGCGCTCTTCGGCCTCGCGGCGGCGCACCTGGCTTTCGATCTCGTGCAGGCGGGCTTCGATCACCGAAGCCTCGATGAAGTCCACGGTGCGGGTGCTGCGCGCCAGCTTCTGCCCTGCGCGCAGGCGGTCGACGCCGCCGGTGAGGTCGCCGATGGCGATGCGCGATTCGGCGTCGGCACGCAGCGCGCGCAGGCTGTGGCCCATCTGCTCCCATGAGCGGCTGAGCTGCGACCAGACGGTGGCGTCTTGCGGGTGAAGCGAGGTCCAGGTCTGCATTTCTTCGACGCTGCGTTGCATGGCTTCCTTGTCGAGCGCCAACGCGACCTGCGCCGACAACAGCATCACCGCGCGCGACGACGGCATGCCGTCGGCCTTGGCGTAGGGCTTGAGCGCATCGGCCGCGCGAGGTGCGTCACCCCGCTCGATCAGCGACTGCGCCTGAAGCATCACCACTTCGCGCTCGGCGAAAGCGTCGCTGCGCGGGCTGCCGCGCACGAGGCCGAGGGCCAGCTGCAACGAGGTGTCGGCACGCGCCCAGTCGCGCAACAGCGTGGCGGCAAGCGCGCTGGCATAGGCCGCCATCAGCTTGTCGGACACGCTGGCGGAAGCAGGCGCTTCCAGCGATTCCCAGCGGTGCAGGGCGTCGACCCGCGAATCCATCATCACCTTGGCGCGGGCCTGCGCCACCGTGTGCGCGAGCACGCTCACCGGTGCCACCGGCGGGGCAGTGCCCAGGCGCGCGCGGGCTTCGCCAATGCGTTCGGCGTTGAGTGGGTGGGTACGCAGGTAGGGGAAGCCGCCGCTGTCGTTCAGGCGCGAGGCCTGGTCGAGCTTCTCGAACATCGCGGCCATGCCGCCGGGTGCGAAGCCGGCTTGCGTGAGCACGCCGAAGCCGATGCGGTCGGCCTCGCGCTCGACGTCGCGCGAGAAGTTGAGCTGGCCCTGTGCGGCCACTGCCTGCCCGCCGGTGAAGATGGCATTGGCGCCGTCGACCCGGCTGCTGCGCGAGGCCGCCAGAATGCCGAGGATCATCGATGCCAGCCCGATCAGCGACTGGCGCTGGCTGTTGGCGATGCCGCGCGCGATGTGGCGCTGGGTGACGTGCGACATCTCGTGCGCGAGCACCGAGGCCAGTTCGTCGCGCGTGGTGGTCATCGCGATCAGGCCGAGATTCACGCCGACGAAGCCGCCCGGCAGCGCAAAGGCGTTGACGGTGCGGTCGCGCACGAGGAAGGGTTCCCAGGCGAAGCCCTGGTCGATGTCGGGCGAGATGTTGCCGCGATCGCGCGATGCCTTCACCAAGGGCTGCCAGACCGACTGCAGGTATTCCAGCAGCACGGGGTCGTCGAGGTAGTCCGGGTCACGGCGGATTTCACGCATGACCTGTTCGCCGAGCCGCCGCTCGCTGCCCACGCTCAGGTCTTCAGACGCGCCATCGCCGAGTGCCGGCAACCGGTCTTGCGCCACCGCGGGGGGGACGAGCGACGTCACAAGCAGGCTCGCGGCGCACAGGCTCGTCAGGAGGCGTTTCATGCGAGGGAGTCGAAGGGTGGCGTTCAAGGTGGCGAAGTGGGTGCGAGCAGGGCGGACACGTTGGAGCCGGGCCGGGCATGAAGGTTCAGCCCGCGGCGCCCGACCGCGTCGCTATGATGCCAGCGACACAATGCCCGCATGTTTCCCGACCATGTCAACGTCTGCGCCATCGCCTGTTTCGCCCTCGCCGCTCACGCATTTCGATGAGCAGGGGCAGGCCCACATGGTCGACGTGTCGGCCAAGCAAGAGACCCATCGCATTGCCCGCGCCAGCGGCGTGATCCGCATGCTGCCAGCCACGCTGGCGCTGATCCAGAGCGGCACGGCGAAGAAGGGGGACGTGATCGGCATCGCGCGCGTGGCCGCCATCCAGGCGAGCAAGCGCACCGCCGAGCTGATCCCGCTGTGCCACCCGCTGCCGATCACCCGTGTGGCGGTGTCATTCGAAGTGGATGCCGCCGCGAGTCTGGTGCGCTGCATCGCGCAGGTGGAAACCCTGGGCCGCACCGGCGTGGAGATGGAAGCGCTGACCGCGGTGCAAGTCGGCCTGCTCACCATCTACGACATGTGCAAGGCGGCAGACCGCGGCATGGTGATGGGCGAGATCCGCGTGCTGGAGAAGCACGGCGGCAAGTCGGGCGACTGGATCGCCGCGATTTGAGAGGCTGCGAGTTTCTTGAAGATGCTGCCCCCACTCCGTTCGCCCTGAGCCTGTCGAAGGGTGCGCTTGAAGCTGGGCTCGCCCTCAGTTCGAGCGCATCTTGAAGTCTTCGTAGGTGAAATGGCGCGTGGCCGGCGTGCACTGGAAGGGCTTGGAGTCGCCGGCCTTCAGCGGCTTGTCGCACTCGGCAAAAAACTCGGCTGCGTCGGGGTTGCGGAATTCCCGCAGGCGATCAGCAATGTAGCGGGCACGTTCGACGTCGCCCCGCTCGTTGTAAGCCTTGGCCCAGGCCATCATCAAGCGCGTGTCGAGCAGGAAGTGCGGCGCACGCCGGAAGGCCTTCATGGCTTCGGACGGATGGTCGGCAACCGTGGCTGCGGCGTAGTCGGCATGGTGCGCGAAGAACCAGCTCTTCTGCCCCTCGGCAATGCGGTACGACAGCGGCATGTCATCTTCGGAAGCGGAAAAGATCGCAACGACACGCATGTAGTCAACCACGGATGCGATGGTGCCGATCATCAAGGCAATCGATGCACCGATCAGCGTGCGTCGCAACCACTTCGACGGTGGCACGGCGCTCGCCTCGGCCTGTGTCGCGGGTGGCCCGGAGTGACCCAGGCAAATACCGAATGCGAACGCCGTCGGCAGCAGGAAGTAGGCGTACCAGAGCGGGTACTCCAACATGCTGTGCACGACCATCATCAGCACCATCACGAAGGCAGTGCGGACCATGCGGCTGTCGGGTTCGGGGGTGGTGATGCAAGCTCGGAATGCCTTCCACAAGGCCCACCCGAGCAGTGCCAGCACCAGCGTTCCCAGCGGAATACCGAGTTCGACCAGGAACTGCAGCGGCAGGTTGTGGGTGTGGTCAAAGAACGCTGTCGGCCGGCCAGGGAAAGGCGTGAGCGTCCAGGCGAAGTTAAATTCACCCCAGCCGACGCCGAACCACGGGTGCTGCCTGATCAACTCGAAGGTGTTAGCCCAGATGCCAAAACGCGAGCTCGACGGGTCGGACTTGTGCAGCTGGGTGTCACCGGAGAACGCGTTCCCGCCGAACTGTGCCAACTCATTCATGCCGAGCCAGCACAAGATGTAGACGAGCGGCGTGACCCACAGCAGCACGCGCGTGAAGCGCGACAGCTGCTTGTCGAGCACGCCCCACAGCGCGAGAAGCACGATGCAGACGGTGCCTGTGCGAGAGACTGTCAGCACGACGCCGAAGATGAGCGCGGCCGCCAATACTGCTGTGATGGCACGCAAGGGCTTGAGCGCCGTCGCCTCTTTCCGCTCGACCAGGGTTTCGTGCAGCCAGACCAACGAAGCCATGGACCAAAGGAGCAGGCTGCTCAGGTGGTTGGGCTGACGGAGGTTGCCGCCAGCACGGCCTGGGGTGGCGATGCGGGCGATCCAGTCACCATCGGCCCAGTTGGGGGTAAAGACCTGGATGAGCCCGACCGCCACACTGAACGCCCCCGCGAGCACAGTCGCTGCGCACAAGGCCAGAAAGATAGCCCGTCCGCTGCGATCGTCTCTTGCGAAGGCGCCCACCAGCACCGCCAACGTGGCAGACAGCACCAAGCCGACCGTAGACAACGCCAAAGCTGACGGGAGCCGCAGGAAGACGAAGGAGACCGCCGACCCGGCGACCAGTAGGACCAACGCCACCACAGCAAGCCAGACACCACGCGCCAACCTCGCGCTCACCGCCCTGGACCCAAACGCCGTGCCTGCGAGCAACATGGCCCAACCAAGCAGTGCCGCGGCCTGATTGAAAAATGTCGCGGAGGGTGACAAGTTCCGAGCCAGCAGGGCCGGCCCGCAAACCGCGAGACAGGCCACTGCAACGAGAGGCAGAGAAGTCTTGATCTGTTCCGCGGGAATTGCCGCCATTGGCTTCAAGGTGGTCCGCCCGACGGGCAACAACGAATCAGAAAAATCCATCAAATGGGGCAAACCCGACAATGTTGCCCACATTGTCCACAAGAACAACCCAATCACGCCGCGCCCGCATAGGCACGAACCTCACTTGATCGGCGGGTGTGACCAGCCCGCGCACGATGGCCTCGATCTGGGCACGGCTGTTTGCATAGTGATCGGCAAGGACCGCAATCGGTCGGGATTTTGCCAAGGCTTCGCCTTGTGACTGAGCATACGGTTGCCAATATGACGGGCGCTGACCACTGTCGAAGCCGCTCATGCTGAGCGAGAACGCTTCCTTGCGCTCGGCATCATCTCGTGGCTGACGTGTGCCTAGCACCCACGGCCCGGTCAGCGGGAGGTTTTGATAGGCCGCTGACGCTGCCTGCAGCTCCGAGCCACGAACATCTACCGTTGCAATGACCCGGAAACGATCTGTCTCGAAGACCAGCGCCACGGGCCTGACCGAGTAGACCACGTAGGCCCCATAAACCAGCGCCAGCAACTGCAAGCCGCCGATAACGGCCAAGTCACGCCGAAGGTGGCTCCAGTTTTTGGTTCTATCGAAGACCGCGAAGGTCAGCAATGGCCCGAGGATGAGATCAACCGATATCAGCAGGATGAATAGCTCTTGCCCGCCGGAGATCAAGCGGTAGGGCCACGGGTACCATAGAGCAAAGACCACCGACGCAGCAGCGATGGCGATCACTGCGGACATAGCCAGATGGACCGATGCAGCTTTGATGCGAGTACGAAGACTGAGCGTCGGTTTTCGAAATTTCATGCGCAATTGTGCAAGCAAGCCATGTTGAAGTTTGCCACCGCATGCATGTTGGGTGCGCTCCAATTAAAGAGCGCCGTAGCAACGCGCGCGCAATGCGAGATTTCTCCCATGCGCAAACGAAAACGCCCGCACTGGTGTGCAGGCGTCCATCAGAGGGCGCGGGTCAGGTTGAAACCTGATCAGCAGCCTTCACTACTGTTATCGGCAGGCTTGCGGACGATACTTCGAGACCACGGTACCAGCAGTGCAAGTCCAGAGGGCGCCACCGTTGGTCGTGTCAAAGATCACCGTGGTGCCATTGGCGGAACCGGAAGTCATTGTGGCGATCATCTGACCTGTCGGGTAGGTGCCCGTCATCGGGGTCGTCACAGCCGAGTACTTCCCGGTGATGGTTGCTGTCATCTGCGTTGAAGTGGGAGTGCCGCCTGGCGTAATAAACGCCGTAGGCCACGCACCCGTGTTGGAAGCATGCTCCGCCACCGGAGACTTCAGGCCACCCACCAGCTCCACCGCTTCAGCGACTTGCGAACGCGTCACGTAGTCTTGGTAGGCAGGCAGCGCAACCGCAGCCAAGATGCCGATGATCGCCACAACGATCATCAGTTCGATAAGGGTGAAACCCTTTTGCATAGCACGCTTCATAAGGAACTCCTTTGGAGATGGATGAGAGACACGGCACAGTTGCATAGGTGCATGTCGCATGCCAATGCCTGATTCGCGTAAAAAGGCGCAAATTACCCGTCCAGCTGACACAAATGGTCACCACCTGCAAGAAGTCGGCTTGCGATTGACAAGGGCTGACAGAAATTGAGCTTCTGGCCGAAAGGCACGTATGGCGTTGCCACGAGATCAATCCGTCTGCAAGTTGCTGTGGGCCACGCAACGAAGTCTCGCCCGCTGCACAGGAAGACGATTCATCCTATTTTCCGTAGTTGGCAGGATGTGGACCAAGCCATTGTTGGAATTTGAAATTTCAGCCGGCACTAAGCCACCAATTTGGAACTGCGGCGCAGCGCCTGGAGTCGGCCTGAAACCCGCGCCATTGCTTGCTTCGTGCCGACATCGACATCAGGCAGCCGAGGAAAATAGGTTCATCCTGTCGAACTTCGATGGTTGAACAAACGAAAACGCCCGCACTGGTGTGCAGGCGTCCATCAGAGGGCGCGGGTCAGGTTGAAACCTGATCAGCAGCCTTCACTACTGTTATCGGCAGGCTTGCGGACGATACTTCGAGACCACGGTACCAGCAGTGCAAGTCCAGAGGGCGCCACCGTTGGTCGTGTCAAAGATCACCGTGGTGCCATTGGCGGAACCGGAAGTCATTGTGGCGATCATCTGACCTGTCGGGTAGGTGCCCGTCATCGGGGTCGTCACAGCCGAGTACTTCCCGGTGATGGTTGCTGTCATCTGCGTTGAAGTGGGAGTGCCGCCTGGCGTAATAAACGCCGTAGGCCACGCACCCGTGTTGGAAGCATGCTCCGCCACCGGAGACTTCAGGCCACCCACCAGCTCCACCGCTTCAGCGACTTGCGAACGCGTCACGTAGTCTTGGTAGGCAGGCAGCGCAACCGCAGCCAAGATGCCGATGATCGCCACAACGATCATCAGTTCGATAAGGGTGAAACCCTTTTGCATAGCACGCTTCATGTATAGCTCCTGTGAGAGATGAATGAGGGAGGACACAAAGCCTTGGTTGCAGCCCTCATGCCAAGCTAGATCGTTTGAAAAACCGTGGAATTCGCCCGCTGTTCTGACACAAGCGGTCACCGGCGGCAGGAAGTCACGTTGCACGCTGACACAGGTTGACGAAATTCGTCACCAGCACATGAAACCCTGCGCCAGCGTTACTCCGACGGATGGGGTATCACGGCGCTTGAGCCGTCATCGGCGAGCTGGGTCAAGCTTTCCACGTCAGACAGGCTCTTTGAGCCGACCCGCGGCGCGCTTGTTGGTTTCGACGTCTGCGGGCGGCTCGGATTCCCGCTTTCGAGCGAATGGCGGAGCAGCGGGCGGCATAATTCTTCATCAAGATCGTCATGATCAACATTCTTGAGCAACACCAAGACGATGTCGCAGCGCTTTGCCGCCGCGTCGGCACCCGTCGGCTGTATGCATTTGGATCGGCCGTCCGCGCAGACTTCTCTCCTGAGACGAGTGATCTTGATTTCTTGGTCGAATTCGACGACGTACCGCCTGCCGACTATGCGCAGGCCTACTTCGTTTTAAAAGATGGGTTAGAGGCCTTGTTTGGCAGGCCAATCGACTTGGTGACCAACAGCAGCCTGGCCAACCCTTACTTTCGCGATCGCATCAACGCTGAACGTCAAACGATGTATGCACGCTGACGCCCGAAAACTTCTGTGGGACGCGCAAGTCGCCTCAGAGCGCGTGGCGCGCTTTACCAGGGACAAAACTTTCGCCGAGTACAGCGCAGGATGACTACCTGCGCTCCGCAGTCGAGCGTCAATTCGAGATCGTTGGCGAAGCCCTGAATCAGCTGAAGCGCACAGACCCGCAAACCGCCGCATCCATCGCTGAGTTGCCGCGCATCGTGGCGTTTCGCAACATACTGATCCACGGCTACGCCAGCGTGGACAACCGCCTGGTGTGGGGGATGGTCGAAACCCACTTGGTTTCTCTGCGCGCTGTACTCGCACAACTTCTGGTCGATCCTTGATGCCGGAAACATCAGCGCGCATTCGCTGGACAAGCAGTGCGCAAAAGCGGGAATGACGGCGGCGCAAGTCACTCCACGTGCAACACCTGCCCAGCCCGGAGTGCGCTCACACGATGCGTTGTGCTCAGCGCACCCACCTCGGCCATAACCGCGTCGACTTCCCCTGGCTTGATGTGCGTGATGTGCACGTTGACGCAACCTTGCAGCAGCGATAACTCATGCCCCAGTTTTTTCGGGCACAGGTGCTGGCTCAGGCGAGCCAGTTCGCTCTCTTCGTCGCTGAACGCGGTCTCGATGACGAGGTGCGCCACGCGCATGCCAGACAGGCGTGCCCACAGCGCGGGGTTGGGGCCGGTGTCTCCGGTGTAAACCCACCAGCCTTCGCGCCCCTGCAAGGCAAAGCCAACAGCCGGCACCGTGTGGGCGGCACTCAACACTTCGAAGCTCTTGCCACCGAGACTGAGGCACTCGCCCACGGCGAAAGGCAGCAACGCCAGCGCCGGCCGGTCCGCGCTCGGCAGGCGTGTGAAATCAGGCCAGATAACGCCATTGAAGATGTGCTTGCGCAGGGCATCCAAGGTCTCGGGTAGCGCGTGCACCTGGATCGGCCCGCGGCCCTGCGCTGCGCGCATGCGCATCACGCTGTCGGCCAGCAAACCGATGGCCAGCACGTGGTCGAGATGGGAGTGGCTGATGAGAATGTGGTCGATCTGCGCCAAGGCTTCGAGGGGCAGATCGCCCACCCCCGTTCCTGCATCGACCAGCACATCGTGGTCGACCAGAAAGGAGGTGGTTCGGCTGCCTTCGGCGATGGCGCCGGAGCAGCCGAGAACGCGAATTTGCATGGGTCTATAGGGCAGGCTGGGCCACGATTCAGCGCAAGCGAGGCGCCGCAACCGAATGCTGAGGGCTACCGCCTAGCGCTGCAAGGGACCGATGTCGCATTTCACCGGGAATGCGCCGCAACATGGCTATACGCAGCGCCTCGGCGTGAAAAGCATCACGCCCGGCAAACAGGCCGATCAGATCTGGATGAACTGCATCTGTGTGCCGGCGAGTTCGATCACGTCGCCGTTCTTCAGATGCAAGGTGTCTCCGACCAGCGGATTGCCGTTGACGGTGGGGCGGGCGGCGCCTTCCACGTGGGCAAACACGTAGCCGCCAGGGCGCTTGGTGATGGAAGCGACTTGCACGCCGGGTTTGCCGACGGTCGTGACGACCTTGGTGAGTGCAACTTCACGGCCTGCAGCAGCACCGTTCAACACCTTGATCGTGCCCGGCACCACGGCCTGGCCGAGCCCGCCGAAGCCCGAGTTCGGGCCGCCGCTCTGCGCCGACGTGTGTGCGAAGCCATGGCTGTAGCTCGCAGGCGCCGCAGCACCTTGCTTCATGATCATGGTCTTCTCGTAGTCGGTGCCGTCGTCCACGAGGTACTTGATCTTGTACTTGCCGATCTCGACCGTGTCGTTGTGGGTCAGCAGCTGCTTCTTCACGGCCTTGCCGTTGATGTAGGTGCCGTTGGTGCTGTTGAGGTCTTCGATGAAGACGTCGGTGCCCACCATCTGCAGCACGGCGTGCTCGCCGCTGACTGCCAGGTTGTCGATCACGATGTCGTTGTAAGGCCTGCGGCCGAGGGTCGTCTTGTCCTTGGTGATCTGCACTTCCTTGATCACGACTCCGTCGAGCGATACGACCAGCTTGCCCATGCTTGACCTCAGTCTCTTTCTTGTCACTTGGCCCACGAGCTGGACCGAAATGGTGGTGTTGCGGAATCAGTGCCTCAGCGCCTGAATGGCCACCATGAACGAGGCGGGTTGCTTTGCCCCCGAACTCGTACCAACACCACCGCGATATTATCCTTTCCACCGGCATCGTTGGCTGCGTCGATCAACGCTGCCCCGCCTTCTTCCAGCGAATCGTGCCCTTGCAACACTTGGGCAATGCTCTCGTCGTCCAGCATGTCGGACAAGCCGTCGGAGCACAACAGGTAGATGTCACCCGGCATGATGTCGTGCAGGTGCGTTTCGAGCAGCACCGTGTCTTCGACACCCACCGCGCGCGTCACCAGGTTCTTGTTGGTCGAGAACGCGGCTTGCTCGGGCGTGATGAGGCCGGAGTCGATCTGCTCCTGCAGCAGCGAGTGATCGTGGGTGATCTGCACCAGGCGGCCACCGCGGAACCGGTAGCCACGCGAGTCGCCCACATGGCCCATCAGCAGCCGGCCGTCGCGGAACGCACCCACCACCAGGGTCGTGCCCATGCCGGCGTACTGGGGGTTGGAATTGGCGGCGTTGAAGATGGCGCGGTTGGCGTTGTCGACGCAGATGTCCATCGCGCGGCGCACATCGGTGTCTGAAGCGTTGCCCGAAGCCTCTTGCAACCAGCGCCCGAGTTCGGTCTTGATGAACGAGGTCGCCATGCCGCTGGCAACTTCACCGGCGTTGTAGCCGCCCATGCCATCGGCCAGCACCACCAGCCCGGCAGCTTCTTGAACAGCGATGGAGTCTTCGTTGTTGTTGCGAGCGCGGCCGGTGTCCGTGGCACTGAAGAACTCTAGCGACATGGCGGTGGCGAGCGCGGGGAGATTCATCGAGCTTTCAAACCCATCAGAAGTCGGAATTGTGCCCTGTATCGGCCCGTTGCAATTTCACGGTTGCGGCGAATCCGCTGGAATCGGGGGGGACGGAGGAGGCGTCGACGGGTCGCAGTTCTGCCTCGGAGGCTTGCAGCCGGGCAGCCACCGCACGCAGATCGGCCGCGAGCAACTGGCCGCTCGCGTAGCGCGCCTCGGGCCGTTTCTCGAGCGTCAGCGCCACGACACGCGCCAGGTTTTCAGGCAGGTCCGGGCGCACGCTGCGGATGTCGGGCGCAGCTTCGTTGGCGATCTGGTGCATCAGTGTGGCCATCGAATCCGAGCGATGCGGCAGGCGGCCGGCGAGCAGCTGGAACAGCATCACGCCCAGCGAATAAAGGTCGCTGCGACCATCGACACGGCGGCCGGCCATCTGCTCGGGCGACATGTACGACGGCGTGCCCAGCACCATGCCCGTCCGCGTGCGGCTGGAATCGGAGACCCGGGCAATGCCGAAGTCGGTGACCTTCACAACATCGCTCGGCAGGTCGACCATCACGTTGGCCGGCTTGATGTCACGGTGCACCACACCCTGGCTGTGCGCGTAGCCGAGGGCGTCGGCCACCCGCGCCACCACGCCGAGCACAGTCAGCACCGGCAACAGCTTCGGCGCCTGGGTGTAGGCCTGGAGATCGTCGCCCTTGAGGTACTCCATGGCGATGAAGGCCAGCTCCTGGTCTTCGCCGGCGTCAAAGATCGTGACGATGTCGGGGTGCTGCAAGCGCCCCGCCGTTTCGGCCTCGCGAAAGAAACGCTGGCGCGCTTCGACCAGTTCGTCGCCGGCGAACTCGCGGCTCAAAGCCATGGTCTTGATCGCCACTTGCCGCCCGATTTTCGAGTCGAGACCCAGGTAGACCGCACCCATCGCGCCACGGCCCAACTCGCGTTCGACGCGATAGCGGCCCAGGGTAGGTCGATCGGGCTGGCCCGGTGCGGCAATGCGCGGCGACTGAGTCGACACAGGCGCAACCGCCGCGGGTGAAGCAGGCCGCGGCAACTCCGGCCGCCGACCCAATGACCAACCTATGTGCCCGAAACCCAGCGCCAGGATCACCGGGAAAATCCAGCCCATCGGGACCGACAGCTGCCACCACAGCAAAAGGCCGACGGCGACCACGCTGCTGGCAAGGATCACCGACGCGGCGACTGCCGCCTCGCGGCGCAATCGGGGCAGCAGCCACACCAATTCGCCGAGCACCAGCAACAGGGCCGTGGCGCTCAGGCCCCAGCCGGTCCCCGAAGTTCGGAAGAGGTGCTCCGCGTTGCCCAAAACCTGTGCCTCACCTTGCCGTTTGGAGCCGGCACGGTATCACAGGCAAGGCCGGAATCAGTGGGTTGGCGCGGGGCGCGAGCGCCTTTGCAACCAGGTGCCCACGGCCACCACGAGCACCGCGCAGGTCGCGCCGAGGATGAAATCGGCCTCGGGGATGTTGGCGTGGAACCAGGCGCTGGTGAAAGGGTCGGTTACGAACATCTCGCCGGCCAGGAAGCCGAGCAGGGCCGCTCCCAGGGTGATGATGATCGGGAAGCGATCCATGATCTTCATCAGCAAGGTGCTGCCGGCGATGATGAGGGGGATCGACAGGCCGAGGCCGACGATGAGCAGCGGCAACCGGGCGTTCTCGGGAGCGCGGTCGGCGGCACCGGCCACGGCCAGCACGTTGTCCACGCTCATCACGAGGTCGGCGACCAGGATCGTGCGAATGGCGGCGAACATTGTGCCGTGGGCCTTGACCTCGCCATCGTCCTCCGAGTCCACCAGCAGCTGGACGCCGATCCACAGCAGCAGCAGGCCGCCGATGATCTTCAGGTAGGGAAGCTGCAGCAGTTGCACGGCCACGACCGTCAGGACGATCCGCATCACGATGGCGGCGGCACTGCCCCAGAAAATGGCCTTCTTTTGCTGCTCGGCCGGCAATGAGCGGGCGGCCATCGCGATCACCACCGCGTTGTCGCCAGACAGCAGGATGTTGGCAACGATGATGGCGCCGAATGCGCCCCACAAGGCACCTGAACTGAAGTCCATGCTGGTTCTCTTCTTCTGGTTGACGAGGATCGCGGATTGTCGGGCCGTTGGGGCATGGGCCCCTTCTGTAGTTTCCACAACCCGCGGGCAGAAAAAAGCCGCCCGGAGGCGGCCTTTCACATGCAGGCTAACCGCAGGTCAGAGCAGGCCCTTGAGCAGCTTGGCCATCTCCGACGGGTTGCGTGTGACGGTGAAGCCGCACTCTTCCATCACGGCCAGCTTGGCATCGGCCGTGTCGGCGCCCCCGGAGATCAGCGCGCCGGCATGGCCCATGCGCTTGCCTGCAGGCGCCGTCACGCCGGCGATGAAGCCAACGATGGGCTTCTTCATGTTGGCCTTGCACCAGCGGGCCGCGTCGGCCTCGTCCGGGCCGCCAATCTCGCCGATCATGATCACGGCATCGGTTTCCGGGTCGTCGTTGAAGAGCTGCATCACATCGATGTGCTTCAAGCCGTTGATCGGGTCGCCACCGATGCCAACGGCGCTCGATTGGCCCAGACCGATCTCGGTCAATTGGGCGACCGCTTCGTAGGTCAGCGTGCCAGAGCGGCTGACCACGCCGATGCGGCCCTTGCGGTGAATGTGGCCCGGCATGATGCCGATCTTGATTTCGTCCGGCGTGATGAGCCCCGGGCAGTTGGGGCCGAGCAGCAGCGTCTTCTTGCCACCCTTGGCTTCCTTCTGCTTCATCTTGTTGCGCACTTCCAGCATGTCGCGCACGGGAATGCCTTCGGTGATGCAGATGGCCAGATCGAGGTCGGCCTCAACGGCTTCCCATATGGCGGCCGCGGCGCCCGCAGGCGGCACGTAGATCACGCTGACGGTGGCGCCGGTGTTTTTGGAGGCTTCTTTCACGCTGGCGAAGATCGGGATGCCTTCGAAGTCTTCGCCGGCTTTCTTGGGGTTCACGCCGGCGACGAAGCAGTTCTTGCCGTTCGCGTAGTCGCGGCACATGCGGGTGTGGAACTGGCCCGTCTTGCCGGTGATGCCCTGCGTGATGACCTTGGTGTCTTTGTTGATGAGGATGCTCATGTTCGTGTCCTAGGCAGGTTTACTTCAGGGCGGCCATCACTTTTTGCGCGGCCTCGGCCATCGAGTCGGCGCTGATGATGGGCAGGCCGGATTCCTTCAGCATCTTCTTGCCGAGGTCTTCGTTCGTGCCTTTCATGCGCACGACCAGCGGCACGGACAGGTTCACTGCCTTGCACGCGGCGATCACGCCTTCGGCGATGGTGTCGCAGCGCATGATGCCGCCGAAGATGTTGACGAGGATCGCCTTCACCTTGGGGTTCTTCAGCATGATCTTGAAGGCCTCGGTGACCTTCTCGGCGGTAGCGCCACCGCCCACGTCGAGGAAGTTCGCCGGCTCGCCGCCGAAGAGCTTGATGGTGTCCATGGTCGCCATGGCCAGGCCGGCACCGTTCACCAGGCAACCGATGTTGCCGTCGAGCTGGATGTAGGCGAGGTCGAACTTGCTGGCTTCGATCTCGGCCGGGTCTTCTTCATCGAGGTCGCGGTAGGCGACGATCTCGGGGTGGCGGAACAGCGCGTTGCTGTCGAAGTTGAACTTCGCATCCAGCGCCTTGATGTTGCCGTTGCCTTCGAGGATCAGCGGGTTGATCTCGGCCAGCGACGAGTCGGTGTCCATGTAGACCTGGTACAGCTTCTTGAACACCTCGATAGCTTGCGCCTGCGAGGCGGCCGGCACGCCGATGCCATTGGCCAGTTCCAGGCCTTGCGCATCCGTCAGACCCACCAGCGGGTCGGCGAACACCTTGATGATTTTCTCGGGCGTGCTGTGCGCCACTTCTTCGATGTCCATGCCGCCTTCGCTGCTGGCCATGATCGCGACCTTCTGCGTAGCGCGGTCGGTCACCGCCGCAACGTAATACTCTTTCTTGATGTCGGCGCCTTCTTCAATCAGCAGGCGGCGCACCTTCTGGCCTTCGGGGCCGGTCTGGTGGGTCTTGAGCTGCATGCCGAGGATCTCGCCCGACAGCTTCTTCACCTCATCCAGCGAGCGGGCCAGCTTCACGCCGCCGCCCTTGCCGCGGCCGCCAGCGTGGATCTGCGCCTTCACCACCCACACCGGGCCACCGAGTTTTTGTGCGGCTTCGGTGGCTTCCTGCACGCTGAACGCGGGGTAGCCACGGGGAACCGGCACGCCGGCTTGGCGCAGGATTTCCTTGCCTTGGTATTCATGAATTTTCATCGCGGACTCTCTTCACTCAGTTTCTGGAAACGGTTGACGGCGGGTGGATCTCTTGCGGTGCCGGTTTGTACCAGCGCGGATAGTAGGTGCGAACGGCGTTGCCGTCGGTGCGCAGGGCATGGCAGCGGTCGAGCTGGAAGGGCTGCCTGGCGTCGAGCCCGTCGCCCCGGGTATTGATGACCTCGCCGGCAAACGCCTGGATCACGGCCGTCGGCAGCACCTGGGTCAGCTCGGTGAGATGGGTGCAACCCGCCACGCCACCCAGGCGCTCTTGCACTGCATGGCGAAACCCCTTAAGCAGGTTCAGCCCAACCAGGCCGGCGTAGGCATTGCCATGGTTGCCGCACTCGCCGGGGTACGGCATGGCGCGCGTCTGCGAGCCTGCTTCGAGGACATTGAAGGCTTCGTCGATGACGAGGCGCAGCAGCATGTCGTGAATTGGATCGCCGGCCTTGCGCACGCCGTTGGCCAAGTCGGCATCATGTGTCTTGACGTCGGTGATGACCGCATCGACCTCCCACAGCCCGTTGCCACGCGCAAAGATTTGCACATCGATGCGGCGGCTGTGCTTGAGCTGGCGCTCGGGCGCGGCAGAGGGCAGGGCCATCGGGGCTGAGGGTTGATGTAGGGATTGACGCAGCCTGGAGGCAGGGCGCCCTCACGGCAAACCCCCGAAATGTAGCATTCTGCAACGCAGCAATTTGGGATGGATGTGCGCTTGCCGGCTCGAACTCAGTCGTCGCTCGCACCTTGTACGACGCGGCGAATCACCTCGCTGGAAAAGCCGCGCCCAGCCAGAAAACGAACCTGGCGGGCACGTTCGGCGGTGTCGGCAGCCACCTGGCCGAACTTGCGCGACCAGACGTCGCGGGCGCGGGCCGCCTCGCTGTCTTTCAGCTGCTGCGCGGCATCTGCCGTGAGTGCCACCCCGTGCTGGGCCAGCTCTCGTCGAATGCGCAGATTGCCGAAGCGCGACGCCCGTGCGTGAACGCGGCTTTCGACGAACCGTTCCTCGCTCAGGTAGCGGTTGGCCTGCAGCCAGTCGAGCACCGCCTCCACTTCTTCGATGGGCTCGGGTGCCGACTCGGGCTCCCCTTCCGCCTGCGCCGCGCGGGCATGAACCAGCAGCTTGCGCCGCAGTTCGCTGCGGCTGTGCTCGCGCTGGGAAAGGATCTGCAGCCCGCGCCCCTTCAGCGATAGCTGCGGCTTCATGTGTGGGCTTACTCCTGCGGCACCGGCTCCTTGGCGACCTTGCCCTTCTTGGCCGGAGCGGCTTCCACGGCTTCACCCGCGGGCAGCAGCGGGATGCCCATGGCGTCGCGCACCCTGTTCTCGATCTCCACCGACAGATCGGGGTTCTCTTTCAGGAACTCGCGGGCGTTGTCCTTGCCCTGGCCGATCTTCTCGCCCTTGTAGGCGAACCAGGAACCCGACTTCTCCAGCACCTTGGCTTCAACGCCCATGTCGATGATCTCGCCTTCGCGGCTGATGCCCTGGCCGTAGAGGATGTCGAACTCGGCCGTCTTGAACGGGGGCGAGACCTTGTTCTTGACCACCTTCACCTTGGTCTCGTTGCCGATGACTTCTTCGCCCTTCTTGATGGAGCCGATGCGGCGGATGTCGAGCCGTACCGAGGCGTAGAACTTGAGCGCATTGCCGCCGGTGGTGGTTTCGGGTGAGCCGAACATCACGCCGATCTTCATGCGGATCTGGTTGATGAAGATGACCATGGTGTTGGTCTTCTTGATGGTGCCGGTGAGCTTGCGCAGCGCCTGGCTCATCAGCCGCGCCTGCAGGCCGGGCAATGAATCACCCATTTCGCCTTCGATTTCGGCCTTGGGCGTGAGTGCAGCCACCGAGTCGATGACCACCAGGTCGACCGAACCCGAGCGCACCAGCGCATCGACGATCTCGAGCGCCTGCTCGCCGGTGTCGGGCTGGCTGATCAGCAGCTCTTGCAGGTTGACGCCCAGCTTCTGCGCATAGGCGGTGTCGAGCGCGTGCTCGGCGTCGATGAAGGCGCAGGTGCCGGCGAGCTTCTGCATTTCGGCGATGACCTGCAGCGTGAGCGTGGTCTTGCCCGACGATTCCGGACCGTAGATTTCGATCACCCGGCCCCGCGGCAGGCCGCCGACGCCGAGCGCGATGTCCAGGCCCAGCGAGCCGGTGGAGACGACCTCGATGTCCTCGATCACCTCGCCCTCGCCGAGCTTCATGATCGAGCCTTTGCCGAACTGCTTTTCGATCTGGGCCAGTGCGGCTTGCAAGGCCTTGGCCTTTTCGGTGTTCAGTGCCTTGACGGGTGCGTCCATGAATTTCCCCTTGTGAATCAATAAGTTGAAGATCGGTTGGCAGCTGTTTCTAACAACAGGCTGGATGAATGAACAGCATTCTGCAAGCTCGATAGGTTGAAGTAAACCTGTTTTTTGGTCAGTTTGCCTTACTATTTGGCGATGACTAATCCACCTGCCCCGGACACCTGGCGCGAGACCCACCTCGGGCGCTTGCTCGGCCAGTCCATGCGCCGCTTTGACGAGCGCGTGCTGGCGCTGATGGCGCGCAACGTCGAGGTGCCGCTCGCGCTGTCGAACCTGGCGGCGCGCGAGCAGGTGAGCGCCGCCCACATCCACATCACGCGCCACCTCGCGCTGGAGGGCTCGCGCCTCACCGACCTGGCCACCCGCGCCGGCATGAGCAAGCAGGCGATGGGTGACCTGGTCGACCAATGCGAGGCCTGGGGCCTGGTGATGCGTGCACCGGACGAGCGCGATCGCCGGGCGCGCGTGGTGCGCTTCACGCCGGTCGGCCTGTCGTGGCTGGCAGCCTTCGAGCAGGCCGTTGCGCAGGCCGAGCAGGAGTTCCGCGCCGAGGTCGGCACCGACGTCGCAACCGTGGTGGCGCTGGGGCTCGAGGCCTACGCCAGCGCCTGGTCGGCAACGTGACACACCGGCCGCACCGTCGCTTCAATAGAATCCACCCCATCCCGCAGCACGCTACTCGGCGCGGAACAACCAGGAGACAGCCATGCGGATACTGATTGCCGAAGACGATCAGGTCCTGGCCGACGGACTGTTGCGCACGCTGCGCAACTCGGGCTATGCCGTGGACTCGGTCGCCAACGGCACGGAGGCCGATGCGGCGCTGGGCATGCACGAGTTCGATCTCCTCATCCTCGACCTGGGCCTGCCCAAGCTGCACGGACTCGAAGTGCTGCGCAAGCTGCGCGCACGCGGCTCGACCGTGCCCGTGCTCATCCTCACCGCGGCCGACAGCGTGGAGCAGCGCGTCAAGGGCCTGGACCTGGGCGCCGACGACTACATGGCCAAGCCCTTCTCACTGCAGGAGCTCGAAGCCCGCGTGCGCGCGCTGACGCGGCGCGGCCTTGGCACGGCGTCGAGCGTCATCAAGCACGGCCCGCTGACCTTCGACGCCACCGGCCGCGTGGCCTACATCAACGACCAGATGATCGAGCTGTCGGCACGCGAGCTGAGCCTGCTCGAAGCCCTGCTGCAACGCGCCGGCCGCCTCGTCAGCAAAGACCACCTCGTCGAGCGCCTGTGCGAATGGGGCGAAGAGGTCAGCAACAACGCGATCGAGGTCTACATCCATCGCTTGCGCAAGAAGATCGAGCAAGGCCCGGTGCGCATCGCCACGGTTCGCGGCCTGGGCTATTGCCTAGAGAAAATCCCAGGCTAGTGGCTTTTCCACGCGAACAGCGTTCCCTCTTCGGCGAGATCCTTGATTGGATGCTCGCGCCGCTGCTGCTGCTCTGGCCGATGAGCGTGGTGCTCACCTGGCTGGTGGCCCAGGGCATTGCCAACAAACCCTTCGATCGCCAGCTCGGCGAGATGGCGCGCCTGCTGTCGCAGCAGGTCACCGTGCAGGCGCAGACCGACGGCACGCCGCGCGCCACCTTCGTGCTGACGCGCGGCATGGCCGAGCTGCTGCGCACCGATGAGTCCGACACGCTGTATTACCAGGTGCTCGGGCTGCGCGGCGAGTTTCTGAGCGGCGAGCGGAGCCTGCCCGTGCCCGCCGCCGACGACGCAAGCAGCCAAGGCCAGCTGCGTTTTCGCGACGACGAGATCGGGAGTGAGCCCGTGCGTGTGGCCTACCTGTGGGTCAACGCGTCCGGCACGCCGGCGAGCAGCCCAACGGCGCTGGTGCAGGTGGCCGAAACCCTGGGCAAGCGCTCGCGCCTGGCCACCGAGATCATCAAGGGCGTGATGCTGCCGCAGTTCGTCATCTTGCCGCTGGCGGTGCTGCTGGTGTGGCTGGCGCTGGTGCGCGGCATCAAGCCGCTGAACGAGTTGCAGCAGCGCATTCGCCGCCGTGAGAGCCACGACCTGAGCCCGATCGACGAACGCGAGGTGCCCGAAGAAGTCTCGCCGCTGGTGCGCGCCATCAACGACTTGCTGATGCGGCTCGATCGCAGCATCGGCAGCCAGAAGCACTTTCTGGCCGACGCCGCCCACCAGCTCAAGACGCCGCTGGCCGGCCTGCGCATGCAGGCAGAGCTGGCGCAGCGCGAGATCGACGCCGGCCAACGCGACCCGCAGGCGCTGAAGAAGTCGTTGCAGCAGATCGCCCGCGCCAGCCAGCGCGCCGCACGCATGGTGAACCAGCTGCTGTCGATGGCACGCGCCGACGACGCCTCGCAAGTGCAAAGCCACCAGGACGTGAACCTCGCCCGCATCGCCACCGAAGCCGTGCGCGACTTCGTGCCGCGCGCGCTGGAAAAGCGCATCGACCTCGGCTACGAAGGCCCGAACACCGGCACGCGCCACCCGCTGGGCCTGATGGTGCATGGCCAGCCGGTGCTGCTGCGCGAGCTGGTGCGCAACCTGGTCGACAACGCGCTGCAGTACACGCCCGAAGGCGGCACGGTCACCGTGCGTGTGGTCGACGACCCGTTCGGCCAGGTGGTGGTGCTGCAGGTGGAAGACTCCGGCCCCGGCATTCCGGCGGCCGAGCGGGACAAGGTCTTCCTGCCGTTCTACCGGGCACTGGGTACCAACGTCGACGGCTCCGGCCTGGGCCTGGCCATCGTGCGAGAAATCGCCCAGCAGCACCACGCCGAGATCGCCCTGGAAGACGCCAACCTGCGCCTGCGCCCCGGCCAGCTCGTCGAGCACGGCGGCGTGGCCTTCGGGCCGGGGGTTCGCTTCACGGTGCGCTTTCCGGCGGCTTCGGCGCAGGCCCCGGTGCCTGCTGCGCTCAATCCCCCAAGCTGACGCAGCTTCTGCGCATTGGGCATAGACTGATTCGGGTAAACCCCAGGAGAAAAACAAGCGCATGGCCCAGCACCAGGAAACCCCCTTCGACCCGGCAGAGACACGCTCGCTGGACCTGGCGCTGCAAGGCGGCGGCTCGCACGGCGCCTTCACCTGGGGTGTGCTGGACCGCCTGCTCGAAGACGATTCCCTCGTCTTCAACGGCATCTCGGGCACCAGCGCCGGCGCACTGAACGCCGCCGTGATGGCGACCGGCTTCCACAAAGGCCAACGCGAAGGCGCCCGCGAGGCACTCACCGAGTTCTGGCGCGACGTGAGCCGCTCGGGCTCGATCTTCTCGCCCTTCTCGGCCAGCCAGACGCACGCCATCAACGAGAGCCTGCAGCTCGACAAGATGCCGGGCTACCAGTGGGTCAGCTCCTTCTTCCGCTCGTTCAGCCCCTACGAGTTCAACCCCCTGAACCTGAACCCGCTGCGCGACGTGCTGCGCCGCCACGTCGACGAGAAGGCGTTGCACAAGGGCGACCTCACGCTCTTCGTCACCGCCACCAGCGTCACCACCGGCCAGGCGCGGGTGTTCACCGGCAAAGAACTCTCGATCGACGCACTGCTCGCCTCGGCCTGCCTGCCCTTCATCTTCCAGGCCGTCACCATCGACGACGAGCCCTACTGGGATGGCGGCTACACCGGCAACCCGGCCATCTACCCGCTGATCTACAACACCGAGGCGCTCGACATCCTGCTGGTGCGCATCAACCCGCTGGTCCGCGAAGGCACGCCGACGCGCAGCGAAGAAATCATCGATCGCCTGAGCGAGATCACCTTCAATGCGAGCCTGATGGCCGAGATGCGCGCCGTCGCCTTCGTCTCGCGGCTGGTGCGCGAGGGCAAGCTCGACCCCGGCAAGTACAAGGACCTGCGCTTGCACATGGTGGCCGACGACGCCGAGATGGCACCACTCGGCGCCAACACCAAGTTCAACACCGACCGCGCCTTCCTCGAAAGCCTGTTCGAGATGGGGCGCACGGCCGCCGACAAGTGGCTGGCCAAGCACAAGGACGACATCGGCGTGCGCGCGACCATCGACGTGGAACGCGAATTCCTGAAGCGCCCCGCGCGGCGCAAGGCCTGAGCACCACGTCGCCGGGCTGAGGTGGCTCAGCGCTTGCGCATCAACTCGAACACGCTCGCGTCGTCCAGCGTTGCGAGCCCGCTCTCGCAGGCCCGCGCAAACAGCGCCGCGGCCTGCTCGCCCAGCGGTGCGGCAAAGCCCACCTGCTTCGCCACCTCGACCCCAAGCCGGCTGTCCTTCTTCAGCAAGCTCGTGTGGGCGCGCGGCAGGTAGTCGCCCACCATGGCGCGGCGCATGCGGTCGCTGCCGATCCAGCTCTGTCCGCTCGACTGCTCGATCACCGCGAGCGTGCGCGGCACGCTGAGCCCCAGGCGCTCGGCCAGCGCCAGTGCCTCGGCAGCCCCTGCGAGGTTGATGGCGGCCAGCAGGTTGTTGACGAGCTTGGTGCGCGCACCGTCGCCCGGCCGTTCGCTGATGTGGAAGATCTTGGACGACAGCGCCTCGATCAAGGCGCGATGGCGGTCGAGCACGGCGTTCTGGCAGGCCAGCATCAGGCTCATGCTGCCGTCGCGTGCGCGCTCCGGGCCGCCCGACATGGGCGCGTCGATCCACTCGATGCCGCGTTGCGCCAGGCCGGCCACCAGGCGCTCGGTGTCGGCCGGTGCGATCGTCGAGCACAGCATCACCGCGGAACCCGGCGCCATCGACGCCACGGCACCGTGCGGCCCGAACAGCACCGAATGGGTCTGCGCCGCGTCGACCACTGCGACGATGACCACGTCGCTCGACGACGCCAGCCCCGTGGCCGTGGTGCAGGCCATGGCGCCCAGGCTCACCGCCTGAGCCTCGCGCTGCGCGTCGATGTCGTGCACCGCGAGCAGGTAGCCCTGCGCCAGCAGCCGCGCCGCCATCGCCCCGCCCATGTTGCCGACGCCGATGATGCCGACCCGCGGAACAGGCCAGACGGCCGGGATCACTGGCACTTGAGGTGTGTCCATGAGTCGCAGCTTAGCGCTGCATGTACCGGCGGCTCTTGGAAATCGACATCAGGATGCCCAGCCCCAGCCCGAGCGTGACCATCGCCGTGCCGCCGTAGCTGATGAACGGCAGCGGCACACCCACCACCGGCAGGATGCCGCTGACCATGCCCATGTTGACGAAGGCATAGGTGAAGAAGCTGAGCGTGATGGAGCCGGCCAGCAGGCGCGAGAACAGCGTGGGCGCGTCGGCCGCGATCATCAGGCCGCGGAAGATCAGGAAGATGAAGCCGATCATCAGCAGCGCGCAACCCATCAGGCCGAACTCTTCGGAGAACGCCGCGAAGATGAAGTCGGTGGTGCGCTCGGGAATGAACTCGAGGTGGGTCTGCGTGCCCTTCATGAAGCCCTTGCCCGAGACGCCGCCGGAGCCGATGGCGATCATGCCCTGGATGATGTGGAAGCCCTTGCCCAGCGGGTCGGTGGTCGGGTCGAGCAGGGTGCAGACACGGTTCTTCTGGTAGTCGCGCAACATCGGCCACACCACCTCGGGTTGGCAGATGCGGTCTTCGGTCAGCACGACCGCGGTGATGGCCGCGGCGCCGACCACCAGCACCGGCAGGATCAGCTTCCACGAGAGGCCGGCAAAGAAGATCACGTACAGGCCCGCCGACAACACCAGGATGGCCGTGCCCAGGTCGGGCTGCTTGACGATCAAGCCCACCGGCACACCCAGCAGCAGCAAGGCCCCCAGGAAATCGAGCACCCGCAGCTGCCCTTCACGGCGCTGGAACCACCACGCCAGCATCAGCGGCATCGCGATCTTGAGCACCTCGCTCGGCTGGATCACCACGCCCACGTTGAGCCAGCGCGTGGCGCCCTTCTTGGTGACGCCGAACAAGGCCACCGCGACCAGCAAGACCACGCCCGCCGCGTACAAAGGCACGGCCAGGCGCATCAGCTTCTGCGGCGGAATCTGCGCCACGACGAACATGATGCCCACGGCCAGGATCATGTTGCGGCCATGGTCCACGAAGCGCGTGCCGCTGTCGAAGCCGGCCGAGTACATCGTGACCAATCCCATTGCCCCCAGCATCAGCACCACGAGTGCGAGCGGAATGTCGAAGCCGGTGAAGACCGGTTTCAGGCGCTGCCAAACCGATGGCTTTTCAAAAACAATGCTCATGGCACGCGCGCAACCAGGTTGGGCGACGAGGCAGGGGCTGACGCAGCAGCCGCAGCGACACCGTTGACCGACACACCCGGCAGCGGCACCGAGGCCGCCGGGCGCGGCGTGCCGATGGGCGCGGTCGACTGGCCGGTGCGGGTCGCGGCGATGTCTTCTTCGCTCGGGTACATGCCCTGCAGCACGTAGTCGAACACGCGGCGTGCGATGGGTGCAGCGGCACCGGCGCCGAAGCCGGCGTTCTCGACCACCAGCGCCAGCGCGATGCGCGGCTCGTCGAGCGGCGCGAACGCGGTGTACAGCGCGTGGTCGCGGTGCCGCTCATCGATCTTGGCTGCGTCGTACTTCTCGTTCTGCTTGATCTGGATCACCTGGGCCGTGCCCGTCTTGCCGCCGGACTTGTAGGGCGCGCTGAGGAACGAGCGCGCCGACGTGCCTTCTTGCGTCACGCCGTACAAGGCCTGGTGGATGGTCTCGACGTGCTCGGGCTTCCACGGCAGGGTCTCGAGCGCATCCCCCGAGAGCTTGCGCTGTGCGCGGGTCTCGACGTTCTCGATCGCGCGCACCAGGTGCGGCTTGAAGCGCTTGCCGCCGGCGGCAATGGTCGCCTCGGCCTGCGCCAGCTGCAGCATCGTGAACGCGTTGTAGCCTTGGCCGATGCCCAGCGAGATGGTCTCGCCGGCATACCACTTCTGGGCCTCGGGGCGCTTGTAGGACTTGCGCTTCCACTCGGTGGACGGCAGCGTGCCGCGCAACTCGCCCTGCATGTCGATGCCGGTCAGCTGCCCGAGGCCGAGCGGCGCCATGAAGTCGTGGATGGCGTCCACGCCCAGGTCGTTCGCGAGGATGTAGTAGTAGGTGTCGCACGACTGCACGATCGAGCGGTACATATCGACGTAGCCATGCCCGCCTTCCTTGTCGTCGCGGAAGCGGTGGTTGCCGAACTGGAAGTAGCCCGGGTCGCTGATCGCCTGCTGCGGCGTGCGCTTGCCGAGCGTCAGCGCAGCCATCGCCATGAAGGGCTTGTAGGTGGAGCCCGGCGGGTAGCTGCCGCGCAGCGCGCGATTGAGCAGCGGCTTGTCTTCGGACTCGTTGAGCGCCTTCCAGTTCTCCGAATCGATGCCGTCGACGAAGAGGTTGGGGTCGAAGTTGGGCTTGCTGACGAAGGCCAGCACCTCGCCGCTGCGCGGGTCGATGGCCACCAGCGCACCGCGGCGGTCGCCGAACAGCTCTTCCACCAGGGCCTGCAAACGGATGTCGATCGACAGGATCAGCGTGTTGCCCGGCGTCGCCGGGTTGCTCTTGAGGCGGCGTACCGCGCGGCCGCCGGCGCTGGTCTCCACTTCTTCGAAGCCGGTGGCGCCATGCAGGTTCGACTCGTAGCTCTGCTCGATGCCCAGCTTGCCGATGTACTCGGTGCCGCGGTAGTTGGCTTCGTCTTCGGAGTCGTCGATCTTCTCTTTCTCGGCCTCGTTGATGCGGCCGATGTAGCCGATCAGGTGGCTACCCACATCACCGAGCGGATAGTTTCGGAACAGCCGCGCCTTGATGTCGACACCCGGGAAGCGGAAGCGCTGCGCGGTGAAGCGAGCCACCTCTTCATCGGTGAGCTTGGTGCGTATGGGCAGCGACTCGAAGCTCTTGCTCTCTTCCATCAGCCGTTTGAAGCGCTTGCGGTCGCGCGCGGTCACGTCGATGATCGATTCGAGCGCGGTGATCGTGGCGTCGAGGTCTTCCACCTTCGACGGCATGATCTCCAGCGTGTAGGCCGAGTAGTTGTTGGCCAGCACCACACCGTTGCGGTCGACGATCAGCCCGCGGTTGGGCACGATGGGCACCACCGAAATGCGGTTGTTCTCGGCCTGCGTCGACAGCTCGTCGTGGCGCGACACCTGCAGCACCAGCAGGCGCGCCGTCAGCAGGCTGAAGGCGATCAGCACGAAGGCCGCAGCCGCCAGCAACCGGGTGCGAAACTTACCCAGCTCCTGTTCGACATTGCGCAGCTCCGTCATAACGGCCTGTTTTTATCGGCGTCAGGCGGACGCCGTTGAGGCGCGAGCAGCAGCAGCGACACCACCGGCCACAGCAGGCTCTCGATCACCGGCGCGAGCATCAGCTGCCAACCCGGCAGCATGCCACCGACCAGCATGCGCACGATCATCGACACCGCATGCGCCGCCACAAACAGCGGCAGGATCTGCAGCGCCTGCGACAACACGCCGAACCACAGCAAGCGGCGGTGGATGGTGATCGCGAAGAAGCTCAGCAGCGTGTAGGCGAGCGCGTGCTGGCCGAGCACCGCGCTGTCGTGCACGTCCATCATCAAGCCGAACACGAAGGCCGCGCCCAAGCCCACGCGGCGTGGCTGGTGCACGTTCCAGAACACCAGCACCAGCGCCAGCAGGTCGGGCAGGTAGGCGGTGCGGCCCAGCGGCACGAGGTTGAAGGCGAAAGCCAGCAACAGCGTGATCCACATGAACAGCGGGTTCACCGGCAGCAGCAGCTGGTCGGAGCCGCGCGGCATCATGGGGCGAACCCTCCGTGGCGATGCGTCGTCATTTGCGCCCCGACTTCTTCACGGGCTTGGTGGAGTCGGGGGCCGGGTCGGGTCGCGCCGGCATCTGGATGCCCACCGGCTCGAGCACCAGCACATGGCGCACGCTGTCGGGCTCGGCCAGCGGTGCGAGCGCAATGCGAGCAAAGCCGGTGTCGACGCGGCGGTCCACGCTGATCACCTTGGCCACCGGCACGCCGGCGGGGTAGATGCCGTCGACTCCCGAGGTCGAGAGCACATCGCCCACCTGCACGTCGGCATTGCCGGCCATGAAGCGCAGTTCGAGCCCGGCGCCGAGGGAGTTGCCGAAGGCCGCGCTGCGGGCCTGCGTGCGGCTGTTGAGCACGGGGATGGCGGCTTCCTTGTCGGTGAGCAGCGTCACCTCGGCGCTGTAGGGGAAAACGCGCGTCACCTGCCCCAGCACGCCAACCTCGTTGATCACCGGCGACGACACGACCAAACCATCACGGTTGCCGCGGTCGATGATGACCTTGCGCGAATAGGGGTCGGGCGCGTCGTACAGCACCTCGGCCGTCTGCGAGCGCACCTTGAGGGCGCTGCGCAAGTCGAGCAGGGCGCGCAGTCGCGAGTTCTCCTGCTGAAGCTGCTCGACACGGGCCGCGCGCTCGGCCTGCTGCGCCAGCTCGCGGCGGGCCTGGCCTTCGGAGGCGCGGGCATGCTGCAAGCCCATCAGGTAGTCGGACGCGGTGCCCCACACGTCGACCGGCGCACGCAGCACGCGCTCCACCGGGTTCAGCGCCGTGGCCACCACCGCGCGCAGCGGCTGCGTGACCTTGAAACGCGTGTCGGCCACCATCATGAACAGCGCCAGCGCAGCAAAGAACATCAGCCGCGTGAGCGCCGACGGGCCCTGTCGGAAGAAGGGCGGCGGACTTCGATCGAGGGTGCCTAACGGCATGAGCCCCCCAGTCGCTGCCGCTCCTGCCCCCAAGGGGCGCCACCCAGCGGCCCGGCAAAGCCGGCTCCGCGGGCGTGGCTTGATGGTTCGCTCGCTACGCTTGCTCTAACTGTCGTACCGGCGAAAACCGGTATCCACCGTTGGAACACAAACGCTCACTCCGAAGTGAAGATGGAGCCCAGGCGTTCCATGCGCTCCAAGGCCATGCCGCAACCTCGCACCACGCAGGTCAGAGGATCTTCGGCAACAAGAACCGGCAGCCCGGTTTCTTCGGCCAGCAGGCGGTCCAGGTCGCGCAGCAACGCGCCGCCGCCGGTGAGCATCATGCCGCGCTCGGCGATGTCAGCACCCAGCTCGGGCGGTGTCTGCTCAAGCGCGTTCTTCACGCTGGAGACGATCTGGTTCAGCGGGTCGGTCAGCGCTTCGAGGATTTCGTTGCTGCTGATGGTGAAGCTGCGCGGCACGCCTTCGCTCAGGTTGCGGCCCTTCACTTCCATCTCTTTGACCTCGGAGCCGGGGAAGGCCGAGCCGATGTTCTTCTTGATCGCTTCGGCCGTGGGCTCGCCGATCAGCATGCCGTAGTTGCGGCGGATGTAGTTGATGATGGCCTCGTCGAACTTGTCGCCACCGACGCGCACGCTGCCCTTGTAGACCATGCCGCCGAGCGAGATCACGCCGACCTCGGTGGTGCCGCCACCGATGTCGACCACCATCGAGCCGCTGGCCTCGCTGACCGGCAGGCCGGCACCGATCGCCGCAGCCATCGGCTCTTCGATCAGGTAGACCTCGCTTGCGCCGGCACCGAGCGCCGACTCGCGGATGGCTCGGCGCTCGACCTGAGTCGACCCGCAAGGCACGCAGATGATGATGCGCGGGCTCGGGCGGAACATCTTCGAGTCGTGGACCATCTTGATGAACTGCTTGAGCATCTGCTCGGTCACCGTGAAGTCCGCGATCACGCCGTCTTTCATCGGGCGGATGGCTTCGATGTTGCCCGGCACCTTGCCCAGCATGGCCTTGGCCTCGGCGCCCACCGCCTGGATGGTCTTCTTGCCGTTGGGGCCGCCTTCGTGGCGGATGGCGACGACCGAGGGTTCGTCGAGCACGATGCCCTTGCCACGCACATAGATCAGCGTGTTGGCGGTGCCCAGGTCGATGGCGAGGTCGGTGGAGAAGTAGCGGCGCAGGGATGCGAACATGTTTTGTTTGGCAGATCGGCGAGCGTGCGAGGCGCTGGTGAAGCGCGGGGCACGCGGGGCGATGTGATTCCGGTGTGAGTGGCTGGGCTTCTTGCTCGCGCGCTCGATCAAAGTCGAGCGCATGGGCTCAATGTGTTCCAAGCTGCTTGAAAATTACTGCAAACCCATGGCAAACCATGGGTTTTATGGGCATCAAGAGGCTTGTGGATAACCGGGGATAATACTGCATCACCCCTGGTTTCCGACCCCTCGGACACCCTTCCTAGAGTGCATTTCCAATGGCCCTGACACCCCAAGACGTCGGCCGCATTGCCCACCTCGCCCGCCTCGAATTGCAGGCCCCGGAACAGGCGGCCATGCTGCAACAGCTGAACGGCTTTTTCTCGATCGTCGAGCGCATGAGCGCGGTCGACACCAGCGGCGTCGAGCCCCTGTACACACCGCTGTCCGCGGTGCAAAACGTGCAATTGCGCCTGCGCGACGACGTGCCCACCGAGACCAACCAGCGCGAACTCAACCAGCGCAGCGCACCGTCGGTGGAAGACGGCCTGTTCCTCGTTCCCAAGGTCATCGAATGAAGGATCTGCAGCAACTGAGCGCGGCCGACATGGGCCGCGCACTCGATGACAAGGCCGTCTCCAGCGTCGAATTGACGAAACATCTGCTCGCACGCGTTGCCGCTCACGAACATCTCGGCGCATTCCTCTGCGTCGACGAAGCCGCTGCGCTGCAGCAAGCGCAGGCAGCCGACCAGCGCCGCGCAGCCGGTGAGCGTGGCGCCTTGCTCGGCGTGCCGCTGGCGCACAAGGACATCTTCGTCACCAAGGATCTGCCCACGACCGCGGGCTCGAAGATCCTGGCCGACTACCGCAGCCCCTTCGACGCCACGGTGGTGAACAAGCTCTCGCAGGCCGGCCTGGTGACGCTCGGCAAGCTGAATTGCGACGAGTTCGCCATGGGTTCAAGCAACGAGAACTCGGCCTTCAAGCCGGTGAAGAACCCCTGGGACGCGAGCCGCGTGCCGGGCGGCTCCTCGGGCGGCTCGGCCGCGGCCGTGGCAGCGCGCCTCGTGCCCGCCGCCACCGGCACCGACACCGGCGGCTCGATCCGCCAGCCTGCCAGCTTCACCGGCATCACCGGCATCAAGCCCACCTACGGTCGTTGCTCACGCTACGGGATGATCGCCTTCGCCTCCAGCCTCGACCAGGCCGGCCCGCTCGCTCGCTCGGCCGAAGACTGCGCGCTGCTGCTCAACACCATGAGCGGCTTCGACGAGCGCGACGCCACCAGCGCCACCGAGCCTGCGCCCGATTTCGCCGCCTCGCTGAACAAGCCGCGCGAAGGCGCAACCGCCGCGCAGCCGCTCAAGGGCCTGCGCATCGGCCTGCCTGGCGAGTTCTTCCCCGCAGCGCTCGCGGCGGACGTGAACGGCGCCGTGCGTGCCGCGCTCGCCGAATTCGAGAAGCTGGGCGCGACGCTGGTGGACGTGAGCCTGCCGCGCACCGAGCTGTCGATCCCGGTGTACTACATCATTGCGCCGGCCGAGGCTTCGTCGAACCTGTCGCGCTTCGATGGCGTGCGCTTCGGCCACCGCGCCAAGCAGTACACCGACCTGCTCGACATGTACAAGAAAACCCGTGCCGAAGGCTTCGGCCCCGAGGTGAAGCGCCGGATCATGATCGGCACCTACGTGCTCTCGCACGGCTACTACGACGCCTACTACCTGCAGGCGCAGAAGCTGCGCCGCATGATCGCCGACGACTTCCAGGCCTGCTTCACGCAGTGCGACGTGATTGCCGGCCCGGTGGCGCCCACGGTGGCGTGGAAGCTCGGCGACAAGAGCGACGACCCGGTGGCCAGCTACCTGGCCGACATCTTCACGCTGCCTGCGAGCCTGGCCGGCCTGCCCGGCATGAGCCTGCCGGCAGGTTTCGGCGAGGCCTCGATGCCGGTGGGCCTGCAGCTCATCGGCAACTATTTCCAGGAAGCGCAGTTGCTGCACGCAGCACACGCCTTCCAGCAAGCGACCGATTGGCACACACGCGTGCCGGCCGGCTACTGACATGCCCACAACGCCCAAACTGATCCGCGGCTACGAGGTCGTCATCGGCCTCGAAACGCACGCGCAGCTCTCCACCCGCAGCAAGATCTTCAGCGGCTCGTCGACGCAGTTCGGCGCGGCGCCGAACACGCAGGCCTCGCCGGTCGACCTGGCCTTGCCCGGCACGCTGCCGGTCATGAACAAGGGCGCGGTCGAACGCGCCATCCGCCTCGGCCTCGCGGTCGGTGCCAAGGTAGCGCCGCTGTCGATCTTCGCGCGCAAGAACTACTTCTATCCCGACCTGCCCAAGGGCTACCAGATCAGCCAGTACGAGACGCCGGTGGTGCAGGGCGGTTCGGTCGAGTTCTTCGTCGGCGACACGAAGCACAAGGTGAACCTGACCCGCGCTCACCTGGAAGAAGACGCCGGCAAGTCGCTGCATGAAGACTACGCAGGCCAGACCGGCATCGACCTGAATCGCGCCGGCACGCCGCTGCTAGAGATCGTCACCGAGCCCGACATGCGCTCCAGCATCGAGGCCGTCGAATACGCCAAGGCCCTGCACGCGCTCGTCGTGTGGCTCGACATCTGCGACGGCAACATGCAGGAAGGCAGCTTCCGCTGCGACGCCAACGTGTCGGTGCGCAAGCCCGGCGCAGACTTCGGCACGCGCCGCGAGATCAAGAACCTGAACAGCTTCAAGTTCATGCAGCAGGCGATCGACTACGAGATCCAGTGGCAGATCGACCTGATCGAAGACGGCGGCACGGTGCAGCAAGCCACCGTGCTGTTCAACCCCGACAGCGGCGAGACGCGGGCCATGCGCACGAAGGAAGACGCGGCCGATTACCGCTACTTCCCCGACCCCGACCTGCCGCCGCTGGTGATCGCGCCCGAGTGGATCGAGCGCGTGCGTGGTGAGATGCCTGAACTGCCACGTGTGATGGCCGAGCGTTTCCAGAAGGACTACGGCCTGCCCGCCTACGACGCAGCGATGGTGACGCAGAGCAAGGCCTTCGGCGCCTACTTCGAGGAGGCGGCCAAGGCTTGCGGCCAGCCCAAGCTGGTTGCGAACTGGATCATGGGCGAGATTTCGCGGCGCCTGAATGCAGAGGATCTCGGGCTCGAAGCCAGCCGAGTCGATGCAGCCACACTCGCGCAGCTCATCGCACGCATTGCCGACGGCACGATCTCGAACAACGGCGCCAAACAGGTGTTCGAGAGCCTGTGGGCTGAAGGCGGCTCGGTCGACGCACTGATCGAGTCCAAGGGCCTCAAGCAGATGAGCGACACCGGCGAACTCGACCGCATCCTCGATGAGGTGCTGGCTGCGAACGCGAAGTCGGTAGAGGAATACCGCGCCGGCAAGGAGAAGGCCTTCAACGCGCTGATTGGCCAAGCCATGAAGGCCACCAAGGGCAAGGCCAACCCGGCCGCGGTGAACGAACTGCTGAAGAAGAAGCTCGGCTGAAGCCGGGCTGCGGGGGCTATTTGCCCACGGCCTTGCGGGCCGCTGCAGAGGCAGGCGAAGAGGCCGATGGCAATACGCCCATCGAGCCCACCGGCGTGCCGCTCCACAGCTTCTTCAGCCGATTGAGCTCCACGTCGTACAGCGCGTTGATGCGGTAGATCTCGTCCTTCTGGTTCTGCACCAGTGAGCGCTGTGCCGCCGCGGCAGCGTCGTTGGCATCGAGCTGCTGCTTGAGCTTGGCGGGCATCTTCTTGCCCTTGTAGAACTCGGTTTCGTCGAGCAAGGGCTTGCGTGCGGACTGCAGCTCGGCCAAGCGCTCTTCGGAGAACTTGACGCCCTTGCGCACGTCGTCGAGTGCCGCTTCGCGCGCTTTCGCGTGCGCTGCCTCATTCGGAAAGCGCACCAGCAGGTTGCGGTCGCGGCGCACGGCGTCTTGCTGGGCCGCACGGTCCGCTTCGGCCTGGCGCTTCTTGGCTTCGGCTTCGGCCAGCTCATCGACCGTCATCGTGGGCGGCACGACCTGGCGAATCGAACCGTCGGCATTCAAGAGACGCTGCTCACGCGTGAGGCACTCGACGATCGGGCGGTCGGACGTGAGGCGGCGGCCATTGGCATCGACGCAGCTGTAGATGGCGGCGGAGCTTGCACCCGCCATGCCCATCAAGGCACAAGCCAATGCCAGCTTCAAAGGGCCGGGTCGAAAGAACAACTCACACCCCATAGCGCTCTCGGTAGGCAGACACGCGAGCAAAGTGCTCGCCCAGGCCCGCGTCCTTGTTTGTTTTCAGATACTGCAGCAAGTCAGCGAGCGTCGCAATGGCGCAAACCGGTAGCTTCAGCTGGCGCTCGACGAACTGCACAGCCGACCAGTCGGCATCGATGCCGTTTTCGGAAGCCTTCTCCTGCCGGTCGAGGGCGATCGATACCGCGCAAGGCGTCGCCCCCGCAGCCTGGATCATCGAGATGGATTCACGCACAGAAGTCCCTGCTGAAATCACGTCGTCGATGATGAGAACGCGGCCGGCCACCGGCGCGCCGACAAGCGTGCCGCCCTCGCCGTGGTCTTTGGCCTCTTTGCGGTTGTAGGCGTAGGGCACGTTGCGGCCCTGGCGTGCCAGCTCGACAGCCACCGCCGACGCCAGCGTGATGCCCTTGTAGGCCGGCCCGAAGATCATGTCGAAGGCGATGCCCGAGGCGAGCAGACGCGACGCATAGAATTCTGCGAGGCGCGCGAGCTTGGCGCCGTCATCGAACAGGCCGGCGTTGAAGAAGTAGGGCGACAGCCGCCCGGCCTTGGTCTTGAACTCCCCAAACCGCAGCACCTTGGTATCGACCGCGAACTTCACGAAGTCCTGGGCGAGGGTATCGGTTTGCAAGGGGGTGCTCATCGGAGGTGTTTCGTGTTTCGTCTGGTGTCTTTGAATCTGAACGGCATCCGCTCTGCCGCCACCAAGGGCTTGCTGCCCTGGGCCGAGGCCCTGGGCGCCGATTGTATGGGTGTGCAGGAGATCAAGGCGCAGGCCGCCGACATCGCCGAGCGCTTCGACACCGTGCACGACATGACAGGCTATTTCCACTTCGCCGAGAAGAAAGGCTACTCGGGCGTGGGCGTGTATTCGCGCAAGACACCGAGCGATGTGGTGGTGGGCATCGGCGCGCCGGAGTTCGATGCCGAAGGCCGCTACATCGAAGTACGTTTCGACACGCCTTCGCGAAAGTTGAGCATCATCAGCTGTTATTTCCCCAGCGGCTCCAGCGGCGAAGAACGGCAGCTCGCCAAGTTCCGCTTTCTCGCGCTGATGACGCCGTACCTGCAGCGGCTCAAGGCCGAGCGCGAGTTCATTCTGGTCGGCGACATCAACATCGCCCACAAGGAGATCGATCTCAAGAACTGGCGCGGCAACCAGAAGAACAGCGGCTTCCTGCCCGAAGAGCGCGCGTGGATGACCCACACGCTCGACGAGCTGGGCCTGGTCGACGTGTTCCGCACCCTGAACCAGAAGGCCGAGCAATACACCTGGTGGAGCAACCGCGGCCAGGCCTGGGCCAAGAACGTGGGCTGGCGGCTCGACTACCACCTGGCCACACCGGCCACCGCGGCGCTGGCGCGTACCGAGCGCATCTACCTCGACCAGCGCTTCTCCGACCACGCGCCGTTGATCATCGATTACGACTTCGATCTGTGACGCTCTGCTGATCGGTCGACTGATCGGCCGATAAACGCCGACGCACTTCGTCTGTTTGGCCGATATGCCCCAGGTCCGCCGTTCCTAGAATGGAATTCGTCTGCACCGTGCAGCGCTCCATTCACAAGGACAGCAATGAAACACACCCTGTTGGCCCTGGCGGCTTTGACCCTGACCGCGGGCGCTCAGGCCCAAGAGGTCTACACCGGCATCGGCACGCATGGCGTGATGCTCGGCTACGCGCACGCCCTGTCACCCGACTTCACGCTGCGCGGCGATTTCGGAACGCTGGGCAGCCGCAACAGAAGCGAGCGCGACGAGGGCATCGACTACGAAGGCAAGCTCACGTACAACCGCGTCGGCCTGTTCGGCGATTGGTTCGCCTTCGGCAACGGCTTTCGCTTCACCGGCGGCGTGACCTTCAACAACATGAAGCTCGACCTGGTCGCCAAGGGCAATGGCACGCAGATGACGGTCGGCAACAACACCTTCGTGTCGTCGACGGATGACCGCCTCAACGTCAAGATCGAGTTCCCCAAGACAACGCCCTACCTCGGCATCGGCTACGGCCACCAGTTGAGCACGGGCTGGGGCTTCGTGTTCGACCTCGGCGCCTCCATCGGCAAAGCCAAGGTGAGCGAAACGCACTCGGGCACCAACCTCGGCAACACCAGCATCGTGTCGCAAGCCGACATCGATGCCGAGCTGGCCGAGGTTCGCGACGACGCCGGCAAGATCAAGGCGATTCCGCTGATCGCCATCGGCTTCAACTACCGCTTCTAGTCCACGCCTTCAGTGGCCGAGGCCTGCACCGCATGCAGGCTTCCACCACTCGCGTGGCACAGGCATGCGTGCTAGCTTGCGCGCCATGGCACCTGCGCACGCAACCGTCTCCATGGCCTACGTGGCCGCGCTGCTGCACGCGGCAGACGTGTCGCGCACCGATGCGGCGGCGTTGTTCGAGCAGGCCGGCCTTGCCGACAAGCCCGCAGCCCGCATCACCGAGCAGCAGTTCGCCGCGCTGTACCGCGGGCTCGCCGTCGCGTTGGACGACGAGATGCTGCGGCTCTTCTCGCGTGCGTTCCGGCCCGGCGCGCTCAAGTTCACCTGCCTCGCGCTGCTCGACGCCAAGAACCTGATGGTGGCGCTGCACCGCTGGGCGTGCGTGTCGCGGCTGGTGCAGGACGATTTGCACATCGACGTGTGGGCCGACGACGCATCGGCACGCATCGCGCTCGTGCCGGTGCCGGGCGCGCCTTTGCCGCAGGCCTTCGCACTCGACCTGATGCTCAAGGTCATCCACGGCGTGGCCTCGTGGCTGGTGGGCCAGCGCATTCCGCTGATGCGCGTCGACTTCCCGTTCGTGCGGCCGATCTTCGCGGCGGACTACCAGGAGCTCTACCCCGGGCCGGTGTTCTTCAACCAGGCGCAGCCCGCGCTGCACATCGATCCCGACTGGCTGCAGCTGCCGATCCGCCGCAACAAGCACGAGCTGGACGAGTTCCTGTTGCGCGCGCCGGAAGACTGGCTCTTTGCCGGCCACCGCAGCGAGCGCCTGTGCCAGCGCCTGCGCGTCTACCTGGCCGAACGCCTGCCGCTGCCAGCCACCGCCGAGAACGCGGCCGAAGCCTTGCACGTGTCCGCACGCACGCTGCACCGCCGCCTGGCCGACGAAGGTACGAGCTTCCAGCGCGTGAAAGACGAATTGCGCCGCGACATGGCGGTGCAGCTGTTGACCAAGGGCCACGCGCCCATCAACAGCATCAGCGCGCAGCTGGGCTTCGACAGCCCGGCGTCGTTCCACCGCGCCTTCCGCGGCTGGACGGGCGACACGCCGGGGGCTTTCCGCGGGGCGGGCACGACGACGCGCTGAGCCCTTACGATTGGCCTCACAGCCAATCTGCGGAGTTCCCATGTCACTTGAAGCCATCGAAATCGAAACCGGGCCGTCGCCCACCCGCACGGTCATCGTGCTGCATGGCTTGGGCGACAGCGGCCACGGTTTCGCGCCCGTCGCCGAAGAGCTGGACCTGAGCGCGCTCGGCGATGTGCGCTTCGTGCTGCCGCACGCGCCCGAGCAGCCCGTCACCATCAACGGCGGCTACGTGATGCGCGCCTGGTACGACATCCTCGGCACCGACCTCGCGCGCGTTGAAGACGAGCCCGGCCTGCGCCGGTCGGCCACCGAGATCGAAGCGCTGATCGCCCGCGAGAACGCACGCGGCATCGCCAGCTCGCGCATCGTGCTGATGGGCTTCTCGCAAGGTTGCGCGATGACGCTGCTCACCGGCCTGCGCCACCGCGAGCGGCTGGCCGGCCTCGCGGGCCTGTCGGGCTACCTGCCGCTGGCCGCGACCACCGCGGCCGAGCGCAGCGAAGCCAACCGCGACGTGCCGCTCTTCCTGGCCCATGGCACGCAAGACCCCGTGGTGCCCTACCCGCGCGGCGTGGCCTCGCGCGACGCGCTGGTCGCGCTCGGCTATGCCATCGAGTGGCACGAGTACCCGATGCCGCACTCGGTGTGCGCCCAGGAGATCGCCGACCTGAACCGCTGGCTGTTGCGCGTGCTGGCCTGAAGCGCCGTCCGCGAAGCACCCAGAAGCGAATCGCCCAGAAAAAAGCCCTCCCTTGTGGGGAGGGCGAGAAGTACGCCGGAGCGATCGGCTCCGCGTTCCAGGTAACTTACTTCCAGTCAGCGCCGAGCAGCAGCGGGTCTGCCGGCAGGCCGAATTGCGTGCCCACCTTCTGTCCGATGGTGCCCGGGCTGGCGAGCAGCGCACTGCCGCAGCTGCCGGTGGTCGGCTTGATGATGGCCCACAGCATCGCCCCGTCGCGTGCATTGCGCTTGGTGCTCGTGCTGGACAGCACCGCCCCGGTGTAGCGCGCGACCGAGTAGGGCGCATTCACCGTCACGCCGTACTGGGTCTGCAGGTTGCGCGAGCCTTCGCATTGCGCATCGGCATCATTGATCACGAGGGTGGCGCCGGCCCAGCCTTCGGGTGCGCCCTCCAGGCCGATCGACACGATGGTCTTGGCCGGGAACAGGTTGCGGTAGTCGTTGTAGGCCACCGTGCCGTCGTAGTGCTCGTAGCGTGCGTCATAGCTCATCACGTTGACCATGTCGAGCATGTTGGCCACGGCCGGGTACTTGAGCACCACGCCGCGCTCGCGCCCGGCATTGCCGCCCCAGAACGACATCTTGCCGGCGCAGGACGGGTCGGCGCTGGTGCCGGCGGTGCAGTCGGCCCCGGTGGACCAGCCGGCCAGCGTGAGCACACGGCCGCCACCGGCCTGGTCGACCGCGGCGCGCAGCGCCTTGATCGAGTTGGCGTAGCGGTCGACGTCGCCATCGACTTCGTAGTCGACATCCAGCCCGTCGATGCCCATCTCGCTGATGAAGCTGGCCAGCGCATTGATCATCGAGCCGCTGCCCGCCTGGCCCTGTGCCGCAAGCGGCCCCCAGTTGCCGTAGGTCGCGCCACCGACCGCGAGGATGACCTTGATGTTGCGCTGGTGCAGCACGTCGATCGCAGCCTTGACGTCCTTCGGTGTGGCGTTGAAGCTGAGGCCGGTGCCCGAGAAGCTGTTGGTCGCCAGGCCCGCCCACGAGAAGTTGGGGTCGGCGAAGGAAGCCATCACGTGCGTGTAGGTGCCGGGAATGCGCGCGAACTTGCTGGCGCGGTAGACCTCGTTGGCCGTCTTGCCGGTGGCGTCGAACCAGGTGTCGCTCCAGCTCGGGTAGTAGCCGACGTAGACGCGCTTGTTCTGCACTGCATGAACGGCTTCGGCGATCGTCAACGGATCCGAGGGTGCGGGCGCCGGGGCCGGGGCGGGTGCAGGAGCCGGCGCGGGGGCTGGAGCTGGGGCAGGCGCCGGTGCGGGCGCGGGGGCCGGCGAAGGCGCTGGCGCGCCGGTGCAGCTGCCCACCGGCGTCCACGGCTGGCCGCTGCCGACCGGGCCGCTGTTGGTCGCCGGGTTGTTGCCCTGGGTCCACCAGTTGGCCTTGTAGTTGATGCCGTTGTAGCTGACGGTCGCGCCGCCGCTGTACGCCGTCGAGGACGACCAAGCCAGGTAGCAGGTGCCGCCAGTGGGTGCCGGTGCCGGTGCCGGAGCGGGCGCAGGGGCGGGACTCGGTGCAGGTGCAGGCGCAGGAACCGGCGCAGGTGCGGGCGCAGCGGTCAGCGCTCTCCACAGCGTCGGCGTGGCAGCCGGGTTCCAGTTCGCACCCACCCAGGCGGTGTGCGCCACCAGAGCGACGTAGTCGCGTCCCCCATAGCTGACGATGGCGCCAACCGCGTAGGTCGTGCCTTCCTTCCAGGCCGGCGCAGTGCTCGCCTGTGCCAGCAAGACGTCGCCGTCCGTGGCCCGTGCCAGCGCAGCGTCGACCGACGCAGCCGCTTGCACCTGACCCCACATGCCGGCAACTGCCACGGCCACCACCGACATTCCCAGAGCCCTTGCATTCATCGTGATCTCCTCATGAGTTGAGTGCCCACAGCGCAAAAAGTCGTCGCCAACAGGTATCTCAATGGTATTCAATGATCACATTTACACAATACCAATTACGACCGGTTGCAACTGACACTTGTTGCCCCACTCAACCGACCTAACGACTCACAGGTGGTGAATAACTCACAAACTCGATCGGTCAGATTTACAGCCACCCCCGGCATGCCAAACCTACTCTTGCTGTCACGGCCTGCCTGCGGACCGACAACTACAAGGGGAACGCCATGTTGGAGTCTTTCACCTCGACCAATCGGCCCAATGCCGGCAACTACCTGGGCCCGGAGCGACGAAGCAGCGACACCGCGATGGCAAGCTGGCTGGCACGCATGCTCGATGAGATGGACCACGGCATGGTACTCATCACCGCCACCGGGGAGCTGCGGCATGCCAACCAGCCTGCACGGCAGGAGCTGGCCCATGGCGAGAACTTGCGCCTGTCCAACGGCCGCGTGCAGGCCTCTCACGCCGACCAGCACGGCGTGCTGCATGAAGTGGTCGTCGACGCGGGGCGCGGCCGGCGCCGCCTGGTCGCGCTTGGCGACAAGGCAAATGCCTTGTCGGTGGCCGCCGTGCCGATGGGCAGCGACCAGGAAGGAGACGAGACGCTGGTGCTGTTGGTGCTGGGCCGGCGCCAGAGTTGCGAAGCGTTGACCGTCGATTTCTTCGCCCGTACGCAAGGCCTCACCAGCGCCGAAGCCAAGGTGCTGCAAGCGCTGTGCGATGGCTTGCGGCCCAAGGAGGCGGCCCGCCGCTACGGCGTGGCCGTGTCGACGATCCGTACCCAGATCAGCAGCATCCGCACCAAAACGCAGACCACCAGCATCCGCGACCTCGTCAGCCGCGTCACCGCGCTGCCGCCCATCGCACCGGCGATGAAGTCGGCGTTGTCACATTAGCGTTCGGTGATCTCCAGGGCGCACAGACGCCCATTGCTGCGTTGCGGAATGATCGGCTTTCGCGAGATGATGCGCGGGCCGACCACTCCGCCCGCGCACCATGGACTCCGCTGTTTCGGCGACCGAACTCGACCCCATCTGGCCCGACAGCCTGCGCACCCTCGTGAGCCGCGGCGAGCCCCGCCGCTACCGCAAGGGCACGATGCTGATCCACGAAGGCGACGTCGGCGACACGCTCTTCATCGTGCTGTCGGGCAGCGTCAAGGCCTTCTCCACCAACGAACGCGGCCGCGAGATCATCTACGGCATCTATGGCACCGGCGAGTACCTGGGCGAGATGAGCCTGGACGGCGGCCCGCGTTCGGCCTCGGTGATCACCCTCGAAACCACGGTGTGCTCGGTGATCACGCGAAAGACGCTGCGCGAGCACATCGCCGCCAACCCGGAGTTCGCCTTCGAGCTGCTCAACCGGGTGATCCGGCGCGCCCGCATCGCCACCGACAACGCGCGCAGCCTGGCACTGCTCGACGTGTATGGCCGCCTCGCCAAGGCATTGAACACCTTGGCCACCGCCATCGTGGGCGATTGCCGTGCCGTGCCGCACAGGCTGACGCACCAGGAGTTGGCCAACCGCGTGGGCGCCTCGCGCGAAATGATCAGCAAGCTGATGAAAGACCTCGAACGCGGCGGCTACGTCACCACCGAAGGCCGCCGGCTGCTGCTATTGCGGCCGCTGCCCACCGGCTGGTGAGACTGCGCCGGCCGCCAAACGGTGGCAGCGCACCGGGCGGGCGAAACCCTTCAACACCACCTCGCGCGGCTCGGCCTTGAAACCGTGCGCCTGCGCGTCTTGCCAGATCTCGTCGGAGACGATGATCTCGCCGGCTTCGGCCAAGCTGCACAAGCGCGCAGCGAGGTTGGTCACGCTGCCGATGGCTGCGTAGTCGAGCCGGCCGTCGAAGCCGATCGGGCCCACGGTCGCCATGCCCTTGGCCATGCCGACGGCCAGCCCGCTCGGCCCGCCGGCCGCACGCCACGAGGGGGCGAGGCGCTGCGCCGCTTCGCTCATCGCGAGACCCAGCTTCACCGCCTGCAGGGCATGGTCGGGCACCGGATCGGGGTCGTTGAAGAAGACCATCATCCCGTCGCCGGTGAAGCGCTCGAGCGTGCCTTCGAAGCGGAAGATCAGCTCGCCCATGGCCGCATGAAACTCGCGCAGCAGCGCCATCACGACGTCGGCTTCGGCAGATTCGGCGAAGGCGGTGAAGCCGCGCAGGTCGACGAACAGCACCGACACCTCGCGGCGCGCGCTTTGCAGCAGCGGCTCGCGCCGGTCGCCCACGAGCCTGGCAGCGAGGCGCGGCGAGAAATACCGCTTCAGCCGCGCCAGGCGTTCGATCTCGTCGAGCTTCTCTTCGACGCGCCTCTCCAGCGTCAGCGACCACTCGGCCAGCTGCGCACGCTGCTGCGACACCTGGTCGTACAGCGCCTTCACGCGCAGCAGCGAGCGCACGCGCGCAAACAGCTCCGCCTGCACCACCGGCTTGCTGAGGAAATCGTCGGCGCCGGCTTCGAGTCCCTTGATGCGCTCGTGCCGGGCTTCGAGGGAGGTGACCAGCACGATCGGCGTGGCCGCGAGCGCGGCGTCGGCGCGCAGGCGGCGACAGACTTCGAAGCCGTCCATGTCGGGCATCAGCACGTCGAGCAGGATCAGGTCGGGCCGCATCGACCGGGCCAGCTCGATGCCCTGCGCCGCACTGAAGGCCGGCAGCGGCTGGTAGCCCCAGGCGGCGAGCAGGTCAGACAACAGCGTCACGTTCTTCGGCACGTCGTCGATCACCAGCACGCGTGCGCCGCCCTCGGTGGCGGTGGGGAGTGTCGGGAGAAGCGAAGGCCGCATCGCTCAGTCCGGCGGCAGCGATGAGCGAACCAGAGACACCAGGTCCTTGATCGCCAGCGGCTTGGCAAGAAAGCCGCTGAAGCCTTCGTTCATCAGCGTGCTGCGGTCCGCGGGCATCACCGACGCGGTCATCACCACGACCGGAATGTCTTTCCACGACGCCATCTTGCGCAGCCGAGAGAAGGTCTCGACGCCGTTGATGCCGGGCAGCTGGATGTCCATCAACACCATGCGGATCGGCGTGGTCTCGGCGATGGCCAGCGCCTGCTCGCCGCTGCCGGCGCGCACCGTGGCGAAGCCATGGAAGTCGAGCACGTCGCAGGCCAGACGCAGGCACTTCTCGTCGTCGTCCACCACCAGCACCATCGGGCTCATGCCGACCTCCTTGGGAATTCGATGCAGAAACGGGAGCCTTCGCCAAGGCGGCTCTCCACGCTGAGGCGCCCACCGTGCAGCTCGACCAGCGAGCGCACGAGCGACAGGCCGAGCCCCGTGCCCTCGGCTCGCGCGCGGCCGTGCGCGCCAACCTGCCGGAAGGGTTCGAAGATCAGCTCCATGTCGGCAGCGGCGATGCCGATGCCGGTGTCGGCCACTTCCACGCGCAGGCACTCACCCGTTTGCGTCACGGTCAGCGTCACCCGGCCGCCATCGGGCGTGAACTTCACGGCGTTCGACAGCAGGTTCACCAGGATCTGCTTGAAGCGCCGCGGGTCGGCCACCCAGGTGCCGACCTCCGGCCCGATCTGCAGCACCAGCTGCAGGCCCTGGCGCACCGCACGCTCGCGCAACAGCGTCGCCGCGGTCTGGGCAGCGGCGGGCACGTCGAACTCCGAGGGCTCGAGTTCGAGCCGGCCGGCTTCGATCTTCGACAGCTCGAGGATGTCGTTGATCAGCGCCAGCAGGTGGTGCCCCGAGCCGTGGATGTCGGTCGCGTACTCCATCTGCTTGGCGTTGAGCGGGCCGAACATCTGCTCCGACAACACCTCCGAGAAACCGATCACGGCGTTCAGCGGCGTGCGCAGTTCGTGCGACATGTTGGCGAGGAACTCGGACTTGTGGCGGTTGGCCACCTCCAAGTCGTGCGTCTTCTCGGCCACGCGGGCCTCCAGCGAGGCGTACGACTCCTCCAGGCTGTTGGCCATGGCGTTGAAGCGGGTGGCCAGCATCTCGAGTTCGTCCCCCGTGCGCACATCGACGCGCGTGCTCAGGCTGCCGGCGCCGATGCTTTGTGCGCCTTGGTAGAGCCGGCGGATCGGGCGCGTCAACCGCCCTGCGAGATACAGCGCGGCAACGCCCGACAAGACGAGCCCGAGGACCATGAAGGCCCCGGTGCGGCGCAGTGCCGACCACACAGGCTCCATCGCCGTGGCCATCGGCTGTTCGACGACCACGCTCCAACGCAATTCGTCCATCGGCTCGACCGACTGCAGCACTTCATCGCCATGCAGGCCCTTGCCGGCCATGCCCGCCGCAGCGCGGCTTCGCTCAGGCAAGGGCGGGGGCTTGAAGCGCCCCAGCATCAGGCCAGGGTCGCGGTGCATGACGATCGTGCCATTCGCGTCGATGGCATACACCTCGCCGCCGGGCACCGACAAGGCCGCGGCCGTCTCACGTGCCAACGCCCGCATCGCGATCCTGACCCGGGTGTGGCCTGCGCCAGCGTCTTCCGGGTGCGACAGGTCCAGCACCAGGTACGGGTCGTAGCCGTCGAGGTACTCGACGGCGCCGTAGACGCGCGACGCACCGCCGTTGGCCGACGCCGACGAAGAAGCCGGCGGTGACGCCGTGCGCGCCACGCGGTCCAGCGTGCGGCGCGAGACCATCAGCATCTCCTTGCCTGCGGCGTCGTGGAACGCCACGCTCTCGACCGCGGGCACGAGGCGCAGCAGGCGCGCGTATTCCTCTCGCCGCGTGTCGAGCGACAACCAGTTGCCCACCGACCAGGGCAGCGCCATCACCGCATCCACATGGCGCTCGATGTTCTGCAGCGAAGCACGCAGCGCCTGCGCCGCCTGGCGCGCCTGCGCCTGCTGCAGCTGGCCGATCAGCGTGCGCGTCTCGCGGTACGACACGATCATCTCGGTGGCCCCGAACGACACGAGCCCCCCGGTGACCAGCAACGCGAGAATCGCCGCCTGCTTGCGCCAGATGCGTGAACGCCATACCGATTGTTCGCCTGAGCGCAGAGCTTGCATGGTCGACGCCGCCAAGTGTGCGAATCGGGTCGCACACCCCGGATCGCCCGGCCTGCGCCCTACTTCAACACCACATTGTCGGCCCGCCTGAGCAACCTCAGTGATGGCTGCAAACCCTGTCGGGCCGCGGCCGGCGCGTTGACCATGATGCGAAAGCCTCGCGGCAGCTGCACCGGCAGCGTCGCCGGGGCCCTGCCCTCGAGCACCTGCAAGAGCATGTCGATGCTCGCGCGCCGGTCGACCGGCTCGAAGATCGGCTCCATGGCCAGCATGCCGCCCTCTCGAGCAAAGAACCACCGCCCGTAGATGGCGGGCCGGCGCATGCCGGCGAGCACATCGATCAACTCTTTCGAGTGTTCCGGGAACAGGCCCTGCCAGGGAATTGCGAAGCCGATGTCGGGCGAGGCCTTGACCATCGCCGGCAGGCGAGCGATGTCCTTCGCATCGCAGACCACCATGAAACCCACCTCGACGCCCAGCGTCTTCGCCTGCGCGACCACCGCCATCGCCGACACCAGGCGGCGCAAATAGTCGTCGGGTGCGTGCATCCCCATCGTGCAGGGCAGGGCCTCGTTCTTGCGCCAGACGATGTCGTCTGGATCGCAGCTCGCCGGGTGCACATTGCTGCCCGCGACGAGGTAGATAACCTTCTTCAGCTTCGGGAAGCCGTCGACCAGCACCTCCATGAGCTTGGCGTCTTCGTCCGGCAGCACGTAGATGGTGCCGGTGGCATTTCGCCCTGGCCGGATCAGCGAATCGACGAGGCAAAGCTGCATCGGATCGGCAGCGCCCTCGAACACGATCGGAATCTGCGCGTCTTCCATCTGCAGCGCACGCGCCAGGAACAAGGTCGTGGCGAAGACGGCCTTGTAGTGCTTCAGCTGTGGGCGCAACTCGCGCGCCGCCTTGCGCTCCACCTGGCTGGGGTCGATGACCCGCACATCGGCTTCGAGCGGCGGCAGCGGCTGGCCGTCGACGGTACGGCGGGTCTTCAACGCATCGACCACCATCTTGACGACCGGCATCTCGAACGGGGTCAGCACGAGCACCTTGTCGGGGGGGGGCGCGGCCGCCTGCGAGCATGAGCCCATGCATATCAGAAGCGGCACGCCGAGTAGTGATCGCAACCACCGCAGGGCGTGCCGCAGCCGGCCTGTGTCAGGCCAACTCACCGTCCACGGTATGAATGGTTTTTCCGACAAGCACATCCCTGTTGCCCGTCATCCAGGCCCAGCCTGCGGCGCGGTTCGGAAACTCGAACACATACAACTCCTTCGTGTCGGTCGGTATTTCGTTCGGCCCCGCAGCGTAACCGCTCACAGATGGAATGGCCGGCACCACACCGGCGCTGACGACGATCCGCTTCGTCGCCGTGCATGGGTTGCACATCACATGGATCGCGCTGGGTTTGTCCACCCCCGTTGCAATCAAGCTGAGCGGCAGCCGGTTGTTGGGGTCGAACCCGAAGATGATCACTTGATAAGCCATGAAGAACTTCCCACGATGTTGAGATTGATGGATTGATGCAGCCGGCGTCCGCGGGCCCTTGCGATTCCTGGACCCGCACGCGCTGATCTTTCAAACGAAACTCGAACGAAAGAGCAGCGACTTCAGCCGACGCCGGATGCTGCCTAGCTCTTGCCAGCGAGTCGTCATCAATATTCGGGACCGATGTGCAAGCCATGTTCTGCCACGCACCCCAAAAACAGAGAAGGGCCCCGATCAGGGGCCCTTCTTGTCTGCTCGCTCAGCCCTTGCCGTTGGCCGAGGGCGCCTGCGATGGCTTGGGTGGCGCCTCGAAGCGCCGCTCGGGCTTGGCGGCACGGGCGTACAGGCCTTCGACCTTGGGCAGGTTGGCCTGGATGTCGCGAATGCGTGTCGGCCCCGAGGGGTGTGTGGAGAGAAACTGCGGCGGCGCGCCGGCGCTGGTCTTGGCCATCTTGTTCCACAGGGTCACGCCAGCGCGCGGGTCGTAGCCGGCGCGGGCGGCGAGTTCCATGCCCACCAGGTCGGCTTCGGATTCGTCTTCGCGCCCGAACCGGAGCGTGAGCAACTGGCCGCCCATGCCGGCCACGGTGCGGCCGGCGTTGCCGAGGCCGAAGATGGCCGCACCCAGTTCGATGGCACCGCGCGTTGCCGCGGTCTTGCCCATCTGCTCGCGGGCGTGCTCGCGCAAGGCGTGCGCGATCTCGTGGCCCATCACCATCGCCACCTCGTGGTCGGTGAGCTGCAGCTGCTCAAGGATGCCGGTGTAGAAGGCGATCTTGCCACCGGGCATGCAGAACGCGTTGATCTGCTTGGAGATGAACAGGTTGATCTCCCACTTCCAGTCGCGCGCCCGCGGGTTCCACTCGTAGCTGTACGGAATGAGCCTCTGCCCGATGGCGCGCAGGCGAATCACCTGCGGGTGCCCGTCGGGCGCCAAGGCGCGCTTCTCGCCGGCCTGCTGCTTGAGCGCGACGTACTGCTGTTGCGCAACGCTTTCGATCTGGTCGGCCGGCACGAGCTTGGCGAACGTCGACTGGCCGCCGACTTCAACGCCTTCACGCGCGAAGGCCGGCACCGCCAGCAAACCGCCGGCGCCCAGCAAGGCGCCCGTGAGCAGCCGGCGCGAATGCAAGCGGCAGCTGCAGCCCGATAGATGCAGCAGCGGGTCAGGGGTGAAATCGGCTCGGGTGTCGAAGTCAGTCGTCATGGCTCTCAGATTCGGTGTCAACGATGGGGTTCCGCCCCTCAATCGTCCAAGATCGGGGCGTCGGGGTCGACCTCAAGAGCGCGCACCGGCTCGCGCAGCCACCACAGCATCGCCAGTGCGGGCGCGGCGAGCACGGTCGAGATGATGAAGAAGGTCGGCCAGCCGATGGTCTCGGCCATCACGCCGGCCAGCGGCCCGACCCACACCCGGCCCACCGACGCAAAGGCCGACAGCAAGGCGTATTGCGTGGCGGTGAAGCGCTGGTTGCACAGGCTCATCAGGAAGGCCACGAAGGCGGCGGTGCCCATGCCACCCGACAGGTTCTCGAATGCGATCACCATCAGCAGGCCGCCATCGACCGGTGTGTCTTGCACCAGCTTCACGAAGCCCCAGTCGAAGGCCGGGATCACGAGGCCGGGCATCAGGCCCTTGCCTTCGACCGCCAACCACCAGTAGCCGAGGTTGCTGACCATCTGCAGCACGCCGAACAGCATCAGCGCGCGCCACAAGCCGAGCTTCAGCATCAGCGCGCCGCCCAGCAGCGCGCCGCCGATCGTGAGCCACAGGCCGATCACCTTGTTGACCAGGCCGACCTCGGCAGCGCTGAACATCATGGTCTTCAGCAGGAACGGCGTCATCAGCGAATAGGCGAACGCATCGCCCAGCTTGTAGAGCACGATGAACGCGAGGAACGCGCCGGCGCCGGCCTGGCTGAAGTAGCTGCGCAAGCCGCCGATCAAGGTCTCGAACTTGGCCAGATGCGCCATCCACGCGGCCAGCGGCAGCGTGAAGGCCACGCCCAGCATCAAGGCCAGCAGGTCGGTCCACTTGCTCTGCAGCTCGGCCGACAGCGCACTGCCGCTCCAGAACGGCGCGATCAACACGCGCGCCAGCGGCGGGCCGAACCGATCGCTCACGATGACGCCAACCGCCACGGCCACCAGCACGGCCGCGAAGCCGACGAGGTCGTTGCGGACCACGCTGGACAGGCGGGCAATGTCGGGCAAGCGCGGCAGCAGCACGGCCGACATCACCGCCGCGACCACCATGATCCCGGCCATCACGCGATACACCTCGGGCCAGCTCCAGTGCGAACCCTGCGTCGGGTCGACCCAGATGAATGCGACACCGCCCGACAGGATCATCGCCATTCGATAGCCCAGCACATACAGCGATGAGCCGAAGCCGCGTTCATGCGCGGGCAGCAGGTCGGTGCGGTAAGCATCGACGACCACGTCTTGTGAAGCCGAGACGAAAGCCACCAGCACCGCCAGCAAGGCAAAACTGCGCGTGGCCGCGGTCGGCGAGATGCTCGCCATCACCAGCAGCGCGCCGGCCAGTGCCAGCTGCGTCAACACCAGCCAGCCGCGGCGCCGGCCGAGCCAGGGCAGCTCGAAGCGGTCCATCAACGGCGCCCACAAGAACTTGAAGGTGTAGGGCAGGCCGACGAGGCTCAGGAAGCCGATGGTCGCGATGTCGACCCCTTCGACGCTGAGCCAGGCTTGCATCGCCTGGCCGGTGAGCGCCAGCGGCAGGCCGGAGGCAAAGCCCAGCACCGTCACCACCACCAGACGATGCCAGGCCGTGAAGCGGGATGGCACGGAGCGAGGCGGCAGTGAAACAGACATGGGGCGGATTCTAGGGACCGCCCCTCGTGCGCCCTGAGCAGATACCTACTTCGCGCCGGGTTGCTGGTGATAGATGCTCTCGGCGAGCGCGAGCAGCTGCTCGCGCGGCAGGCTGCCGGCGAGCGCGTAGCCCACGCCGCCTTCCACGCAGTAGAAGAGACCCAGCTCGCCCTGGCGCTCGTAGCGGAACGCGAAGTCGGTGCCGCCCTCGGGCTTGCGCAGGTAGACGGTCACGCGTGCCGGCGGGGCGCCATCGGTACCGGGCTGCCGGGCCTGGTACATCAGCTGCGCGCTCGGCCCGGCCGCGTCGGGCAACAGGCGGCCGCCGACGAGTTCGAAGCCTTTGTCGCGCAGGTCGTAGAGCTTCACCGCAAAGCCCAGCCGCCGCGTGAGCCAGCGCGCCAGGTGTTCTTCCTGTGCATGGTTCTCTTCGGCCGACGCGCCGGCCACCGACACCTCGACCGGGTGGCGCTGCTCGGGCACGTACACCGCATGCGCCACCGCCGCGCGCTGCACCCAGCCTGCCGGCGCGGTGGCCGTCACGGCCGCGCGATCGGCCCGCAGCTGCCACACGGCCGCCGCGCCCACCACACCGCCCAGGCCGAACACCGCCACCGCAGCAGCCCAGCGCCACCACGCAGCGCGGTTCGGCGATGAGCGCCACACCACATCGGCCAGCGCCTCGGGCACCGGCTCGGTGACCATCGGGCCCAGGCGCGCACGCAGCGCATCGCGGTCAGCGGCCCACAGGCGAACGCGCGCGGCGTCTTCGGGGTGAGCGGCCAGCCAGGCTTCGACTTCGTCCGCCTGCGCAGGCGGCAGCTCGCCATCGAGCCAGGCGCTCAAGCGGTCGTCGGAAGGAGGGGTGTGGGGCGACGTGTTCATGGTGGTTCAGACCACGCGGTGCAGGGCATGCACGGTGGCCGCGGGTTTGCCGTCGAGCAGCACACGCAGGGCAGCGCGGGCACGCGAGATGCGCGACATCACGGTGCCGATGGGGATGTGCAGCACTTCGGCGCATTCGGCGTACGAAAGGTCTTCGACCGACACCAGCAGCAGCGGCTCGCGCTGCTCGGGCGACAGCTGCTGCAAGGCCGCGATGAGGTCCATGCGCAGGCCGACGTCGGCACCCGGGTCGCTGCGCTGCAGGTCCTGCTCGATCTGCAGCGCCTGCGGGTCGATGATCAGCAAGCGCATGTTGCGCCGCTGGGTGTCGCGGTGCGCGTTGTGGGCGATGCTCAGCATCCACACCACGATGTCGCGCCGCTGGTCGAACTGGTGCCAGTGCGAGAGCGCGCGTTCCAGCGTGGTCTGCACCAGGTCGTCGGCCGCGCTCGAATCCATCACCAGCGAATGCGCATAGCGCCGCAGGCGCGGAATCGCGCCCAGCAGTTGTTGTCGAAAGGAGGCGGGGGCTTGCACCAGAGGTTTACGCGCGCGGGCGGCGGTCTATTCCGCAATGGAACTCGCTGAGCTGCATGGCGGCAGTGTCAGCCTGGGCCGCGGCCGGGTCAACGCTCGATCGACGATGCAGCACCCGACATCCTCAGAGGTTGGCCGGCGGTCGCCGACTCCGCCACAATGAGCGCATGAACGCGTTGCTGCGCCCGGGCGCCCCCAGTTTTTCACCAGACGAATTCCGCGCTGCACTGGGCAGCTTCGCCACCGGCGTGACTGTGGTGACCGCGCTCGATGCCAACGGCCTGCCCATCGGCCTGACGGCCAATTCATTCAACTCGGTGTCGCTCTCGCCCCCGCTGGTGCTGTGGAGCCTCTCGCGGCGCGCGGGCTCGATGCCCGCCTTCAGCAGCGGCTCGCACTACGCCATCAACATCCTCGCCGCCGAGCAGCATGCGCTGGCGGTGCGCTTCGCGTCGAAAGACATCGACCGCTTTGCCGGCGTCGCCTTTCGCAAGGGCGCCGGCGGCGCGCCGGTACTCGAAGGCAGCGCCGCGGTGTTCGAGTGCTTCAACCGCAGCCAGTACGAAGAAGGCGACCACATCATCTTCGTCGGCGAGGTCGAGCACTGCGAGCGCCGCGAAGGCGCCTCACCGCTGATCTTCCACGGCGGGCGCTACTTCACCGAGCTGCCGCTTTAGGGCGTCGCCGGTGCATGGTGCATGTCAGCACATGAACTTGTGAAGTTGACCGAGTTGCTGATGAAGAAAAGCAGTAAATGGCTGGGCAATCGGTGAGCACCAGTTCGCTGTAACGACATGTGAACCCGCAGGACGGCGGTGACTTGCAAAGGCAAAATCCCGCTGTCATCACAGCCAGGGATTCCAACAATGAATGTCCAAGACGCCTTCAGCCGCCTGAAGGCCGCGCTGAGCATCGGCCAGCAAAAGCGCCTGCTGCAACTCGAAACCGCCCTCCCCAGCGCCACCTTGGTGGTCGAACGAGCCCAATGGCGCGAGAACGTCAACGGCTTCGGCCCGGACCGCAAACCACCCGCCCTCACCCCGCTCATCGCGGTAGTGGATTGCCTGAGCACCAACGC